>Ga0116202_10001117_pt1 | contig 15680 bp, 15 predicted proteins | sample LakKivw325mmetaG_FD_94479 | JGI IMG/M metagenome (GOLD analysis project Ga0116202, IMG submission 94479) | Anoxic lake water microbial communities from Lake Kivu, Rwanda to study Microbial Dark Matter (Phase II) - Lake Kivu water 325m metaG | ecosystem: Environmental > Aquatic > Freshwater >...
GTCGATGATCCGGGCGTTGAATTGGCCGAGGCGCTCTTCGATTTCCCTGACAGCGGCGTACGTATCCCCGACCTGAATGGTCAGATCAAAGGTTGATCGCTTGGCAGCCGTCTTTTCTTTACGTTTCTGCTGCGTCAGGAGGGTTTCGGACGCAATGTCCGCACCCTGCATTCCAGCCCTGTCCCGCGCAGCGCTAAACGCCTCCGCTTTAACCGGAGGCATATCCCTCTCTCTTGCCGTCATGGCCGGGGCGAAGGATTTCACGGCCTCCGGACGCTCTCCCCGCATCGGCGCACGCGAATCGGTTATGCTTTTCTCTTCGCCATCGCCCTTGAACCGGGGAGCGGCAGGCAGCTGCTGTTTCTTGTCTGCGAGATCTCCCGCAGGCGTCCGTTTGGCCGGTGCAACGGCGAGAGGAACAGAAATGGCCCCGGAAGATTCGGACGTGACCCGGCCCTTGCCATTTTCGGTGATGGGTATGGGGAAAGGCGCCGTCTGTTTCATTTCCGGCTCGCCTTTCTGATAAACGTAGAAGGCAAGGACAGCGACAAGAAATGTGGCCATGACTTGGACGGGGACCTTGATGTACAGCGGATAGAAGAGCCTCTGGAGGATTCCCTTTTTTCGCCCGGCCTCTTCTCTGACCCGGGACATGATCCTCTGTTCGAAGAAAGGCGGCGGCTCCACTTCTTCGAGACCATGCACGAATTCATCCGCTTTTTTCAGGTCTGCGAGGGCCTGGCTGCAGCGGGAACAGGAAGCAAGATGCTCCTCCATGCTTTTTTTCTCTTCCGGGGAGAGAATATCCTCCATATAGGCCGGAAGCCGATTTTCTATTTCGCTGCACGTCATATCAGATCACCGAATACCCGGAGCAGACCGTTTTTCAGGGCGTTTCTGGCCCGGAACAGCCGCGACTTGACGGTTCCCTCCGGCAGTTTCAGTATGAAACCGATCTCTTCGTAGGAAAAACCCTGGATGTCCCGGAGGACGAGGACCTCCCGCTGTTCAGCGTCGAGGAAGCCGATGCACTCCTGAACCTTCATCTCTACCTCCCGTTTCTCGATACGCTCGACGATCGACTCCTCCTGAGAACGGGGCTCATTCATGAAACTTCCGTCTTGCGATTTCACGGGATCATCGAGCGATGCGGCCTCGCGTCGGGAACGGGCGGTCTTCTGCGTCAAATGGTTTCTTGCGTGATTCAGGACGATGCCGCAGAGCCATGTGGAGAACCGGGCGTCCCCCCTGAATTTTCCGATTGACCGGTAGGCGGAGAGGAAGGCCTCCTGCACCACGTCGCAGGCTTCTTCGTAGTCGCCGATCATCCTGTAGGCCGTGTTGAGCATCTTTTTCTGGTGCCTCCTGACTAAAAACGAGAATGCCTCGCTATCACCCCTCTGGCAGTGTGTGACAAAACCGGCATCATCGTCCCCGATGTTCCGGTTCTGCGCATCCACTGGGTCAGGTATCTCCGGCAAGATGTTTCCTCCTGTCATTGCCTGCGGAATGAGGCAATCCTGAAGAAATTAATGTTGTATTGAAAGATTATCACGTTGCTCCGCTCCTCGCAATGACTGAAAACCCGTCGTTTCCATCCCGCACCCTGTCAGGGATGAACGTATCGCGGGGGCGGCGGGGCGTAACCGTTATTGTCCCACAGACGGTTGTGCGGGCGGCGCGACAGTTTGGAGCAGTTCAGCACACCAAGCTTGCAGAGGATCGAACGCCACTCGTATTTGAGGTAGACGGTCTCCACCGCCCGTTTTTCGGGTTCAAATGCCACAAGCTGAGATGGTGAATACTCGTCCCGCCCATAGCCAGTTCCGGCGCTTTCCAGCGCCTGTTCCGATCTGAAGGTCTTTTCCTTCATCATCTCGCCTGAGCCAGCCCGCGCCGCAGGAGCCGCGTCTCTTTTGTCGGCGGAGCCTGCCGCTTTCTCTTCATGACTGCGCGGAGAGGGTGCGGTCGTCTGAGGAAGGGGTATCGGCGGTTTGCAGCGCTGCACCTCGGGATAGAGTGCCACGGCAATCACTCCCATGGCGCTTTCGTCGCCGAAGGCCGCGGCGTAGGAATCGGGTACGTCGGTGAAGTAAAAACGATTGATGCGATCCTGTGATGTGCGCCAGCCGGCGAATTCTCCCGAACCGTATGGCTCCAGAATGTACATGCGCTCGCTGCTCTTTAGCCATGATTTCTCGCCGCTGATGATGTTGCGTCCATCCACAGAGATGACAAGCCCCACCCGCCGGTTGAGACGGTTCTTCACTTCGATGCGGTAGTGGTCGCCCTTAACCGCTTCAGCGTATACCTTGCGCACCCCGTGCCGCATCTTTACCGGGTAGATCGGCAGGGATTGACCGTCGTCGGTCACAATACGCACCTCCATGGCGTTTCCGACAACTCCCGCCCAGGCGCTTGCCGTGCAAAATATGATTGCCAGAATGACGATTCCGATGGTTTTCATGATCCGTTCCTCCTTGAAGTTTGTTTTAGACACTTAGACAGGAGGAGGCGGAAAAAAGTTCCCGATTAAACATGATGGGATCGTAAAAAGTTGTCATTCCGGCGAAAGCCGGAATCCATTAAAAACTTTGCCCATGATTGTAAGCGTCCATGCGGTCTTTTTCGGAAGGAATTGTGAGATGCAGGTCTTTGATGTCGATGTCCTCTTTGAAGCGCACGCCTTTTTTCCCTAGGCGGTAAAGGGCGAGGCTGGGACTGTCTGTCCACTCCAGAGTGTATTTAAAGGCATCGACAACGATGCCCGCGTCATCCACCTTGACGACAAGCAGGTCGTGAAACATGGCAGGGTTATCGGCAAATGCCGAGAGTCCTTCGTATTCTCCGATGAATTTATAGACCGTGTAAGCGCCCATGACCGTCCCGATGTCGCCTATCTGGTATTTTCCGCCTTCCGGAAAAGGAGGCGTAATCTGGTCAATCTTGTTGATCATGTCGTAATCCAGGTCGGAGTTCACGATAACCGCGGTCAACCTGAACCTGCGTTTCGACAGGTCCATCTGTTTCAGCTTCTCCAGAGTTTCAAGCGACGGGGTCAGGATATCCGGGCCGTGGCCCTTCCAGCTTCGGTGAATCCCTTCCTGGAGCGTTGTCAGTTTGTCCTTTGTCAGGGAATAAACCGTATCGTAAGGAAGGCCTTGTTCAATCCCCGAGATGGCGCCTTTTATGATCAGTCCCGCTTTCTTTCCGTACACTTCTTTTTCACGGGCATAGACCTCACCCGTATAGATCCACGCGAAGCGTTTGTAGGCCAGAGATGCCCTCCGTTTATCCCACGGCGTTTTTGCTTTATTGAGATCATCTTGTATCTGCCGAAGCCTGGGGTCATCAAGACCGAAAGGCACCGCGAGCGACTGTTCAGGAATCAGGGGTTCCAGCATGATGCGGCAATCGTCTTTACCCTGCAGGGCTTCTCTGTTATCCGGGGCGATAACCAGGACCTTCTCATAAAGATCCCTCGCCGCTTCGTACTTTTCCGCGACCTTGAAGTCGTTGGCTCGTTTCAACAGAGTCCCGATGCTTTCAGACGGTTTTTCCAACCCGGCGAACGCGACACCCGGAAATGAGAAAATGATGTATATAAGAATAAAAAATGTTTTTTTAATCATAAAAACTTCAGGGACGTCCCAATTTTTTTCAGGTGGTCATGAACGATAACCGGGGCAACAAGCGCGCATCGCCCCCGGTTATTCATGTCAGGGGCCTTTCCTGACGGGCAATTTTGTTATTTCTTCGCAACGGCGCTCTTCAAGGCCTTGCCTGCGGTAAACTTGGGGACTTTTTTAGCCGCAATCTTGATTGGCTTGCCACTCTGCGGATTTCTTCCCGTTCTGGCAGATCGTTTTGCTACAGAAAACGTTCCAAAACCGACGAGAGTCATTTTGTCCCCCTTCTTCAACGCTTTTGTGATTGCCTCAAGGACGGCATCCACGGCTTTTCCCGCTTCGGCCTTGGTACAGGTAATTTTTGCAACTTCGGCGATCAGATCTTTTTTGTTCATGTCATCCTCCTCTTTTAGTATAGGTTTTCTCCGCAAAAAAACGCGGTTGTGCCTCCCTCTTATGTTGCATTATTTGATATTATCAGAACTTTCGTCTCATCGTCTTCTTGTCGGCATATGTCTTCAGATGAGTGAGGCTGGGCACGATGTGGAGTGTAATGGGACACATCTAAATCCCGGCGTCACCTCTGGGGTTTCAATGGCAATCACAGTAATCATTGGCTGTGTTTTTCTTGAATTTGTTAAATAATTAAACTCTAAAGGGAATCCGCAGGGGAATTATGCATTTTTCGGGGGGCCCCTGTGTATACAGGGATGCACGAGTGATAAATTTTGAATGAATTTTTTTTCGATGAAATAATTCAAGAAAGCAAACTGGTGTAAATCCGGAATGACACTGTCAGGAACGTACGGATGCGCACCCAATATGATACCGGTCAACTTCTCGGAAGAATCAATTTCGGTATCCTGGCTTGAATATCCCGTTAAGTAGAACTGGTTAAAATCATTGGCCTGTTCATATGATCCGGTTGTAACTGTGATAAATAAAAGAATGATCAGGAATGAAAAAACGGAATAATTGTGTAACAACCTTGAAGACATACAAGTTTCACCCGGAATTTATCGCATGGCTCGAATAACTGGGCAGTAAGTTTAATCAAAAGATGTGCACAATTCAAGATTTATTTAATTTATTTCTGCGTACCCCTTTTTCAATTTCAACTCCCTTACTCACTTTTCCCAATCCCGTTTCGCAGGCGCTCAGGGTCACAAGATCGGAATTCAGATTCAAGGAAAAGAGCTCGTTAATGCTCAAAAACCTTTCCACATTACTAAGTTATTTCATCATCGGTTTCCATTCGCCGCGCCAGTCGTAATATTCCAGACCGATGAAATTTTTTTTGTACTCATAGTAGGAATCTTCCCGGTAAGCGTAGCCATGATACAGATAATTGAAACCGGCTTCAATGGAATAATGAATCTCCGACAGTATGATATAGATTCCAAGACTGCGCCTGTAATAACCCGTGTCATAGATTGTATATACGGCGGAGGTTGAATCATCGCCGATATCCATGAAACCGACCGCGATCAGTTTATCCTCATGAAAGAGACTGCATTCGAGGGTGCGGCATGGAATTATTGACGGCATGGGAGAAATGAAATTAAAGAGATCCTCAGGAATATTTTCCGTGAATCTCCGCTTGTGGATCTCAAAGAGGCGAATCTTTTCCTCGTCTATGAAAGCGTTCCGGAAAACAACCTGGAGATCCCGGTTCCTTCTCAAGATTCTTTTCTGGCTTGCGGAGGGCCTGAACCTTTTGAGATTGATCCTCAGAGGAAGTACCTGTACGGTTTTATTGTTGTAACAGCGTGTATCATACCGGAAGAAATATGTGCCGAAATGTCTGAATCCCAACGACCACAGCAAATCCATTTCCTTCGGGCTGACCTTCAGGCTTTCAAAACTGTCTCTAATCATTGAACAAACCGCATTAGATTTTCTCTTCTTAATATATATCGTGGCTGTCCGGGAAGAGATATACGGCGCCGCTTAAAATTTTCCGGCCTTAAAGTAAAAAAGAGTTCCTTGGTATTCAGATAATATTTACTATATCAGGCGCATGCCTTTCAGAAGCAGGAGGTATGCTGGTCGGATAACCGACAATGACAGGCGCCACGATGTGATAACCCACGGGCACTCCCATATCATCAAGGATTTTACGGTCACGGATATGAGCGCCCAATCCAATCCAGCAGGTTCCCAGCCCCCTGGATGTCGCTGAAAACATGAAGTAGGCAACCGTCAGGGCGCAGTCTACATCGAGCGAATGCAAATTTTTGGATCCAATGACGTAAACGAGGCAGGGTGCATTGTAAAAAACATTGAACTTCTCATCATGAAGATAGGCTTCATAGTTTTTAATTGTTGAGTTGGGATTCCTTTCAAGATCGGAAAGGAGATTTCTCTTGCTTTCATCTGAGAGTATTCTGATGTAATCGCGGTTCTGAACAATGATAAACTTACATGGCTGGCCGTTCCCGGCTGTCGGGGCAAGACAGCTGTCTTGAATGATTTCCTTGATGATTGACAGAGGCACTTCCCTGTTCTGAAAATCCCTGATGGAACGTCTGCTTGTCAAGAGCGTCTTAAAATCCATATCTATCCTCCTTTGGAGCTGTGTGAACTACGGTTATTTCCGATCCTGTAATCCATCAGGCTTCTTTGGAACGACGAGCCACATTGCCAGATAGGCAAGAACGCCGAACCCGAATGAAAATAAAATAACCAGTATAAAGAGAATTCTTATCAGGGTGGGATCTTTATCAAAATATTCTCCGATGCCTCCGCATACGCCGCCGATTTTACTATCGGCATCCGATAAATACAATTTTTTCATGTCAGGTTTCCTTTTGTTGAATCGGTTGATTTCATGGCTAAAACATACGGCATTCGATTGAAAATATCAAGACGGATAGGAATACAAATTAAAATGTGTTACAAAGATATGTGAAGATCAATAGCAACTGAACAAGCCTTTATGCATCATTACAGGGGGGTTGAATATGGACCAGGGAGAAATCTTGAAATAATTAAAGATTTCTCGTCGCTTTGCTCCTCGAAATGACAGAATTAGACTTTTTAAGAGAGCGTCAAACTTTAGGGGACAGTAATTCTTTATTCGGGCTTCTGCAACGAGCGTTTGATACGCCGTTTCTTCACACAGATGCAGTGATAGGATTGACCTTGTATGAAACCGTTGATCGAAACAATTTCCATTGTCGGGGCCGGCGCTGTGGGAGGCGCCTACGCCAGTATGTTATACGACATGGACCGTCATTGTATCTCGTTTATCGCCGCCGGCGATCGCTTTGAACGGCTCCGCCGTGAAGGGCTGATTGTCAACGGCAAGCGTTACGCCATCCCCGTGCATCAGCCGGGCGATCTGTCGCCGCCTCCTGATCTCCTGATGATTGCTGTAAAACACCATCAGTTGGACAATGCCATTTGCGACATAAAAAACAGCATCGGAGAGGAAACGACGATCATATCCGTCATGAATGGTATCGACAGCGAGGTGAAGATAGGCGCGGCCTGCGGGATGAAAAGAGTTCTCTATGCGGTTTCCATAGGCCTTGCCTCCTTAAAGGAAGGAAACAGGGTGAATTTCATCAGCCGGGGAAAGATATTGCTCGGAGAAGCCCGGAACCCTTTTCTTACAGATCGGGTAAAGCGCCTGCAGGCGCTCTTTGACAGAGCAGGCATCATCTGCGAAACACCTCCCGATATGATTCGCACCCTCTGGTGGAAGTTCATGGTCAATGTAGGCATTAATCAGGCATCAGCCGTGCTTCGCGCCCCTTACTCCGTCTTTCAAACCTCTCGGGAAGCTAAAAATATCATGGAGTCGGCCATGCGGGAAGTCATCATGCTTGCCGAAAAAGCATCCGTTTTTCTATCCTGGGAGGATATCGAGAACTGGAATACGGTTCTTTCGGGCCTGAACCCCGAGGGGAAGACCTCCATGCTTCAGGATGTGGAGGCGGGCAGGAAAACAGAGGTAGAAATGTTTGCGGGCAAGGTGATCGAACTGGGTAAATATTATGGCGTCCCCACTCCGGTGAATCAGAAGCTATACGACTTGATCAGGAAGATTGAAGCAAAAACTGTTTAGCTAATGTAATCTAACCCTTGAAAATTTACCCGGCTGATATTTCAGGGTTCTTTTCACCACAGGGAAACATTTTCTTTTCAGTGCTTTCTTAAGAGTATTTCATCCTTCAATTTACGGCGCTTTCCCGCCGTTTTCTATAAGAGCCCTCAGCGGTTCGAGACCGTATGGTGAGCCTTCCTCGATTGCTTTCAGCACCGTTCCGCCGCCGGTGAAAAAGTAATATTTCGAGTTGTCAAGGGTTGAGAGATACAGCCCGGGACACAGATCCTTGAATTCCTGCAGCGTATCGCCGCCGCCATAAAGTTTGATCGCTTCTGCGTTATGGTCGATTTTGCTGTCCAGGGCCGCCGAACCGTCGGTAAAGTGCGGCGTATATCCCATAACGGCATTCACGAATATGGTCCGGGCCGAGTTGAGCGTTTCCGATATTCCCGGATCTTCAAAGGATTCTTTTGCGATATCAAGAATATACTTGAACGTTGCCCCCGCCGTGAACTCGCTGATCGATCTGACCCGGTATTTCCCCTCGATTTTTCCCTCCATGGTGTCCGATTCATGGAGATAGGGGAGCTCCACGATCTTGTGGTGCTGCCGGTCCATTTCCACGAGATTTCCCGCCGCTTCCACATCCTCAGGATCGATCCCTTCAATAGACACCCCGTATTTTGCGCAGAGGTATGTATTGTAGATGATTCCGCCTAATATCAGCTTGTCCACCTTCCGGTATAATGCATTGATGGGACCGATTTTCGTGTTGCACTTCGCCCCCGCCACGACGGCGATAAATGGCCGTTCAGGCTGGAGCACCTGAGTCAAGTTCTCAATCTCCTTCTGCATGAGATACCCCGCGAACGACGGGAGGTATTTTGTTATGTCATAGGTGGAGACATGGGGCTGCCAGGAACCGAAGGCGTCATTGACGTACACGTCGGCGAGTCCGGCGAGTTGAAGGGCCAGCGTCTCCTTGTCATCCTTTTTGTCTTCTTCACCTTTGAACCACCGGGTGTTGGGAAGATAGATGGCGCCTATCCTTTTTTCCTTAAGATCTCTGATTGCAAGATTGATCGATGTGTCGATGCTTTTTATCCCCTGGTTCCCATCCGGTTTAAATTTGGGGCAATAAATCTTTGAGTGAAGTTTTCTTTCGAGATACTCGGCAATCGGTTCCACAGAGGTTGACGGGTCGACGGTTATGGCACCCGTCTTTTTATCTTTTGGTCTTCCCACGTGGGTCATAATGATCGGCCGTCCCCCCCGTTCGACGATATTGAAAATCGTTCCTATTGTCTGGTCGATTCTGTAAGGATCCTGAATGCTTCCCCTTTTCACCACGTTATGGTCGACCCGAAGAAGAACGATCTTGTTCTCCACATTGGCGTGCTGTAAAAGGGGAAGCCGGGGGTCTATATTCGCTTCCATCATTGCCCTCCTTTAATCGTTGGTCTCATGTCAGGGAAATCAAACCGTGCTGAAAACTTTTTGATAAAAACTCGCTTCTGTGAACTGGAAGTATATGATGGACGGCCTCGCGCGTCAATGAAATACTAACATGAAATCCTAACCAGATGTCAGAACTCAATTGACACACAAGATCATTCTTCATATACTCCCGCCGTGAAAAAGAAATTACTTATTAAACTCTTTGTCCTTTCTATTCTGCTTGTGTCCTGCCTGAGTTGGGTCCTGGAAAAGCCCTCCTTTGTCCTCCGCGAGATCCTCCTCAGACCCCGCTCCTTTACAGAGATGAATCTTCTCCTCGGTCTCGAGGTACAAAATCCAAATCGTTTTGACCTTACGCTCAAGTCTTTTGAATACACTGTTTACCTTAACAATGAAGAAATCGGGAACGGGCGTTTGGAAAAGGAACTCCTGATTCCCTCGTCATCAATAACACGGGTACAGGCGCCTGTCGTTGCAAAGTTCAAAGACTTGGATGGAAGCCTGAAGACCATTATTGCCGGTGATGACTTGCCTTATAAGATAGAGGGAAAGACCGACATCAAAACGGCCTTCGGATGCCTCAATTTCCCTTTTTCAAAAGAAGGACATATTAATTTGAAAAATTAACGCAACCCGTAATACTCACTCTTTATGACATCGCGACGTTAAGGATAAGAAGTTGTTTTCAGTACGCATAGCTTAAGGAAAGCTGCTACACAAAAGCTTTCCCCCAAAATATCGCTATTCAATAAATAACGAATGACCTATCTATAAAAGATCAAGGACGTGGGTAATTAGTCGTTACAGATAAAAACTATTGCCGTTGTCTCTGGATTAAATATTCCCGCCTGTCACGTTTCTTTCTCACTTCAGGATATCCGCCCGGCATTTTGGAATCTCTGTTTCCCCATTGGCTGATGATGTTCTGAACTTGTCAGACATAAAATCTGTCTTGTCACGGGGTTGAATATCTGATAGTTGCACGGAAGGATGTAACGGTTATGAAAGAAATACTCACGGTTACAGCATTAAATGAGAATATCAAGCGCCTTCTGGAGGCGAGTTTCGATACCCTATGGGTAGAGGGGGAAATCTCCAACCTGCGCAAGCCAGCTTCCGGACATGTGTATTTTACGATGAAGGATGAGAAGAGCCAGATCAGGGCCGTCATCTTCCGGTATCCCAATATGCAGAGATCCCTTCCATGGTCGAGACCGTCACGCTTTGAGCTCGAGGAAGGAATGAGCGTCATATGCTGCGCACGGGTAAGCGTATACCACCCGAGGGGCGAGTACCAACTGATCGTGGAAGCCATCGAACCGAAGGGTGTGGGCGCCCTCCAGATGGCCTTCGAGCAGTTGAAGTCCCGTCTTCAGGCGGAGGGACTTTTTGACCCTGCCCGCAAGAAACCCATTCCATTTCTGCCCCGCAGAATAGGGGTGATTACCTCGCTGACGGGCGCCGTGATCAGGGATATTTTGAATATCACAGCCCGGCGGTTTCCGTCCGTTGATATTCTTATTGCCCCAGTAAGGGTACAGGGGCCGGAATCCCCTGCAGAGATCATCGACGCCATTTCCAATATGCAGAAGACCGGGGATGTAGACGTTGTTATCCTCGCCAGGGGAGGCGGTTCACTGGAGGACCTTGCTCCCTTCAATGATGAGGGGGTCGCCCGGGCAATTTATCGTTCCCGGATTCCCGTTGTCTCCGCCGTCGGTCATGAAATCGACTTTACGATTGCGGACTTTGTGGCGGATCTCCGGGCGCCGACGCCGTCCGCAGCAGCCGAGCTGGTTGTGCCGGTAAAAAGAGAGCTCGCGGCATCTTTGGAAAAACTGCACCTGAGAATGGTCAATCATCAACGCCGCATGATGGAGAGGTTGAATGAACGAATGGTTCTTCTGGATACGCGCCTGAAGGATCCCAGAAAAAGAATAGACGATTTCCGTCTCCTGGTTGATGACCGCCTGGAGAGGCTCAGGTCGACCCTTGAGCATTGGCGTGCCATGATCAGACCCAAACTGCGCCATCTTGAAGTGCGGCTGATGCATGTCAGCCCCCTGTCGGCAATCCGGGAGCGGCGGTTTGTCCTTGAAAATTTGAAGAAAGATATGATAGCCGAATGGAACAAGGAAATCGGACAGTTCAAAAACCGTGTGGAATCGGATGTGGCGATTCTGGATACCTTAAGCCCTCTGGCGGTTTTGAAGCGGGGTTACGGTATTGTCAGGAAACTTCCCGAAGGATTTATCGTGAGGGTTGCGGGGTCTGTCCCCGTCGACAGCGAATTGAAAATCAAGGTTTCGGCAGGAAGCCTTCGGGCAAAAGTGACGGAGATTTGTCGGGAGTAACAATTATGGCAAAAGATAAATTTGAAGACACCCTTGGAAGATTGGAGGAAATCGTCAGGAAAATGGAAGCGGGAGATATGACCCTTGAAGATTCTCTGAAGGCCTTTGAAGAGGGAATCAAACTCGCCCGCCTGTGTGCGAAGAGACTGGACGATGCGGAGAGGCGGGTGGATATCCTGCTCAAACAGGAAGACGGCGTAGCGGTGAATCCGTTTAAGGCCGAAGGCGGCGAAGATGAACCCTGATCCGCTGAAAATGTATCTGGAGGCCAGAAAGAAAATCGTTGATGAGGCCCTCGACGGATATCTTCCCGGTGAAGACCGGTATCCCTCCGATATTTTCAAGGCCGTTCGGTACAGCCTTTTTGCGGGAGGAAAAAGAATCAGGCCGATCCTTTGTCTGGCCGCTGCGGAGGCCGTGGGGGGTGAAATAGAACCGGTTCTGCCGGTGGCCTGCGCCCTTGAACTCATTCATACCTATTCCCTCATTCATGACGATCTACCCGCCATGGACGATGATGATTACCGAAGAGGAATGTTGACGAGTCATAAAGTGTTCGGCGAGGGGGTTGCCGTTTTAGCGGGGGATGCCCTCCTGACGGAGGCATTTCGTCTCATGTCGGAGAGGGAATTGCTGAAAGACGCGCCTCCGGAAACCTTGCTTGACGTGATTCGTGAAATTGCCGTGGCGGCGGGTTATTTCGGCATGGTGGGCGGACAGGTGGTCGATCTGCAATCGGAAGGACAGCCTGTTGGTCCGGACACCCTTCAGTACATTCACACCCACAAGACAGGAACCATGATCATCGTCTCCGTGAGGGCGGGTGCCCTCTTGTCCGGGGCCGGAGAAGCGGACATTGAAGCCCTGTCTTTATACGGACGCCATATCGGCCTTGCCTTTCAGATCGCCGATGACATCCTGAATGTAGAAGGCGACAGGAAAATGATGGGTAAGGGTACGGGGAGCGATGCCGAGCGCGGCAAGATCACCTACCCGGCGCTCATGGGGCTGGATGCTTCCCGGGAAAAAGCCAGGGAGCTTGTTGCCGACGCCCTTGCGGCGATCAGTCGCTTCGACGACAGGGCGTTGCCGTTGAGGATGATCGCCTCATATATTACGGAGCGAAAAACGTAGTTAATAATCATGAGTAAAACAGGTATGCGAAAAAATAGCGTTCTGGAAAAGGTTGCTTTCCCGAAAGACATAAAAAAACTTACCCTGAATGAACTGGAGACCCTTGCTGCGGAAATCAGGGAGGAAATCATCGATACCGTTTCCAAAAACGGGGGGCATCTGGCTTCGTCTCTGGGGACGGTCGAATTGACTCTCGCCATTCACACTGTATTTGACACCCCGAAAGATAAACTCATATGGGACGTGGGCCATCAGGCCTATGCCCATAAGATCATCACGGGTCGAAAAGATCGTTTCCACACCCTGCGCAAAAAGGACGGCATCAGCGGCTTTCCCAGGAGGGAGGAAAGCCCCTACGATACATTCAACGCCGGGCACAGCAGCACATCCATATCCGCCGCCACAGGAATTGCGGAAGCAAAGTGCCTCAGCGGTGGAGACTTTAAAATCATTGCCGTCATCGGCGATGGCGCTATTTCGGCGGGGATGGCCTTTGAAGGATTGAACTGGGCCGGAGACCGCCGCAAGAATCTGATCATCATATTAAACGACAACGAGATGTGCATCTCACCCAATGTGGGAGCCATGTCTTCCTACCTGAACCGCGTCATGACGGGACAGACGGTGATAAAATTCAAATCGGAGATCAAGGGATTCCTGAAGTCCATTCCTTCCATCGGGCCTCAGATGCTGAAGTTTTCGAGACAGTTGGAAGAATCCCTGAAGGCGCTGGTGGTGCCGGGCGCCCTGTTTGAGGAACTGGGGTTCACGTATGTGGGCCCTCTCGAGGGTCATCGCCTGGATCGCCTCATACGAAACATGGAAAACGTCAGGGAACTGGAAGGACCGGTCCTTGTCCATGTCATTACAAAGAAAGGCAAGGGGTACACATTTGCCGAAAAGGATCCTGCAAAATTTCACGGTATAGCGCCCTTCCGGGTTGAGACGGGCGAGATGCCCGACAGGGACCCGGAAATCCCCTCTTATACACAGATGTTCGGCAGTACCCTTGTAAAACTGGCGCAGGACAATCCCCGAATTGTGGCAGTAACGGCGGCAATGTCCGAGGGGACGGGACTTGATCAGTTCGCGAGGGAATTTCCGGGGAGATTTTATGACGTGGGTATGGCTGAGCAGCACGGTGTGACGTTTGCAGCCGGCCTGGCTACGGAATCACTCATACCCGTCGTGGCCATTTATTCAACCTTCATACAGAGGGCGTACGATCAGATCATTCATGATGTCTGCCTCCAGAAACTACCCGTTGTTCTTGCCCTCGATCGGGGAGGTTTTGTCGGCGCAGACGGTCCCACCCATCACGGACTGTTCGATTATTCCTATCTTCGGGCTGTTCCGAATATGGTGGTTATGGCGCCCAAGGATGAGAATGAGCTCCGGCATATGCTGAAGACTGCGGTTGAATGCAGGAGTCCCGCCTCCATCAGGTATCCCCGCGGAAAGGGTATGGGTGTGCCGCTCGATGATCAGCCGGTATCCCTCGATATAGGGAAAGGGGAGATCGTCTATGATGGCAAAAAGGCGGATCTTGCCATTGTGGCCATCGGCGCCACTGTCTATCCCGCCATTGCCGCCGCAAAGATATTGGAAGATGAAGGCATCTCCGCAAGAGTCATCAATGCCCGGTTTGTGAAACCCCTGGATGCAACCTTGCTGTGTGACACGGCGAAATCCGTTGGGAAAATCATCACCGTTGAAGAAAATGTTCTGATGGGCGGGTTTGGAAGCGCTGTCCTGGAAATGTTCGAAGAGCAAGGCATTCATGATGTTGTGGTTAAAAGGCTCGGAATAAGGGATGAATTCGCAGAACATGCCTCGCAGGCGGAATTGCGTAAGACGTATGGCATTGATGAAGAGAGCATCGTCGCCGCTGCACGGCTACTGATGGGCAGGAGGGAATATTAGGAACAACAAGATCAGGCTGGACATGCTGCTGCTGGAGAGGGGAATCTGCCAGACACGCGAAAGAGCCAGAGCGCTTATCATGTCGGGTGCGGTGCTTGTAGGGGACAGGCGGACTGATAAGGCGGGGACCCTTGTCCTAACGGATGCGGATATCAGGATCAAAGGGGCAGATCACCCTTACGTCAGTAGGGGGGGAGTGAAATTAAAGGGGTCCCTGACCGTGTTTCCCATTGATGTCAGGGATCTGATCATCCTCGATGTAGGAGCCTCCACGGGAGGCTTTACGGATTGTCTTCTTCAGGAGGGGGCAAAGAAGGTGTATGCCCTCGATGTCGGCTATGGACAGCTGGCGTGGAAACTCCGGGAGGACAAGCGGGTTGTTCCCATTGAACGCACCAATATCCGCACATTCGAAGGCATCGGCATTGAAGATCCCATCGACATGGCCACCATAGATACGTCCTTTATTTCTCTGAAACTCGTTATTCCTGCCGTGCTTAAGCTGATCAAAGAACATGACGCCGTCATCCTGGCCCTGATCAAGCCGCAATTTGAAGCGGGGCGCGGGGATGTCGAGAAGCGGGGCGTCGTGAAGGACCCTGACGTTCACAAGAGAGTTATTGAAGAGATTCGGGAATTCTGCGTTAATCTCGGCCTTCACGTCATGGGTGTTTGCGAATCGCCTCTGACGGGACCGGAGGGGAACAAGGAATTCTTCATTTATTTGAAAACACCGTGAAAAAGCCACATCTCAATGTCATTGATCAGGAAATATCCGAAGATGAATCCAGATTATCCGAAATAGAGCGTGAGGAGAAGATTTCTTAAACACATCCCTACCGGGATCATCGGGGATTATGGATAGTGAAATGTGTCGGGAGATTTATGTGGTTGTTACGTCTATCACCTCAACTAAATGATATTAATTTATTGCAGTATTGAAAATTACGAGTTGAAATAAATAAACCGCTATTCAAGAGTAGTTTTTAAAGGATCGGCGTTAACTGAGTATTCCGCTCCAAATCGGCCACTGATTCCGTTTTAATTCGGCCGGCGATTCCGGGCCAAATCGGCCACCCCTGTCAGAGTAAAATAGACGCTGGATAATTCAATTGAGAGCCATTACAA
>Ga0116202_10001118_pt1 | contig 15679 bp, 9 predicted proteins | sample LakKivw325mmetaG_FD_94479 | JGI IMG/M metagenome (GOLD analysis project Ga0116202, IMG submission 94479) | Anoxic lake water microbial communities from Lake Kivu, Rwanda to study Microbial Dark Matter (Phase II) - Lake Kivu water 325m metaG | ecosystem: Environmental > Aquatic > Freshwater >...
CGTCCACGGGAAGGCTCTGGTGGTTGCGTCGCTTGTTGCTCCTGCTCTTCGAATGACGGCGTTTCGGTAGTGCCATGACGTCTCTCCTCATGCTCGGCGTGTGCCAGCGACATGCCTAGCACATGCTGCGTACACAACTCAGAACCTATTCGTCCGACTGCGGCCAGAGCGCCCGCAACGGAGCCAATCGGGGATCGCCCTTCCGGGCCTCGCAATCGCAGGTGCCTTCATTCAGGTCCTGACCGCAGTTGGGACACAACCCCGCGCAATCAGGCTTGCACAGCGATCGCGGAGGTAGATGCAGGTTTAGCAGTTGCCTGACCAGCTCGCTTAGGTCAATCTCTTTCCCGTTCAGCACGGGAATGGGATTGCCCTGTGTATCTGTTCCTTGATAGGCCTGCGGCTCGTCTATGTCACGCAGTGCACACTCTTCGTTGATTTCTATCACGAGCGGCACGGTGTGCTCCTTGGCACAACGACTGCACTGCAGAGTGGCTTGAGTTGTCAACTGTCCTGTTGCCGTCAAGGCAGCCCCGGTATTCGTCAACACAACGCTGCCCGTTACTGTGTCTTGGAACTCCGGTGCGCTTCCGGCCGGCGGCAGTGCACATATTGTCGCCTCGACCCGGCCGCCCTCTTGGGTTATGCTGCGCTCTAGAGCAAGTCTCATAATGCAGACCGCGGCTCTTGGAGCCGCGGTTGGCTCGATTTACTGAAGTGACGCCATTATACAGTAGCCGATTCTGAGTTGTCAAGAACGCCCGGAGGTCCCCAAATCGGCGGGCCTGCGGGCGCCGGTTCGGGTGGCCGACAGCACAGAAAGCGCGCACAGGCGTTGACAGGCGAGGCGAGCGCTGCCTAGAATTCCCCGTCGGCATGGTGACATCATGAGGTGCGGGCGACTGAGCGGCCTGGATTGTACCGGCTGGGACGGATTGAACCGCGTCGGTTCGTGTACGTCCCAAGCATTGCGGGTCCCGGCAAAGGACACGGATACACATGAGGAAACCACGCAGCAAGCGAAACAGGATCCAGAGGACGGTATCCGTCATCGTTCTGTTGTTGTTAGGCATTGGTGTGCTGTGGGCCGCGACAGCCCTACAGACGGCGCTAGTGCCCAGCAGGTCCATGGAGCCAACGCTCATGCCAGGCGATCTGCTGCTGGTCCGCAAAGACGCTTATAGAGAGGGGCGGCTCCCCAGGCGGGGTGACATCGTGGTCTTTGAGCGGAAGGGCGAGAGAGACTACTTCGTGAAACGCGTCATCGGGCTGCCCGGCGAGACAATAAGTATCTACCCTCAGGGCGTCGCGATAGACCGGCAGTGGCTGCGAGAGCCGTATGTGGCCCCCGAGATCGTCATGGAGTACCCCATGCAGTGCAGAGTGCGTGAGGGGGAGTACTTCCTGATGGGGGACAACCGCGCTCACAGCGAGGACAGTCGCGACACCGGCCCTGTGAAGCTCGAAGCCATCCGAGGCAAGGTGACGGCGGTCATCTTGCCGCTATTAAGACGGTGCAAGATTACCAATCCCTTCGTTGACTGAAGCTGCGGCGCGGCGGGACGACGCTTAGGCCGCATCCTAGAGGCAAGTAGCCATCCGCCGTTACAATCACTGGCGAATGTGTGGTATAATCAGGGCCATGAAGGGTGCACTTGGTCGAGCATCTGTGCTGTCAGCGGTCTGCGGGGTCCTAGCGCTCCTCGCGGTCGGTGGCGGCTTTGCAGCGGAGGCGGAGAAGGCGCCTGTGTACGGCAGCTTCGTCGGGGGTGACAAGCAAGGCAGCGAGGACACCACCGACGCCAAGACCACTCAGGGCACGTGGACCGTGACGCCCGGAGACGACCGGACGATCGTGCCCTCCGACGACCGTGAGAAGAATCCGCTGTTGGAGGGCGCGCCGCTGGTTGGGGCCGATAAGATGGGGCCGAAACTGCCGGACGGCAGGCTGCTGCCGGACCCGGACGATCCGTCTGACGTCGCCAAGATACTTCGGTCGGATAGCAACATGCCCGCCGAACAGGGCGTGTCTTTCCGGGAGCGCCTGCTTACGCTTCTTCGCGCACTTGCCGTGGCCGCGGTTGGCGCCCTGATAGGGATAGCGGTTGAGCTGTGGCGTGCCAGGCAGGGCAAGGTGCCGGATCCGGCGCGCAACATCAAGCTCGTCAAGTGAACTGCTCGATCCTCGCCGATGTCTCCCCGCAATCACCTTCATCTTCCTCACGCTCCTGAGGTGTCGCAGGTTCCTCGCCGTCACTTGATGAACACTCTCGATGTGTGGCCGCAGAACGATTGCCACGGAGGGTCCTCATGGGTCAAGATCATGAAGAGTTGACAGCCAAACTGGACAATAGCGCGCTGGCGCTGGTGTGGAGTGAGGGCGCGCTGCAAATCGAGAACCGCATTTCCGGCCTGACCAGACATTTCGACTTCCCCGCATTTGCCGTCAAGCTGCAGGGCGAGAAGATCGCCGGCCATGAGTTCATCCATACGGGCACGCAGAGCGACGCCAAGCAGATTACATTCGCTTACAATCATGAGCGCAGCGGCATTGACGCACAAGTGCGCTACCGGCTTGATGCAGACAAACCGTGGTTCCGCAAGCAGCTATTGCTCAGAGCGCAGCCGGGCATTCCCACGCTCGACCGCGTGTGGGTGGACATTCAGAGCGATCCGCCGTTGCCGCTACGCCGCGTGGGCTACGGCCTCAGAGGCGGCCCGGATGCCGAACAGCAGGCCGGCCTGGACACCTACGCGGAGCAACCCGGCTGTGGGTATCCCGTCTATGCGGGCGACTGGTTCTTCGGCATCGAGCACCCATCGGCCTTTGCGGTTCCCGACGACGGGTTGGAGTTATACCACCACCCTGTCTGGGATGAGACTGGGACCATAGAGAGCTTCCCTGCAGTGTTCGGCGCGGCAACGGACCATGAAACCGTCCCGCAAGCGTTCATGGATTATGTGTGGGACATTCGCAATCCGCGCCTGAGCAGGCCCCTTTTCACCATCACGACCGGCTGGTCCACGCGCGCCGTCGGGGGCGGCGACTATGTTTGCTCGTTCGAGTCCATTGATGCATTCCTGGAGGCCATGCTGGCTATCGGATTGCGGCCGGATGCGCTGGCGGTTGACGCCGGCTATTTCGACCGGGCGTCGCTGTTTCACGGCAAAGGTGACGACGAGCGGGACAGCAAGCTCATTGCCCTGTGCGAGAAGTGCAGCAGCAACGGCCTCAAGCTGTCGCTATGGGTCAGTCACAACGGGCGCACCGGCCTGAACATGGACTGGATCGGGCAGCAGGGGTGGAGCATTGGTGACGGGCCGGGCACCTATCACGGCATGGACTTCGTAGTCATGATGCAGCCCAGCTTTGAGGAAGCCCTCGCCCGCCGGTTTGAGCGCCTTGTCGGTGACGTCGGCGTTGACCATCTTAAGATTGACTGGGATAACGAGTGCGCGACGGCTCCAGAGTTCTCAGAAGTCCATCCTACGCATGACCATGTTCGCGAGGCCTCACTGAAGGTATTCAACCGCATTGACAGGCGGATGCGTGCGCAGAACCCCGACCTGGTGACGCGCAACGGTTGGTGGCCGAGCCCGTGGTGGCTGCAGGGAGCGGACCATGTGTGGCTGGTCAACTCCGGCGACCTGGAGTATGCAATGTGGCCTTCGCGCACGCAGCGGGACCGCGACAACACGCACCGCGATGCCATGTACTATCAGATAACGCGCAAAGCCGAGACGCCCGTGCCTTTGGACGCCTGGGACAATCACGGCTTCGCCGACGCTGTGGACAACCCCTTCTACACCGAGCCGCACACCTGGTTGGACAATCTGGTTCTCCAATTCACGAGAGGCACAACCTACCTGCACATGCCCTTCTGCCCCGAGAAGTTGCGGCAGTGGCAGGCGGACTACACCCAGGCGGCGTTGGATTGGCTCCATCACCATGCCGACGAGTTGGGCACCCGCCACGCGCGCATGGTCCTGGGCAATCCGGCGTATGGAGAGATCTACGGCTTCCTGCACCCATCCGCAGATAGGGCGTGGCTGGTACTGCGCAACCCGTCGGTCGAGCCGCAGAGCGTGGAGCTGCCGCTTACCGAATGGCTGGGCTATGAGCCTGGCACGGTGCGGCAAGTTCATCCCTACTGGCATGACCTTGAGCAGAGGGCCGTGCAGTTGCTGGGTCATGAAGTACTGCTACTGGACATCAGCAGAGAACCGCAGCCGGAGGTCTCCCCTATCCCCGGCGTGCAGTTCATGGTGAGACCGTGTGGGGCCGGGTATGAGTACTGCTTCCCCGGCAATAGGAAGCTGACAGACGAGATCGGGCCGACCGTCCATCCGGACATGCAGATTCCCGAGATTGACATCGAGAAGACGGCGGATGAGGCAATCGAGGGAGGGTGGCGTCTGCAATGGTACGCCGGCGTGCCCCACCGCTTCGAGAGGGCCGAGGTGCTGGTGACCGTGCGCGGGCCGCAGCATGTGCTGGACGGCCTGACCGTGCGGGCGGGAAATTGCCGCTATCGCGGGGTTGACATGCGGCATTTCGCTGCAGTCACCCGCATCTTCCGCAAGGAAACACGCGGCTACGGCACGCAGAGGTTCCTGCCGCCGGTGGGACCACGGGAGCGAGATGACTACGTCTTCGCGGTGCCGGATGGAGGCTGGTCGTCACTTACCGTGGATATTCTCGGTGATGGCGCGAACGAATTGCAGTTCGAGGCGTGGCTAATCGGCTACGAGGCACCCGCGCGGCAAACCATCACTACTGAGAAGGCGCCCGCCGGCGGCCCGCTGCTGCCATCGCATCCGTATGGCTTCTCGCGCTGCGCTAGGCTATAGCCGTCAGTAGAATAAGCAATGAGGCGGCCATGCTCACCGAATATGGCCGCCTTATTCGTTCTCGCCGGACCTACGTCTTCTACGGCTCCCAGTCGTCGGTACGGAAGGGGCAGGCAGGGAGCCCCTCGGCGTTGCACAGGTTGCAGGCAGGGTTGTTGGCCCAGGCATAGCGCACCGCAGCAGGCGTGCTGACATCCGGGCTGCCGACGACCACCGTGTGGCCGTCAATCCGAGCAGCGGCGGGCACGAAGCGGCGGTCGCCGGCCGCGATCTCGAAGCCGACCAGTGGCTTGCCGTCTTTGGCTACGAGGCCGCCGCCGGTATGCTCGAAAGCCAGGCGTATCGCATCGCCCTCCACGGTCATACCGCTATAGATCGGCCCGGAGAACACCAGGTCCTCCCCATACGCCGCCGCCCGTGCGGCCAGGCCGAGACGATAGCCGACATCCTGCTTGTTCTTCGGGTGGATATCTATCGCATCGCCGATGTCTATGGTAACCGCCATTGCGGTGTTCGGCAGCGAGAGCGTCTGCAGTTGTGCTTCCCGCAGGACCGGCCAGTTCGTGTCGGTGTTGAAGTTCGCGAGCTGCACGAACAGGAACGGGAAATCGCCCTGCCCCCACGCTTCCCGCCAGCCGCTAATCATCGTCGAGAAGGTCTTTCGGTATAGTAGAGCCAGGTCCAGGACTGCGTCCGACTCTCCCTGGTACCAAATGGCGCCCCGCATGGCGTAGGGGACCAGCGGGTGGATCATCGCGTTCCACATGCCGGTCGCCGCCCTGGTCGGATAGCCCGGAGGCAGCTCAGGCACCGGTGGCAGCGGCTCGCCGGCGGCGTGGGCGGCCTCGTATTCTTCGGCATAGGCGGCGAGCAGCTTCTCGTAGTGCTGCTGGACGCCGGGGTATGCGTCAATGGCCTCCACAATGTTGTCCAGGTAGGGGGCCAGGTCCGGATCGCCCTCAAGGTCTTGCCTGCGCATCCAGGGAATGCACATGCTTCCGCCCCATGAACTGTTGATTATGCCTACCGGCACTCCCAACTCGCGATGCAGGTAGCGAGCGAAGTAGTAGCCTACAGCCGAGAACTGCCCCGTGGTGGCCCGTCCGGACACGAACCACTCCCCATTCATGTTCTCCTGCGGAGCAGACCTGTGAATGCGTTCAGTCGTGAACTCGCGGATCATGGGGTAGTCCGAGGCGCCTAGCTCCTCTTCAGGATTCGCGCAGTCGGCCACTATCCACTGCATGTTCGATTGCCCGGAGGCCAGCCAGATCTCACCCACCGCCACGTTGCTGATGGCTATGGTGTTGGCGCCGGTGATTGTCAGTTCATACGGACCGCCGTGAGACATCGGTTCCAGCTTCACATGCCACTTGCCGGTGGCGTCGGCTTCCGACAGAACTTGCTGACCGTTAATCGCAACCAGAACGCTCTCACCGGGCTGGGCCCATCCCCAGAGGGGAGCCGGCATGTCAGCCTGAATGACCATGTTATCGCTGATGAAAGATGGGACGCTCACAGACATCTGTTTTCGCTTCCTCTTCTGCCGATATCGGCTGCAGATGTTCCCGATGACGCAGGGCCATTCGCTTCGGCCATTGGGGACACCTCCTGCCTTCCAGGTGCGAACGGCAATACGTCGCCTCGAGATGGAGGATTCGGCTCGCGCAGGGGCAATAGTAGACCGAAAGGCAAGCACCGGCCTGCGACTGGCCGGATGCGACAGATGACTCAGTTAACGAGGCGGTAACTGCTTCAGGGAGGATATTCGATGACACTCCGAATGTATCTGATGGTGGTGCTGGTACTCAGTATGGCCCCTGCATGCTTAGGTCAGTCGGCAGGCAAGCCGCCGCAAGTCATCACGACACTCAAGAAGATCTGTCGCGAGACCGCTCTGGTCACGGACGGAAAGCCCAACGCCGTAATCGTGGTGCCTGAGGGCGATGATTACCGCGCGATGGGGCTGCAGGTGCAGAAGGCCGTCAGTGCGGCGACCGGCGCGACGCTGGAGCTGAAGTCACACTCGGAGATCAGCGCCGATAATGTCCAGCAGCACGTGGTGTTGCTGGGTAACATGGACAACAATAAGCTGGCCGAACGGCTCTACTGGCAGCGATATGTGGCCTGCGACCTGGACTACCCCGGCCCTGACGGCTACGTGGTCCGCACGGTCTGCGACCCTTGGGGCAACCAGAAGAATGTTATCATGCTGGGCGGCAGCGACCCGGGCGGGGTTCAGCGCGCAGTGGACGCCCTTCTCACCCGCATAAAGCCCGGCAAGGACCTCACTCTGCCGCTGCTAATGGACATTCAGCTTCAGGGCTCCGACACGATCACCCGGGAAGTCCTGGATAAGGAGTGGGAGTACTACCGCGCCAAGTTCCTGGAGGCTAAAGGGCTTTGGTACGGCTGTGAAAGGCCGGTCCATCGTCTCGCCTATGACTACTACCTCACAGGTGTTGAGGAGTACGCCAAGCTCTATAATGAGGTAATCAAGCGTTGGATGGAAGAATACTACCGCTTCACGCGGGATCGTCAGCTAACGATGCCGAAGTACGACATGCCTGACATGTACCTGGCATGGGATCTTGTCGAAGAGAGTCCGAGTATCAGTGACGATGTGCGGCTTGAGATGAGCAATCTGCTCTATGACTATGCCATCGGCATGGGCGAGGGCGGCCGCACCGCCGCGTGGCGACCGGGGGAGATGCGACTCACCGGGCACGTGCCGCTACTGTCTGTCGTCTATGGGTACCACTACTTCACGAAGTACTACCCCGATATTCCGGGGATAGAGAGGCTTGGGGAGGCGATGGCTGACGTTCGCGTCGCGATGGACAGCTACTTCCAGACCGAGGGCTTCATGAGCGAGACCGGCTACCTCGGCACTCATCCCCGCCTCCTGACCTACTTCACCCAGTACGCCGGTGACTACACATGGTTTGAAAACAAGAACGCCCTCCGCTGGGAAGAATACGACACAATGGTCACGGACAATGCGGGTTCGGCCATGGGCGGGTGGTCGCCGTCGCACCTGCTGGCGGCCCGCTACTACAACGACGGGCGCTGGCTGTGGCTGAGCAATTTGCAGCGCCACAGCGACGATTACACAACGAAGGTGAGCGGGGGCAAGCTCAACACGAACCGCTGGTTCGGCAGGCCGGACATTGAGCCGGCACCGCCGATGGAACTGACCGGCCTGCGGGCGTTCCGCATGAGCGACAAGTGGTATGACGAACTGGTGCGGGTGCTCGGCAAGCTGGATGTGCCGCACGAAAAGGCCTTCAACCAGGTGGTGATGCGGACCGATTTCGATCCGGCCGGCCAGTACTGCCGCATCGCAGGCATCAACATCGGCTTCCACTATGGAGCCCCAGCCAATGCATTTGACACACTATACGACAAGGGCAGGAACTGGGTCGTCAACGGCCGCTGGGGAATGTCACTGATGAAGTACTACAATACCATGCTGGTCATCCGCAACGGCCAAGCCAACCCCAGGATTCCATACACCTGCAGCCTCGAAACGGCCTGCGACCTGCCGGAAACCGGCTTCATGCAGTCACAAATGCCGACCTACAACGGCACCGACTGGATGCGCAGCGTAGTGTGGAACAAGCAGCGCTACTGGCTGGTGTTCGACGCGGTGAAGCCGCAGTCCGCCGGCGACTATACCTGCCTGTGCCAGTGGCGCGTCGGGAGCAAACCGCAGATCGAGGCCGGAAAGGCTGTCGCAGGCACCGGGGACCCGGCACTGGTGATCGAAACGGCGGGCGATCCCACCCTTGCCGTCATCCCCGAGGCCTCCGCGCATGGCACCGTCGGCTCATACGTGTACCGGCAGGGGCGGCGTGGAGCCATGCAACCGGGCGAGCAGGCATCCTTCTGCAATCTACTCTGGGTGAAGGGCGGAACGGCGAAGCTCGAAGGCTGGCGGCGCTGGCAGTCCGATGCCTCAACGGCGAATTTCGACAGCGACAACCCACAATCAGGCAGTATTGCTCTTCGGCTGCTGAATGACGGCACGGCGTGGCGTTGTGTCATGCAGACGCTGCCCAAGCTCGAGCCGGGCGCGAAGTACCGCGTCACGGGTTGGGTACGCACAAACGGCAAGGTGAAAGGCGTACTGGAGGTACGTGATCCTGACGCGACAGCCACGATGGTCGCCCACAAGGACACAGACGCGCAGGATTGGACGAAGCTGGAGTTCGAGTTTGCGGGAGTACCGGAGGGACATAAGGCGGAACTGTGGCTGATACACAATACCTACAAGGCGGATGGAGGCATCGCCTGGTTTGATAATCTGGCGGTGGTCAATCTCGCCAAGCCGGACGAAAACCTGCTGACTAACGGCGAATTCGAGAACGCCGGCGACGTCAAGCGCATGAATGCCAGATATGCGCTGCGCGGTCTGCAGGACGGCTGCGCCATAGTCAGTGACACCAATGACTACTGGCTCGCGGGTGTCGCCTCCGACGCCCAACCAAAGACGTTCCGACCCGCCGCCGGCATTACCGTCACCGCCAAGACATTCAACATCAGCCCCGGCGTCTTTGCCCTGAGCGGGGCTACCGCCTTGCGCTGGGATGGTCAGGAGTTGTTCGCCAGCGATAAGCCGGTGAGTATCGAGTTCGATGCCACTACCGGCAGAGGTGTGGTCGAGGCGGCAGGCGACGCGGTGATCAAGGTCATGGGTGAGGAAGTGCGCTTGAGCGCCGGCCGCAGCCCTCTGACGATACGCCCGCGCGTCATAAGCGAGCTGGCCGCGAGCGCCAAACAGATCTGGGAGCAGGCCCAACAACCCGGCGAGGGCGGAGCAGGCGGGCTCGCCGGGCGAAAGCTGCAGACTGCGTGGCAGTGGGAAGATACCGCACTGAAGGCGCAGGCCAATGTCGTCAAGGCCGCCGATCTGGACGGAGATGGCAAGCCCGAGACGGTAGCCGGCTTGGCCGACGGCACCACCGTGATACTGTCCGCCGAGGGCGCGGAGATCTCACGTCACAAGGCCTCCAAAGCGATCAATGATGTGGCTTGTGTTGACCTCGACGGAGACGGGAAGCTGGAAGTCCTATCGGCCTCCGATGACTACAACCTATATGCCACCGACCTGCAGGGCAAGCAAGTCTGGGTCTTCAGCAACGAGAATCTGGAGATAACCAATCAGTTGGCCGGGCAGTTGGGAGTCGGCGTCTATGCGAGCAGCGAGGGCGAGTTCATCAGCCTCAAGCTCGCGGATATTGACGGCGACGGAGTGCAGGAGATATTGGCCGGAGCGAAGGCGTTCATGCACGGCGGGCGTCATGTATATGGAACGCTGTGGGTGCTGTCACTACAGGGCAAGCAGCTATGGCACGTGTTCAACTTCGGGGGTACGGTTGACACGATTGACTGCTGCGACCTGGACGGTGACGGCAAACTTGAAATAGCGATGGGTACCGGCGGCGGGACCTACGGCTGTCACGTATATGTTGTCGACTCTCAAGGCAAGAAGGTCGCTGTGTACGGCGCCGGATATGGTGAGAAGCGTGCCGCTTTTGCCCGTGTGCGCGCCGACGGTCCGACAGCCATGGTGCGCCTCGAGCACACCAACGGCACCGTATGGGTCAACAATGCCGGCGAGGACATCACGGCATGGTGGACCTACAACTCATCCGGCCTCAGCACCGACGGCCCGGTTATCACCGACTTCGACGGTGACGGGATCAACGAAATCCTGATCGGCGGCGATAGCGGCGACGTGTACCTGCTCTCCGATGCCGCCGAGGAACATCTGCTCTGGCGCAAGAATGTCGGCGCCGCAATTACCTGTCTGCAGGTGGCGCAGCTTGACGGCGAGGACCGCATCATCGTGGGCACGCGCACCGGCGCGCTCTTCGTTCTCGACCGCAACGGCGAGACGTTGGCACATGCAGCTCTAGATGGCGACATTGCGGACATAGATGTGGCTGCCGGTGCGAAACAGGCTATGGCGGCCTTGGTGGACGGCCGTGTCATTGCCATTTCTCTGTGACGGCGCAGGAATCTGGAGGCCCACCGGCCCGCTGCCACACGCAGCGGGCCGGTAGTCACTACGCCAGAGGCGCTACTGCAAAACAGCTCTACTTAGCGGCGGGGACCGTCACAAGCTGCCGCTTGCCGCCCAGAACACGTGCCACCACCACCCTCGCGTCGGTCTTCAGGTTCTCACCCCACGGCAGTGCCACCGTCATCTCCCCTCCACGGTTGAAGGCGACGACGGTATCCCCTATCTTGACTGCGTCGCACCCTACGCCTGCCGCAATTTGGGGCGGCGCAGCGGCATCGCCAGCGGCTCCGACAATTAGTGGAACAAGGAACGTGCTGTCTGTGACCGGCTCTGTCTTCAGCTCAAGCATATTGACGTCGGGCTCTTCCGGCGTCAGGTCGCGGTGGGGATGAGTGAACCGAGGCCGGTACGTGCTCGTCTCCCCCATCAGCTTTCCTGGGAGCAGAGGCGCGACGGTCAACTGCGCACCGTCGCGGATGATTGTCCAGCTCTGGCCGCTCTTGTCTATCCGCCCCCAGTGGTGCAGCAGCCAACTGAAGGTGCGCGGCTGCCGGGCGGCCAAGCGATCGCACACGACCACCAGGTCGCGTCCTGCCAGCACAACGGTGCGATCAAAGCGCGTCAGCCCCAGCTCCTGCGGATAGGCGGACACCGCGTCGCCGGCTGCGACGGTGACATCGCCATCGGTGACGAAAGCCGTGATGTGTGCTCGGCCTGGGGTCTTGCGCGGCCACATCTGTCCATCGCCGTATTGGCCTTGGCCGTCCACCAGTATCGTGTTATGGTTGCCCGTCTTCTTCTCGTAGGTGTAGCCGGGATCACCGGCCAGCACCGCACCGCGCCCGAACAGCACGAAATGGTTCTGGGCGGGGTGATTATGGCCGGTCCCACCGATGCCGTACCTGTCGCAGATGTCAGCGTACTTGTGGCCCCCCAGCGCGCGGCTGACGAACGCAATATAGGTGGCATCATCGGCCCATGAGCTGCGCGCGAAGGCTGTTCCCACGTCCTGATATGCCCTCGCCAGAGGAACGGTTTGCTCAACGTCGGCGGGCGCAACGTTCTCGTCAAGCCACAGCAGGTTAAAGCAATCCGAACTGGGGCCACGGTTCAGCAGAGCGGCGATGCCCATCGGCACCGGGTCGTAGAACCGCTTTGCTTCCCACAGTGTCAGCTTCACGGGGGGGCGGCCCAGCTTCACGGAGGAATCCTCCATTGCCGCACTGCGCTCGAATCCCGGGTAGATGTAGTGGAAGCGGAACTGCGCCTGTCCGGAAAGACCGTCATTGCCGATGGGAATTTCCAGACCGGTACACCATTCGTACAGATCGGTGTAGAGGTACAGTGTAGGCATCGAATAGTCCCAGTAGCCTGGCCCCTCGTGGAAGCTGCCTTCAGGGCTGAGGGTCAGCGCGATGCGTTCGTAGCGATCCCAGGCCCACGCCAGCCAGCGTTCGGCCTCGGGTTCCTCTCCGCAAATGGCTGCCGCCCCCAGTGCAAGCGAAAGGTGAGCGAACCAGTAGTGGTTCTGCTGGAAATCCTGCGTGCCGCCGGTCAGCCCGGCCAGCGAGGCATTAAAGACCAGCCTGCATTGACGGGCTATCGTCTCACGGACGCGATTGCGCAGGTCCTCGGGCAGGTAATCGTACAGCCAATCATACGTGAGCGCCAGGCCCTCCATAAAGTACTCGGCGTCGAGGTCAACACCTACCGGGCCATACGTGGTCGCCATTTCCAGCCACTCGATGATGGCCGCCAGTTGTGCATCCTCCGGCTTCAGCAGATACCCCAGGGCGTAGGTGCCCAGACTGCGGAAAGCCCCTCCGTTGCGTGTGCCGGGGGTGAAGGGCGGTGGCTTTCTCGTCAAGACGCCGGGCACGGAGTAGAACTGTCGGACACGCTCATCCTGCAGCCGCGCGCGCATGGCCTCTACGTCGGAAGCGGTGAAGAAGATGTGCGGGTGAGTGCCCTGCAGCTCCTCGCGGAGCGGTGAACGAGGCATATTCGTCGTGGCCGCCGCAACGCTCACCTTCTTAATGGCCGCTCCTGGTCCCTCGCGCAGGCTGAGGCGCAGCGCCTTCCTACCGGCTGCAGTCACGTCGAAGGTCATCGAGCGCTTGGTGAAGGCATTCACGGACAGCACAAGCGGTTGGTCGAGTTGCTTCCCATCCACCGCGAGCCAGAACGAATCGGTGCCGCTATCGGGTGCAGAGACCTCGACCTCGAATATGCAGCGTCCCGCCGGGAAGTCAGCTTCCAGGTTCAGCTCAAAGCCGGCCTTCGTGACGGACACCTGCGTGCCGTCAACTTCCTGCAAGCCGGCGCCGGTCGCTTGCTGTGCCACATCGGCGGCAGTCAGCTCCAAGATGGTGTCGCGAACGAGCATCGGCTTATCGAGAAGTGTGTTGATGTCAATCCCGGAGTAGGGGCCGACGATGAGCGCTCCAGCGACTAGATACGGCAACATGGCATCACCCCATATCGTGTGCAGCACAGCGGACTCGGGCGGTGTGAACGTCCTGTGTGCAATTCATTCGGGTGCATCTCGATTCCTGCCACAGTTGAGCGCACAGCCCCATGACAGACCATCCTGACAAACCGCATGGCGAACTAGCGAGAAGGATAATGCAGTGCGGGCAATGAATGTGAACAGCAGCAACAAGCAACCTGGAACGGTGAGCGAGTCATGGAGCATGATGCAACCGCGACGCAAATGGCCCAGCGACGCGCCAAGGGCATTCAGGCTGCAATAATCATTGCGTTAGTCATAGTCGTGCTGCGTTATCTGCCATCCACCTCCGACCTATTCTTCTTCTCCATGATTGACAACTCCGCTTATGACATTGCCTTCGACATGCGACACCCGCAGCCTCCCTCGGATATCGTCATCGTGGCGATAGACGACGAGAGCTTGCGGCCAGACAGGCTGGGACGCTTCCCGTGGCCGCGCGAGGCCTACGCAAAACTGCTCGACAGGACGGGCGAGGCCAAGGTGGTGGCCTTCGACGTTTTCTTCTCGGAGCCTGATGCCGACCACCCGGCGGCGGATGCCGCGCTGGCGAAGGCGATAGAGCGGCATGGGAGGGTGGTGCTGGCGGCATACAGGCGCGTCAAGGCCGAAGTGAGCGTTGAGGACGAGAAGACGCAAGTGCCTGGACTGCCCGCGTATCCGGCTCCGAGCGGAGGCCCCGGCCTTCTGAATGCGATTCAGCCCCTCAATCTGACTCCACCGATACCCATCTTCGCCGCGTCGGCCGCCGGCATCGGCTACGTTGACATCGAGCCGGACAACGACGGGATCTACCGGCGAGTGGCTCCGCTGAAGGCAGGCTATGACGGGAGCATCTACCCCCATTTCGCGGTCGAGATAGCGCGTGTTGCGTCTGCAGCGGCGCCCGAGCGGATCGTGTCCGCCATACCAGAGGGGCAGGTGTTCATAGGCGACAAGGCCACCTACCTGAACGATGAGGGGAAGATGCTCATCAACTACTGCGGCCCGACGGGCACAATCCCGCGCTACAGCTTCTGGGACGTCATCACCGGCAGTGTTTCGCAGGATGTATTCAAGGGTAAGATTGTCCTCGTGGGGGCCAGTGCCCCGGGCCTCTACGACATCCGACCTTCGCCATACCGCCAGGCGAATCGCTTCTTCCTTGGCGTTGAGACAAACGCGAACACTGTCAATAGCCTACTGCACATGCCGCCGCTGAAGGACAGCTCGCGGGCGCTGGTTTGGCTGCTGCTTGCGCTGGCCTTGGGCGCCGGTGCGGGGTGGGTCGTCTGGAGTGGCGGAGAGACGGTGGGACCCCTCATCGGGGGCCTGATTCTGGTCGTGGTGGCGCTGCCTTCGTTCTTTGTCATCTTCTATCTCATCAATCAGGTAATCCCTTATGCAGCCGTCGCGCTGGCCACGGCGCTTCCCGTGGGATTGGGCATATACGAACGGCTGGGTGCGGAACGGCGCATGATCCGGGGCCAGTTCGCCTCTTACGTCTCGCCTGACGTGCTGGCGATGCTGATGAGAGAGCCGGAAATCGTCCGCAGGGGCGTGCGCCGGAATGTCACGCTGCTGTTCTCGGATGTGCGGGGCTCCACCTCGCTTTCGGAGAAGGCCGTTCCCGAAATGTGGCTAGCCCAGCTCAATGAGTACATGAGCCAGATGACGGCGGCCATATTCGAATACGACGGGTATCTTGACAAGTTCATAGGCGACGGCATCATGGCCATCTGGAACGCCTTCGGAATGCAGGAGAATCACGCGGAGCTTGCGGTGCGGGCCGGTTTGGAGATGCTGCGGCGTCTGGAGGTCCTCAACAAGTACTGGGACAAGGCCGAGAACCGCGTTCCCTTCCGCATCGGGATCGGCTTGCATACCGGGGAGGCGATGCTCGGCGACGCAGGATCGGGCCAGCGTCGCCAGTACACGGCCATCGGCGATGCGGTCAACACCGCGGCTCGTATCGAAGCAATGAACAAGGACCTCGGTACCGTATTCATAATCAGTGAGACGACCGCTGAAATGGTCCGCGATTGGTTCGAGTTGCGCGAGATCGGTCAGGTAGAGGTGCGTGGGCGCAGTGAGGGTGTCCGAGTGTTCGAGGTGCTCGGCGAGAGAGCGTAGGGCGTGAAATCCGATCCGGGGTGACATCAATGTTAGGTCTCTTTGGCAAGAAGAAAGAGAAGCCGCAAAGCGAAGCGCAAATGATGGCCGACATGCTGTCGGCTATGGAGGGCGATCAGCAGAAGAAAGGCAAGCGGCGCGCGCGCAGGGGCAAGCGATTGCTGCCGTCATGGGTGGAC
>Ga0116202_10001121_pt1 | contig 15666 bp, 15 predicted proteins | sample LakKivw325mmetaG_FD_94479 | JGI IMG/M metagenome (GOLD analysis project Ga0116202, IMG submission 94479) | Anoxic lake water microbial communities from Lake Kivu, Rwanda to study Microbial Dark Matter (Phase II) - Lake Kivu water 325m metaG | ecosystem: Environmental > Aquatic > Freshwater >...
CTATTACTATTATGGTTATTACGACCGCTATTATATCCCCTACCAGCGTACCACGAAATCCAGCGAAACGCGTCAGTACCTGCTGGATTTTGAAACCGGTGAAGTCAGGCCTTTCGAGCGGGAAACGGTGAAGGCCATCCTGATGGAAGATCCTGAACTGTACGATGAATTCATGACCCTCCGGAAAAGAAAACAGAATGAATTGTTATTCTTCTTTCTTCGGCGCATGAATGAGAAAAATCCGGTAATGCTGCCGGTTCGATAAGTTAATCAACTCATTTACAAATTAATAATCTCTCTTTTTTGTGTAATTAGCAGAAAATCTGCATCTTTGCGCCAGATTACTTAAACGGAACAAAACAAAACGGATTTTTTTGCGTTAAGGAATCAAGGAGACAAGAGATGAGTTTGCGTCGTTATATTATCCTTTTTCTGTCGCTGGTAATACCCGGACTGCTGCCAGCTCCCGGCCTTCCACCTGGCGGAGACTCATTCACAATGCTGAAAGCCATGCGGGAGGAGATAGTCAGCAAGGACAAGATCCAGTTCCACATGAAATATTCGCGTTTTAAAAAATCACTGGCCAGGCTTGAATCGCGGAATGACTGGACACAGCATAACCGTTACGGCTATATCGGAAAATACCAGTTTGGCAAGAGTGCTCTTGAGGCGACGGGGTATGGACATATCACTGCAGGCAGTTTCCGTGCCGATCCGGGTGTCTTTCCCGAAGCCGAACAGGAAAAAGCCATGGATATCCTCCTGAGGCTTAACGAGTCTGTCATGAAAGACTGCTTCAACCGGTATGTTGGTTACACGATCTGTGATTCCATCCGGATCACCCGGGCAGGTATCCTGGCTGCCTCCCATCTGGCGGGGACGGCCAATGTAAGGGAGTTTCTGGAATCCTTCGGTGATAAAGACGCTAAAGACGGGATGGGGACAAGGATTTCCGATTACTTCTCGCAGTTTTCCCGCTAATTCCGCTCACAAACCACCCGGCTTCCCTGTGTCGGGTTTTTATTTTATTTTTACGGTCAACCGGCGACCGTTATGAATCAGAAAACCGCAATACCTAAAGGCACCCGTGATTTCGGACCCGTTCCGATGATGCGGAGGAACTACATCTTCAATACTATCCGTTCGGTTTTTGAGCTTTACGGCTACCAGCCGATCGAAACCCCGGCCATGGAGACCCTTGAAACCCTGACCGGCAAATATGGTGACGAAAGCGACAAGCTGATCTTCAAGATCCTGAATTCAGGGGATTTTGCCGGAGGAATGGATCCTGACCTGTTAAGCCGTTGGATTAATGAATCTGAAAAATCGGCAGAAATCAGCAGGCAAATTATTCCTCTGATTACTGAAAAAGCCCTCCGCTATGACCTGACCGTTCCATTTGCACGGTTCGTCGTCCAGCATCGCGACGAAATCTCTTTTCCTTTCAAGCGCTATCAGATCCAGCCGGTCTGGAGGGCCGACCGGCCCCAGAAAGGACGTTACCGGGAGTTCTATCAGTGTGACGTTGACGTGATCGGTAGTGATTCCCTTCTCAATGAAGCCGAACTTATCCGGATGATCGACGAGGTTTTCCGGAGGCTGGGGATCCCGGCAACGATCAAGATCAATAACAGGAAAATCCTGGCCGGTTTGGCCGAGGCTGTCGGGATGGGTGAACATTTTCAGGAGATGACCCTTATCCTTGATAAGCTTGACAAGATAAGCCCTTCCGATCTGAAAGAGGAATGGATAGGGAAAGGTTTCCCCGAAGCGGCTTTTACATGCCTCTGGCCCGTGATATCACACAAAGGCACAGACGTGGAGAAAATGCACAAGGCAAGTGACTTTTTAGTCTCCTCCGAAACCGGCAGGCTCGGCATCGAAGAAATCCAAACCCTGCTTAAACTGATTTCCTCTTTCGACCTGAAGGCGACTGTTGAACTCGACCTTTCACTCGCCAGGGGACTCAACTATTATACAGGAGCCATCATTGAAGTCAAGGCTGACAGGATCTCGATGGGTTCCATTTGTGGCGGAGGCCGGTACGATGACCTTACGGGAATTTTCGGAATGCCCGGCATTTCGGGAGTGGGAGTCTCTTTCGGGGCTGACCGGATCTATGATGTCCTGGACCAGACCGGTTCTTTTCCGGAGGTCACACGCACCACCACACAAGTCTTATTCCTTAATTTTAAAAACCCGGATCCTTCTGAATACCTGCCTTTTGCTGAGAAAATCAGGCAAGCGGGCTTGCGCACTGAAATCTTTCCGGATGCCATCAAAATCAGGAAACAGCTTCAGTATGCCGACAACAACCATATCCCGTTCGTGATCATGATTGGGGATGAGGAATGGTTAAAAAGTACGGCCACAATAAAGAACATGCTTACAGGTAACCAAGAGACCGTTCCTCTCGCTGGTTTGACTGAACATCTTTGTCATTTGATAGGCTGATATGAAGATCCACGAGATAAGTCCCAAACGGCTCACCATCAGGAGAATCCAGGAAATCCTTTCAATACCCCACCGGTTGGAATTATCAGAAGAAGCCCGCAAACGGATTGTCCGTTGCAGGGAATATCTCGACAGAAGGATAACCGTCAGAGAGGATCCGGTTTATGGGGTGACAACCGGTTTCGGGGCACTCCTTGACAAGACCATCCCTCTCAAGGATCTGAGAAAACTCCAGCTTAACCTGGTCCGGTCACATGCCTGCGGAACCGGTGGATATGTCCCGGAACCGATCATCCGGCTCATGCTGTTATTGAAAATCCAATCCTTATCCTACGGCCATTCAGGTGTTCAGTTATTCACGGTTCTCCGTTTGATCGATTTTTTCAATGAAGATATCCTGCCCGTGGTTTATGACCAAGGTTCCCTCGGAGCCAGCGGAGATCTCGCACCTCTCGCTCATCTGTCACTTCCCCTGATTGGGGAAGGTGAAGTCTGGCACAAGGGTACCCGTAAATCCGCCTCCGAGGTGTTGAGGCAATTCGGTTGGGATCCGGTAGAGCTCCAGCCCAAAGAGGGGCTGGCCCTGCTGAACGGGACGCAGTTCATGAGCGCCTATGGCATCTGGTGCCTCATTCGCGGACACCGGCTTTACGGTTGGTCTAACCTGATCGGAGCCCTTTCACTGGATGCATTTGATGGCCGAGTGGAACCATTTGATCCGATGGTCCACGCGGTCAGGCCCCATCCCGGCCAGGTTGAAACTGCCCGCAATATCATGGACATTCTGTCGGGCAGCGGTATAATGAAAAAAAATAAGAACCAGGTTCAGGATCCTTACTCTTTCCGTTGCATTCCCCAGGTTCACGGGGCTACAAAAGATGCCCTGGATTATGCCTCATCGGTATTCTCATTGGAAATAAATTCCGTGACGGATAATCCCACGATTTTTCCGGAACAGGACAAAATCATCTCAGCTGGCAATTTCCACGGTCAGCCGCTGGCTCTTGCCTTTGACCTGATGGGAATCGCCCTGGCAGAGCTTGGGAATATCTCTGAAAGAAGAACATACCAGCTGCTCTCTGGAAAACGGGGACTTCCTGCCTTTCTGGCTTGCGATCCGGGATTGAATTCAGGCCTGATGATTCCCCAGTATGCGGCAGCTTCGCTGGTGAGCCAGAACAAGCAATTGGCTACGCCCGCTTCGGTTGATTCAATTGAATCTTCGAACGGGCAGGAGGATCATGTGAGCATGGGAGCTAACGCGGCCACGAAAACGCTGCGAATTCTTGACAACCTGGCAAACATCCTGGGAATTGAATTGCTTAATGCCTCTCAGGCCTTGGAATTCAGAAGACCGGAGAAATCATCCGACAGGCTTGAAACAATGGTGTCCGCTTATCGCACAATCGTACCTTTTGTTCCGAAGGACATCGTTCTGCATCCCCTGATCAGGAAGTCTGCCGAATTCATCAATAGCCGGAGCCCTGAGGAGTTCTGAGCTGCTGGCGGCCCGTTCCTTTGGGATTCTCACCAGGAGGATGGCCTTCCCGTATCCGGTTAAGCATATGATTCAGGAACTCCTGTTCAACCCGGTGCAGGGTCAGAACCTTCCGCACAGGCAACACCTCGCGTATCTTCAGGAAAAAATCCTTTTTTAACTGGGACAGCTTGATCTCCTGATCGAGCAGGTCATTCAGCATCATGTCAAGATCCTGATCCGTGGCTTCATTAAAACTACCATCCTTCTGCATCTTTTCACGCCTTCCCCTGATCAGCTCTTCCCTTTGCTTCTGATATTCATTGTATATCGGCCAGAATTTCTGAGCTTCATCAACGGTGAGATCCAGCTTGTCAGTCAGAAAGGAAACCCTTTCAGCCTGCATTCTTTCCATTGCCTCCTGAAAGCCGGAGCGTTTCTCCTGTCCGTTGGCCGTGAGGGTTGACAGGAGGAAGATCAATACTATCCATTTTAGCGATTTCATGATACTTGATTTAATGATCCAACGATTCATAAACAGCTTCTTCCGTTATGACAGGCTCGAGCGAAATCAGGTTGTTGTAATCGACTCCCGGTTGATCCCCGGTCAGCTCAATCTGATTCTCCTCAATATAGTTTGCCAATTGGTCTTCATGCAGCTCTCCCGCGTAAAAATCAACAAAGAGGGCGACTTGTTCCTGAAACAGGTTCTCCTGTTGGGGCTTCAGGTAGAAGTTCCGGAAACCAAACCAGCCCACGACAAGGAGGGCTGCCACGCCTGACACCCAGACCATCCAGGGTTTTATTATCCTTTTATTCTGAAAGGGTATTCTGTCAGGTTGACGGGTAATCCGACGCAGGATCCGGTCGGCCAGAGTGTCAAAATAGTCCTCCGGCACCCGGTAAGGATTTTTGTTGAATCCTTCTTTCTCCCATGAAAAACGATCTTCACTCATCATTCAGATCTCCCTGATTATAGACGATCACCCATGCCAAGGGTTTAATCCGACCGTACAAATGCTGCCTGTATTTTCCTGACTGCGTGATGAAAAGAGGCTTTCATCGCCCCAACGGATGTCTTCAGCACAACTGACATGTCTTCATAGGTCATATCATCAAAATACTTCATCCTGAAAACCATCTGCTGCTTGGGCGGCAAACGGGCGATCAGGACCTGGAGTTTGGCAAAAAGCTCGTCCCCGTCATAGTAAGGATCGGATTTGAACCGGTTCTTGATCAGGTCTTCCGGGTCATCCGCCAGCAGTGCCCGTTCTCGCTGCCTGCTTTTCAGGAAAGTGATGGCTTCATTGGAAGCGATCCTGTACATCCAGGTATACAAACCTGATGATTCCCGGAAGCCGGGTAATCCGTTCCAGATCTTGATCATGGTGTTCTGAAGCACATCATCCGCATCCTCATGAATACAAACCAGGCGACGGATATGCCAGTACAGTTTCTCCTGATAACCGGCCAGGATCAGCCTGAAGGCCCGTTCCCGCTGATGCGGATCACGGAACATGCTGATCAGTTCGGTATCGCTGGGCGTGTTATTGATCACGATACAATCTTTCCGTTGCGGAAAACCAACCTTCGGTCGTCAAGCTTTGAAACGGGCCAGCAGGCGAAGAACCTGTCTGACCACATTCGCAGGCGTAAATCCGAATTTTCTGTCCAACACCTCAGCCGGGGCGGAATAGCCGAAATGGTCGAGCCCCCATACCATTCCCAAGGTGCCGGACAAAGACTCGAGAGTGACCGGCAGTCCCGCTGTCAGTCCGAATACCGGGATTCCGGGAGGGATCACCTCGTCGCGGTAAGATGATTTCTGCTGCCTGAAAAGGGACTCGGACGGAACTGAAACAACCTGGGTACAAACTCCGTGTTTCTTCTCCAGGATTCCGGAAGCCTCCACCAGGGTTGACACTTCAGAACCGTTTCCGATGAGGATCACACCGGGATGTTCACCGGCTTTCTTCACGACATAAGCCCCTTTTGCAGCCTGGGCGGCCTCTGTCAGCCGCTTGCCTCCGGCTCCCGCCGGGAGATCTCTGATGTTCTGCCTTGAAAGCAATAATGCTGTGGGTGTCCTACGATTAGCCAGTGCCATCTTCCACGAAACGACGGTTTCGGCCGAATCGCAGGGCCTGAGAACCAGCATGGAAGGCCGGCCGGAATGATTCTTCAGCTTTTCCATGAGGCGGATCTGTGCTTCCTGCTCGACCGGCTGATGGGTGGGACCATCTTCTCCCACCCGGAAGGCATCATGTGTCCACAGATATACAACAGGCAACTCCATCAAGGCAGCCATCCTGACGGCCGGTTTCATATAATCGGAGAAAACAAAAAAGGTTCCGCACACCGGAATGACACCTCCATGCAAAGCCATTCCGTTGGCCAGGGCTCCCATGGTCAGCTCTGAAACACCAACATGCAGGAACTTTCCTGTAAAATCATGGTACCCGAAAGGTTTGGTTTTCTTTAAATAACCATCTGTCTTGTCGGAATTAGCCAGATCGGCTGACATGACCACGAGGTTGTCGACCGAATCCGCGAGTGAAGAGAGCACCACTCCCGAGGCTTCACGGGTAGACAGGCCGGGCTTGAAGGCTATGTGATTCCAGTTGATAGGAACTTGCCTGCCGGCAAGCCACCGGTCGAGCAATTGCGCTTTCTCCGGATTTCCGCACCGCCAGGCTTTCTCTGATGTTTTTTGTTCTGCCGCTTTATCCTTTTTGGCTGTCAGAACCTTTTGATAATAGGTTTTCACCTCGTCAGGAATAAGGAAAGGATCGGCCGGATTTCCGCCCAGGTTTATCACTGTTTTCTCGAAGGAAGCGCCAGCTTTTGAGATAGGCTGTCCATGGGTGGAACTCTTGCCTTCAAATGAAGTGCCGTCAGCCGTGACACACCCGATCCCCATCAGCGTTTTCCCTATGATCAGGACAGGTTTCTCCTGCTCGCTCACAGCCTCAGTCAAAGCCAGGCGTATTTCCTCCGCGTCATTCCCATTGATGGTAAGGACCTTCCATCCCCAGGAAGCATATTTGGCAGCAGTATCCTCGCGCGTTACCGCCCGGGTTTCGGTCGAAAGCTGAATCCCATTCGAATCATAGAACATGATGAGGTTGTTCAATCCGAGATAGCCCGCTATCCTGCCTGCACCCTGGGAAATCTCTTCCTGGATACCGCCATCGGATATGAATGTGTAGATCTTGTGCGCCGTCCATTCACCAAACCGTTCGGACAAAAAACGCCCGGCAATTGCAGCACCGATGGCGATGGCGTGTCCCTGCCCCAGGGGTCCGCTTGTATTTTCTATCCCTCTTTCCAAATCAACCTCCGGATGACCCGGCGTAGGACTTTTCCATTGCCGGAATTGCCTGATTTCATCAATCGAGTAAAATCCGCACAGGGTCAGGACCGAATAGAGCATCGGCGACATGTGACCAGGATCCAGGAAGAACCGGTCGCGGAATGGCCACCGGCGATCCTCGGGATCAAACGTGAGAAATTCCGAAAACAGCACCTGGATGAAATCAGCTCCTCCCATCGCTCCGCCCGGATGGCCCGATTTGGCTTTTTCCACCATCGATGCAGACAAAATACGGATCGTATCGGCCGATCGTCTTGCAATGTCATTGTTCATGGGCACCAATACTTTGAAATGAATGGAAAAGAACGAAAATAGCATTTTTTTTACCTTTGCTGCCTAACAGGATGCACCATGAGCCTTAAATGCGGAATTATCGGGATTACCAATACAGGCAAATCCACCCTTTTCAACTGTATTTCTGAAACCCGAGCGGCAACCAGCAATTTCGCTTTCAGCACCAATAAATCCAACCTGGGGCAGGTCAAGGTTCCTGATGAACGGCTGTACCTGATTGACAAACTGATCCATTCAGCACGGATCGTTCACACCACGGTGGATATCACTGACATACCGGGGCTGACCAAAGGATCATCGAGAGGGGAAGGTGTCGGCAACAGCTTTCTGGCTGATATCCGGAATTGTGATGCCCTGATCCATGTAGTGCGATGCTTTGACGATCCCAACCTCCCCCATATCGAGACAACCGTTGATCCGGTGAGGGACCGGGAAACCATCGACCTGGAACTGCAGGTCAAGGACCTGGAGTCGATCGAAAAACGGATCACGAAGTTCGAGAAAGCGGCCAAAACCGGGGAAAGATCCGTAATAAAAGGTTTGGAAGCGTGCCTGAAAATCCGTGCACAGCTTGAAAATTTCAGGAACGTCAGGGATTTGGCCCTGACCAGCGAAGAGGGGGGGCACGTTGCCGATCTATGCCTCTTGACTGCCAAACCGGTCATCTATGTTTGCAACGTGGACGAAAAATCAGCCGTTTCCGGAAATCACTATTCAGCCAGATTCAAGGAATCCGTGAGCGGGGAAAAGGCTGAAGTGCTCATTATCGCGGCTAAGGCTGAGGCTGAGATTGCTGAACTCGAGTCGCCGGAGGACCGCCTGGCCTTTCTATCAGAAATAGGCCTCGAGGAGCCGGGAGTGAACAAACTGATCCGGTCAGCCTTTTCAATTCTCAATCTCGAAGTGTTTTTTACAGCCGGACCTAAAGAGGTCAGGGCCTGGACCATCCGCAAGGGCTCAACGGCTCCGGTAGCTGCCGGAGTCATACATTCCGACCTTGAGCGGGGCTTTATCCGTGCGGAGGTGATGAAATACAGCGATTTTATTTTCCTGGGATCGGAAGCAGCCTGCCGGGATGCAGGAAAACTGCTCATCGAAGGGAAAAACTATATTGTCAAAGACGGGGATATCCTTCACATTCGTTTTAATGTTTAACCTACAGGGTCAGTCATGCGCAAGTTCTTTCGGAACATCGTCATCATAGTATTCACAGTAAGCCGGTTCAATGCACTTGCAGCCCAGCAGTACCTTGCCCAGGATCCGCCGGTCCTGATCGTTGGGATTGTTGTCGACGGACTTCGATACGATTGGATCGGACGCTATTGGAACCTGTTCAGCGAGGGAGGCATTAAAAAGCTCATCCGTCAGGGAACTGAATATTCCAATGCCACCGTTCCTTTTCTCCTGGCTGACCAGGCATCTTCCTCGGCATCGATCTCAACCGGGGCGCCGCCGTCGCTCCATGGCATCATATCAGAACAATGGTACGACCGGCTCAGGAAAGAAGAGGTTCATTGCACCCGGGATTTTCTCTATAAAACCATCGGTACCGGTAATGGAAACGGAAAGCACTCGGCCAGTCGCCTGCTGGCTCCCTCCATCGGCGACCGGATGATCCTCGCCTCTGATTATAAAAGCAAAGTCGTCTCGGTTTCCCTCCGACCGGAATCGGCGATATTATTATGCGGACATCTTCCGGGATCAGCCTACTGGTTCGATACGCAGTCGGGTTACTGGGTGACCAGTTCGCAATACGCCAATAGCCTGCCTGCCTGGGTTTCCGATTTTAACCAGCGGAACAGCTCAGGTCATTACCTCACGCGCGACTGGGAACTCCTCCTGGCTGATAACCTCTATTACGGTTGCCCGCCGGACGATAATGATCTGGAATCAGGATATTATAGCCAATACAAGACCTTTCCCTACAAGCTCAGTAAAATCCGTAAAGAGAGCCTTGGCCAGGACAGCGAGGTTCTTACCCTCGTTCCTTTCGGAAATTCACTGACCACCGATTTTTCGATTTCAGCTATCCGGGAAGAGAAACTGGGAACGGACAATTACACGGATATCCTCTGGATCAGCTACACAGCCATCCAGGAAATAACCAACAGGTTCGGACCCGATTCCAGGGAAGTGGCAGACGCTCTTCTCCGGCTGGATATCGACATCCAGCGGTTGCTTTACCAGATAGAAGAAGTTGCTGGCAAGGACAGGTACCTGGTCGTGCTGACTTCAACTCATGGATCAGCAATGAATCCTGAGTATGCCCGTGCCTTAAACCTGCCGGGAGGATTTTTCAGGTACCGTAACGCCATCGCTTTGCTGAACTCTTATCTAATTGCTGTTTACGGAGAAGGAACCTGGATTGAGAGCTATGTCAATCATCAGGTCTATCTGAATGAGACACTGATAGAGCAAAAGAAAGTCCCTTTTACCGAGATCCAGGATGTCTGTGCCCGTTTCCTGACGCACTTTGAAGGAGTGGCCCGTGCCGTCCCGTCCGACCGGCTATTGTCGGGACAAATAACCAGCCCATGGGACAACCTGATTCAGAATTCATTCAATCCGGATCGCACGGGCGACCTGCTGGTTATCCTCCAGCCAGGCTGGATTGAGGATAATAACAATGACAGTGAATCAGGATCACCCTATGCTTATGACACAAGGGTCCCACTGATTTGGTACGGTTGGAAAATTCCCCGCCAGACTGTCAGCTTGCCCGTGTCAATCCTTGATATTGCTCCCACCCTGGCCCATATCCTGAAGCTTTCGCCACCTGATGCGGCGACAGGTAAGAACCTGACAGAAATCCAGAAGTGACAGTTGATCATAAAGCATTTTTAAATCCCATTGTTGGAATCGCTTCCCTTGTACGGAATTTCGGCAATCATGAAAACCGTTATTTTTACAAACTTTAATGATGGCAGTGACTAGATATTTAGCTCCAGCCCTGGCACTTCTTGTTCTCCCGTCCTTCAGTTTTTATGCTGGTGATCACAGGATCCTGTCCAGCGAAGGCCTGGAACCCCAGGTCAATCTGGTGCAAGGGGAAGAATTCATTTCCAGGGGACTAACCGGGAAAGGTATCACCATCGCAGTTATCGATGCCGGATTCAAAGGGACGGATACGCATCCGGGGCTGGCACACCTTTTCAGAAACGGACAAATAGCAGGGACATGGGATTTTATCAGGAACCAGGAAGACGTATTTGCCGGACATTCCCACGGCACTGCCGTATTATCGTGCATAGCAGGCATTCATGAAGGCAAACAGCTGGGATTGGCTCCGGATGCCCGGTTTCTGCTCGCCCGCACCGAGAGGCGCAATGAACCCGCCAGGGAGGAGGCCGATTGGGCCAAAGCAGTTGACTGGGCTCTCAGGAATGGCGCCGATATCATCCAATCTTCAATCGGTTTTACTTATCACCGCTATTTCCCCGAAGAGATGAACGGCCGGTACAGCCTGGCTGCCAGGGCAGCTCTGAGGGCTGCCCGGGCCGGTGTGTTGCTGGTAAACTCGGCTGGCAATGAAGGACGTAATCGATGGAAAACCATGACCACTCCGGCGGATGCCGATTCCATCCTGAGTGTCGGAGCTATCAGTCCATTGACCGGACTGGCAGAGCGTTACAGTTCCCTTGGCCCGGCAGCGGATGGGCGCATCAAGCCCAATGTCTGTGCCTCAGGCCGGGTGATTGCATTTACTGCGGGAGGGAAAGCCAGAGCGATGGATGGCACCTCATTTGCCTCTCCCATGATCTCAGGCTTTGCTGCCTGCCTGATGCAGCTTCTGCCTGGAGCCACCGCGCAGGAAATACTGGAACGGATTGAACGGTCGGGGCATCTTTACCCTTATTATGATTACAGCCATGGATATGGTGTTCCGCAAGCTTCGAGATTTTTTCATGCCACAGAGCGGGAAATCCCATGCCGCCTGGTGATCGATACGCTTAACCAGGCTTTTAAAATCGAAACGGGTAATCCGTGTGATCTGCCAGCCCGGAATTTATGGTCGCGATATCTTTATTATCACATCAGCGATTCATCAGGTTTACTGATAAAATATGGAGTTAAGGAGATGAATCCACTGATCCGGACTTCCATTGCGCGAGGTTCATGGAATAGAAGCAATATCCTGCAAGTTTTTTATAACGGAATGACGGCTCAATGGACAGAGTAAGGCTATCGATCCGCATGTCAATAATAGCTCTGTATGCGGCTTTCTTTTGTTCAGCCGGCCTGCAAGGGCAGGCCTTTGAACTAAAAGTCAAACCGTTGTCCGAAAAATCCTCCTTTGGTCCTAACCGCCTGCATTTCACCCATTTCTTCCTGGGTACGGCATGGATCCCACCTGTTTCCCGGGCTGGCGATTCTCAAACAGGATTTTCATTGGGCTTCAGAGGAGGCTTGCGCTATAAAATCAGGCTTTCGCGGTCGCTCGCCCTGGTTGCAGAAGCTGGCATCGCCGGCCAGAAGTTCAGGATGCAGCCGGGCTTTCCCCTGCTCCCGGGAGACACCCTTTCATTCCGGAGGCAAAGCCTTTCGGTGACCGGATTCGAGGGAGCTTTCGGACTGAGGATCAGATTAGGCCAACGAGGAAACTATCTCGGTACCTACATCGATGCCGGGATATCTGCAACAACTCCCGTATCGTCCGTTCTGTCGACGACCATGCCGAGTCCTGAATCAGGCGGATCAGGCATCCGGTCAGATATGAAAATCAAGAGGCGGGTTGATTGCATCCGGCCTTTTCTTTATGCCCCGTATGTCAGGCTGGGCTTTAACAAGCTGGCTGTTCAGGTTTCCTGGCGCCCGTCAGCCATGACAGATCAACCGGCAAATTACGATATGCCGGCTCTGCAGATCGGGATTGAGTTTTCCCCGGTCAGGTATTGAAGCGATCGCGTTCGTGAATGAAATCTTCAATCAGCCCCGGATCCCGCTCGGCGGCGTTCCCAACCACGATGATGTCGGCACCCGCCTCATAAGCCGTCCTCGCCTGGTTTGCTGAACTGATCCCTCCACCGACAATCAGGGGGACTTTTACCCCCGAGGATACCGACCGGATCATGGGGACCGGCACAGGATCCGGCGCTCCGCTTCCTGCATCCATGAATATAAGACGGAGTCCAAGCATTTCGCCTGCCATTGCCGTTGCCAGTGCAAGGTCGGGCTTGTTATTGGGTATGGGTTGGGAATTGCTCATGTAGGCGACAGAAGTTTGTGTACCTCCATTTACCAGTATATACCCGGTAGGCAGGATTTCTATACCCGATTCCCTGATAAAGGGAGCAGCAATCACATGCTGTCCGATCAGGAACTCGGGATTTCTCCCGGATATCAAGGACAACAACAGGATGGCATCGGCCCGGGAACTGACCTGAAGAGGAGAACCGGGGAACAGGATGACCGGCATCACGCAAAGCGGTTTGATCAGTTTTATCAGGGAATCAACATGGTTAAAAACCAGGCTTCCTCCCACAAACAGGTAATCAACGCCCAACTGGTTGGCAGTCTGAATCCGCTGGCTGAGCCGGGTGTGATCGCATTTATCGGGGTCGATCAGCCAGGCAAAGGCTTTCTTTTTTCCCTTAAGGGCGGAAATTTGATCGATGATCATCTTTCAGTTCTTTGTTTTCCAGGTTAATGTTTCAATCAGCCGCTCAATGTCCTGTCGCAGGAAATCGTTTACCGGTGCAAGCGAATCCATGTTGGGTTCCCGATCAAAATAGAGCGCACCGCGCAGAAAATGGCGGATGCTGTCGGTCATGTAAAACTGAACCGACGAAGCCGTATTTCCCTTGATGTCGAACAGGACACCGTAGACCCGGTGTTCCGGGTTATAGTATTCCTTCTGGTTGATCGCATCGGCCTTGATGCTGTGTTTGTACGCAAAAGTATGGGAATCTTCGATCAGCCTCTGCAGGTTATTCTGCACAGGCTTGTAGGTCAGATGAATACGGCTCCTGAACTGGGGAAACGCTACATTGATCCAGTATCTTGTAGTGTCGGTGTCCCTGTTCGTACCGCTGTAGGATTCCACTTTTGCGTAGACAGGAATATCAAAATCATAAGGATAATTACCCTGAAAGGGCTTGTACTCCTTGGCCGGCAGGTCAATCCGGAAATAAGCCCGGGGCTTTGCGGAATATTTCTCACGGCATCCGTTGAAGAGGCAAGTCAGTATCAGTCCTGCCAGGATCAGTTTAGTTTTCAGGCATTTCATCCGGTGGTCGGCCGACAAGGACCTGGACTTCTTTTATCCGGCGGTCGTCACGGCTCTTCACAATAAAAGTAAGATGATTAATGGTAATCTTATCACCCGGATCGGGAATTTCACCGCGTATTTCCAGGATCAGACCCGCCAGGGTATCGGCGCCGCCTTTAACTGCATCGAAGAAATCCTCCTCGAGGGACAGGGCCCGGATAAGGTCGTTAAGAAGTGTCTTGCCATCGAACAGGTAGGCATTCTCACCTACCTTCCGGAACAAGATATCCTCATCATCCGATTCGTCCCTGATCTCACCCACGATTTCTTCCAGTATATCCTCCAGGGTCACCAGTCCTGAAGTCCCGCCGAACTCATCCACGATCAGGGCCACGTGCATCTTGTTTTTCCGGAACTCTTCAAGCAGGTCGTTGATCCTCTTGCTCTCCGGTATGAAAAAAGGTGGCCTGATCAGTGATTGCCACCGGAAGCTATCGGGTTTACGGACATGGGGCAGAAGGTCCTTCAGGTAAAGTATTCCCCGGATGTCATCCAGATCCTCGAAATAAACCGGAACCCTCGAGTAACCCAGTTCGACCATCTGATTGAAAACCTGGCTGAATGAAGCGGTGATGTCAAGGGATACAATGTCCACCCTGGGTTTCATGATTTCCCTTACCTCAATGTTACCAAACCGGACAATGCCCTTCAGGATTTTTTCCTCCTCGATGAGATCTTCACCGGTCAGGTTCAGGGCATCGGACAATTCATTCATGGTCAAAGGATCCGGCTGGTTGCTGATGCGTCTCCTTACCAGTGTGGTTGATCCGATCAGGACACGGTTGACGGGGCGGAGCAGTCTCTCCAGGGAAGCCAATGGCATGGCCATCAGCTTGGCTACCCGAAGATTATGACGTGTGGAATAGACTTTTGGAAGCAATTCCGCCACCAGCAGGATCAGGAAGGTGATGACAACGACCTGCAGGATGAATGTCAGAACCGGGTGTTCATGAAAATTGAGAATCTCGCTGGTAAACCAGGTTGAGAGAATCACGATCCCGATATTCAGCAGATTGTTCGTAACCAGCAGGGTAGCCAGAAGATTTTCCGGTTTTCCGAGCAGATACAAGATCCTTTCGTATTTCTTTCCCTTTTTTTTTCTGATGGATTCAATATCAGAGGGACTGAGTGAAAAAAATGCAACTTCTGCCCCGGCGATCAGGGCAGAGGCTGCCAACAATACAAGGATGATGGCCAGGTCGATGATTATCGCCGGTGCGACTGACATTAAACGGTTAATCTAGAAGGGCAGGTCATCGCTTTCACCCGGCTGCAGGATGTCATCTGCCGGCTGCGGGGTGGTGCTTTCACCCGCTGCCCGGCCCGTCACGGCATCCCTGTGCGCTTCATTCTCCTCTTTCCTGCCCAACAGACGGATGTTGTCAGCCACAATCTCGGTAATGTAACGTTTGTTCCCGTCCTTGTCGTCGAACTGCCGGTTGGTTATCTTGCCTTCTACATAGAGCTGCCTTCCCTTGCGGATATATTTCTCGGCCAGGTCAGCCAGCTGCCGCCAGGCAACAATGTTATGCCATTCCGTATTCGTTACCAGTTCGCCGCTTTTGTTCTTGTACGTTTCGGATGTTGCCATGGTAAAGCGGGCGACGGAAGTTCCTCCTTCCAGATGCCGGATTTCAGGATCCTTGCCTACATTTCCGACCAAAATCGCTTTATTTACAGACATTTGAATAAAATTTATTTGATTAATAAAAATACGAACATTTCCCGATTCGCAAAATCCCGCCAGCAGGAGCTTCCTGCAGACGATTGTCTGACATATAGATGCGTTTCAACCGGAAG
>Ga0116202_10001122_pt1 | contig 15653 bp, 13 predicted proteins | sample LakKivw325mmetaG_FD_94479 | JGI IMG/M metagenome (GOLD analysis project Ga0116202, IMG submission 94479) | Anoxic lake water microbial communities from Lake Kivu, Rwanda to study Microbial Dark Matter (Phase II) - Lake Kivu water 325m metaG | ecosystem: Environmental > Aquatic > Freshwater >...
GAGCATCCCGTGGAGACGATCTTCTCGGGGCCCGCCGCCAGCACCATGGGAGTTCTCGCCCTCACGCCTCCGGGCCAGACCTCCGTCGTCGTCGACATCGGAGGTACGACGACAGACCTCGCCCTGATCCTGGACGGGGTCCCCCTGATGTCCTCGGAGGGCGCGAAGGTGGACAGCTACCTCACCACCATCAGGGCCTTCGCCGTCAAGTCCGTGGCCCTGGGCGGCGACAGCAGAGTGAGAGCCTCCGGCGACGAGGTCGCCCTCGGGCCGGAGAGGGCGGGGCCGGCATATTGTCTTGGAGGGCCTGAGCCGACCCCCACCGACGCCATGAGGCTGATGAACCTGATCTCCATCGGGGAGAGGTCCCTCGCCGAGGATGCCATGGCGAAGCTGGGAAGAGACCTCGGCTGCTCCGCGGGGGAGGCGGCCCAGAAGGTGGTGGACGCCGCCGTCGAGAAGCTCCTAAGAGAGATCAACGGGATGTTCCTCGCCTGGGAAGAGGAGCCGGCCTATCGGGTCTGGGAGATCCTCCAGAAGGAGAAGATCAGGCCCCAGAACGTCGTCGGAGTCGGCGGCGGGTCCCTGGGGCTCGTCCCCCTGGTGGCAGAGAGGCTCGGCGCCCGAGGGATCATCCCCGAGAACGCCACCATCGCCAACGCCATCGGAGCCGCGGTGGCCCGGCCCACCCTCACCCTCACCTTCAGGGCCGATACGGAGCGGGGCTTTTACACCGTCGCCGAGGACGGGACGACCGGAGAGATCAGGGACCGGAAGTTCGGCCAGAAGGAGGCGGAATCTCTGGCGAAGAGGCTGATAATCGAGAGGGCCGAAAAAATGGGGATCGGAGAGTACGCATCGGAGGCGGTGGTGACCGCCAGCGAGGTATTCAACATGGTCAGGGGCTGGTCCACCAGCGGCCGGATCCTGGACGTCAGCATGCAGATTCCGGCGGGGCTCATCCCCGAGTGGACGGGAGGTGGAAGGCTATGACAAATCCAAGAGAGGAGAATCGTGATCGAGCGCGGAAGATGGGGCTCATATTCTTCCCAGCCTTCGACTGGGCGATATCCCCGACCCATCCGGAGAGGGAGGAGAGGCTCCTTTACACCAAAGACCAGATCTTCGAGGAGGGGCTGATGGACCTCCCCCAGGTCGAGGAGTACAAGCCCCGCCTCGCGGAGACAAAGGACATCGCTCGGGTCCACTTCTGCATACCGTCTGTGGAGTCCCTCGTCACCGAGGCCCACCTCATCGCCGCAGGAAGCACCCTCGTCCTCGCCGACGCCTACATGAAAGGAGAGATCACCAACGCCTTCGCCCTGGTGAGGCCGCCGGGCCACCACTCCATGAGGGTCGCCCACGGGAACCGAGGATTTTGCAACGTCAACAACGAGGCGATCATGGTCGAGTACATCCGCCGAAAGTACGGCATCCGGCGGGTTGCGATCATCGATACCGACGTCCATCACGGCGACGGGACCCAGGAGATCTTCTACCACGACCCCGACGTCCTCTTCATATCCTTCCACCAGGATGGGAGGACCCTCTATCCGGGGTCCGGGTTCGTCGACGAGCAGGGCGGTCCCAAGGCGATCGGAAGGACGATCAACATACCCCTTCCGCCCGAGACCCCCGACGAGGGCATCCTCTACGTCCTCGAGGAGCTGGTCCTCCCGATCCTGAAGGATTTTCGGCCTCAGCTCGTCGTCAACTCCGCGGGCCAGGACAACCACTACACCGACCCCCTGGCAAACATGCGGTTTTCGGCCCAGGGGTACGCGCGGCTGAACGAGATGCTGGCGCCGGACATCGCCGTCCTGGAGGGGGGGTACGCCATCGAGACGGCCCTTCCCTACGTCAACACCGGGATCATCCTGGCCATGGCTGGCCTCGACTACTCGAACGTCCGGGAGCCTGACTACGTTCCCGGAAGGTTTTCGATGTCGAGGATGATGGAGGCGAATATCGTCGGGACCGTCGAGTACCTCCAGGGGATCTGGGAGGCGAGGGACGAGCTGACGGCGAAGGCCGTCGAGAGGGCTGGACCCTTCTTCCGAAGGCACAAGAACATCTTCTACGACACCGACGGGATCCGGGAGAGGCAGACCGAGTCGGTGAAGATGTGTCCCGAGACTAGCTGCCCCGGCTACATGACCATCGACACCGACGCCGTCAGGGGCTACGGGTCGTCGGAGAGCGGGTTTGGGGTCTTCATTCCCTTATTCGCCTGCAAGCGGTGCCGCGAGGAGGCGAGGGAGGAGTACGAGGCCACCAAGACCGACTCCCGCTACAACTACATCTACTTCCAGGACAAGAACTCGGACGACTTCCGGCTCTACAGCACGAGGATGCACAACGAGCGGGTCTACTGAAGCTGAGGCGGTGGGACCAGTCGGAACGGGATGGAGGCGTGAGCGGCGGGGCAGAGGCCGTCGCCCTTCAGCCCTCCTAATCAAGCTGCGATTTTTAAGGCTACGATCTTTGAGGAGGACCGGCCGGACCTCCAGGGGCCCAAAAGCTCTATAATCCGCGACGCTCAAAAATATCAGCCGATCAGCATGGCGAAATTACCAGGCGAGGCGGGAAAGGTCTCCATGAAGTTCAGCTCGGAGAAGGGCTTCGATGAGTTCAAACAGAAGTTCTCCCTGACCAGTTCTGAGGCAGCAGCTTTTCTGAGAGAACTTGCCCAGGAGATTGAAGCTGGAGGCGAAGTAGAGATCGCCCACGATGACGTCTCCATCTCCGTCGATCCCGAATCTCCGATCGAGATCGAAGTGGAGCTGGAGGATGACGAGCTCGAGATTGAGATAAAGCTCAAAGCAAAACCGTGATTGGAAATCAAGATATGAAGGGATATAGCGGAGAGATGAGGGAGATTCGGATCGCCTCATGGCGGCGGAGGCTCGGAGCCTGGCTCATCGACATAATCCTGGTGGGGATGCTGGTGGACATTCTGGCGACGATAGCGGGCATCGCCGGAGCATTTCACGTCTTCGGCTTTTGGACCATGCCCGGCCCCTTCTTCTCCCACTGGTTTGGTGAGATCGGGCCCGACGACGGTCTCGTCCTCTTCGTCTACTGGACGCTCCTGGAGGGGTATCGAGGCCGGTCGCTGGGGAAGATGGCCCTGGGGCTGAAGGTCACCGACCGGAGGGGCGACGAGATCGACCTTCCCGGAGCCGCCATCGAGAGCTTCGGCAAGGCCTTCCTCCTCCCCCTCGACTGCCTCATCGGCTGGATCGCCATGCCCGGATCGGGCCAGAGGCTCTTCAACCGCCTCTCTGAGACGATCGTGGTGATGGTCGACGACTCGGCGCCGGAGGGGGTCCGCTACGTGAGGCCGGACTGAGGAGCCGATTAATGAGGATATATAAATAATAAATGACGCCGAGGAATTATATGAACTCAAAAGAGATCGCTCTCTCCGGCGGGCTGATCGCCCTCGCCTGGATCGTCCACTACCTCATGAGGTTTACGGAATCGATCACCGGCGAGCTGCAGGCGGCGGTCTCGATATCAGTCTACTGCCTGATAGTGCTCCTCTTTCGGACATCTTTACTGGAGGCGACCGTCGCAGGCCTGGCGACAGGATTGGTGCTGATGACCGCCACGGCCTCCCCCTTCCCCCTGGCCAACATACCGTCCCACTGGGCGGGGCTCGTCTCCTGCAAGATCTTCGCCGATCGGATGAGGGGCGATGGAGGGGCGCTCCGGCCGTCGGCGGTCTTTGTCGCTGTCCTGATGGCGACGGCCGCGAGCTTTCTCGTCTTCGTTATCGCGAGCTACTACGGCATCCTGATCCTTCCGGAGCTGGCGAGGGGAAGCTCGGGCGTCATCGAGGCCGTCCTGGAGGGGAGGCTGACCTTCGGGGCTTTTGCGACGCCGTCCCTCTTCAAGGTGGGCATGCCGACGATGGTCGCAAACGCAGTCCTCTCGCCGATGCTGTACATTCTAGCCAGGCGCGTTATATCGAAATGGGGGATCGGCGGAGACTGAGAAGGTGCCAAGTCTTTGACGCGGCACCAACCTGAGATCCGATCAGAGATGCCCGAGCCCCGAGACCGCCGCCACCAGGAATGCCGCCAGGGCCGCCGCCATCCCCATCTTCAGCATCTTCTGGGCCATCGACGCCTCGCCCCCGATGATCCTCGCCAGCGCCACCAGAAATAGAACGTCGGCGACGGTGACGGCGACGATGTACGCCCTCCCCAGGGGGGCGAGATAGCTGAGACCGATGGCTGCAACGACGAAGGCTGCGGCGAGGAGGGACGACCGTCGCTCGCCGATGACGATGGGCAGGGTCTTCGCGCCGCTCTTTCTATCGCCCGCCACGTCCTCGATGTCCTTTTCGATCTCCCTCGCCAGGGTCGCCAGAGACGCCAGGAGGAAGAGGAAGGCTGTTATCTCGACGTCATCTCCCGCTGCCCCTCCGAAGAGGAAGGTGGAGCCGGTGAGGTACCCGACGGCGAGGTTTCCCGCAAAGGGCGTCACCTTCAGGTTTCGGGCGTAGAGGTAGAGGAGGACCGAGTTGAAGAGGGCTATGGCCAGAGCGAGGGGGTTTATGAAGAGGGCGAAGACGCATCCGGCGGCGAAGAGGACGATGGACCAGGCGAATGCCCGACCCGGGCTGATTCTGCCGCTAGGTATCGGCCGGCCCGGCCTGTTGACGGCGTCGATCTCGCGGTCGAAGTAGTCGTTGACGGCGTTTCCAGCCCCCGTCACCGCGAAGACCGCCAGGGCCACCAAAACTGCGGTGAGGGGCGCTGCCCCCGGATCTGCCACCAGAAGGCCGATCAGGGCGGCGATCCCCGCCATCAGACAGTTTCCGGGCCTCATGATCTCTAAAAAAACCTGTGCCATCTCTCCTAAATCCTCCTGACTTCCAGGGCTTAAGATCGATCTTCGGATAAATTTATGCCCTCGGCAGGGCAGGCCCATCAAAGCCGTTTCGCTTTCGTTCGGGCCAAAGGCCTTAAACTCTGAAGATATAAAACTCCGAATATGAACGGGTCACGAATCTTCGATCGATCGACGGCAGTAGGCGGGTCTGGAAGGCTGGCGAGGCCCATCCGGAGGCGAGGGGGGCGTGATGGGATGGCCGTCACCGAGCCTTATCTTGGGGCCGAGAGGGCGTGATGGGATGGCCGTAACCTTCGATCCAGAGACCAGGCTCGGCCAGATGGCCGACTACCTGAGCCGATTTCATATGAACCTCACCTTCGAGGAAGGGAGAGTGCAGCTCCTCCGGCTCCGGCTCACAGGCTACAAGCTTGCGGCCGAGATCGGCGACGGCGATTCCAGGGAGCGGGTCGACGAGATGATCAAGAAGGGGTACGAGATGCTGGGAGAGCGGTGGGAACGGGAGGTCGAAGACCCCTACGACGACCCCTGCCAGGCTCAGTACGACCTTCTGGCGGAGCTCCGATCCTACGTCTACAGGGACGTATCCGAGCCCTTCATCGTCTTCATCCGGGCCGAGTTCAAGAAGATCTTCGTTCCCACCCTCCGCCTTTTGACGGAGCTCTGCAGATCTCAGAACAAGTACACCTGGGACCAGATGAAGGTCCAGCTCCAGGAGATCATGGCCGAGATCAAAGTCGACGTCGAGTGGGAGGTCTGCGACGCCTACATGGAGAAGTACCTGGCGAAGGTCTCTGGGGTTCTGGAGATCGGACCCAAAGGATGAGGACATATAAAATTATTTCTAGACTATCTGCCATCGAGGATGCGAACGCGGCGATCTGTTATGGGAAATTATTTCATGGGGTGGCACTAAATTGATCCTCTGGGGTAAAGAGATGAGAGACCTTTTCGACTTTGCAGACGAGCTGGGACCGGCGAAGATCATTCACGTCTACGAGCCGTCGGCGGGGCTCAGGGGTGTCCTGGTGGTGGACAACGTGGCCCGGGGACCCGCCATAGGCGGCCTGCGGATGGCGCCCGACGTCAGCTGCGAGGAGTGCATAAGGCTTGCCCGGGCCATGACCCTCAAGAACGCGGCGGCGGACCTTCCCCACGGCGGCGGCAAGTCTGTGATCCGCGGGGACCCGAAGATGCCGAAGGAGGAGAAGGAGACGAAGATCAGGGCGATGGCCTCCGCCCTCAGGAACGTCGAGGAGTACATCTTCGGCCCGGACATGGGGACCGACGAGGAGTGCATGGCCTGGGTCAGGGACGAGATAGGGAGGGCGGTGGGCCTCCCCTGCGAGGTGGGCGGTATACCCCTCGACGAGATCGGGGCAACGGGGTGGGGCGTCCTCCATTCGGCGGAGGTGGCCCTCGAGTACCTCGACTTCGATCTGGAGGGGGCGAGGGTGGCGGTCCAGGGGTTCGGCGCCGTCGGGAGGCATTCGGCCCGCTTCCTCTCCGATAGGGGAGCCGTCCTGGTCGGGGCGGCCGACTCCTGCGGGGCCGTCTCCGATCCCGAAGGCCTGGACGTCGCCGCTCTCATCGACCTGAAGGGGGCGAAAAAGAGCGTGGTGGATTATCCGGGAGGGACGAAGCTGGACCGGGAGGCGATCATCGACGTCGAGTGCGACATCTGGATCCCGGCGGCGCGGCCCGACGTGATAGACGAGGAGAACGTGAACAGGCTGAAGACGAGGCTGGTGGTCCAGGGCGCCAACATCCCCATAACCGCCGGGGCGGAGAAGGTCCTCTCCGAGAGGGGGATCCTCTCGGTCCCCGACTTCATAGCCAACGCCGGCGGGGTGATATGCGCTGCCAACGAGTACAGGGGCGCCTCCCGAAGGGAGACTTTCGACGCCATCGAGGAGAAGATCCGCAAAAACACAGAAGAGGTCCTGGACGCCGTCCGCGACGAGGGGAAGCTTCCGAGGGAGGCGGCCTTTGACCTGGCGGTGGGGAGGCTGAAGAGGTGCATGGGCTACCGGAGATGGTCGCTATTCTCCTCCGCCCCCGGCTTCTTATAAAGGCCTTTGTGCAGGATATTTCAGCGATCGAGATCGAGAGGGTACCGCTCTCGGATCTCCCTCTCGTTCAAGATCTCGATGCCGATCTCGTCCAGGGCATCGGAGATCTTTCGCTTCTCGGCCGAGCGGAGGGACTTTCGGTCGAGGTAAGCCCCGACGGCACCGGACTTCGAAGCCGCCTCCTCGACGATCGAAAGATCGAGGTCGTCGACCTGGTAGTTGGAGAATAGGTGGCCGAAGGCGATCTTCGTCTCGATGAGAAGCCGGTTCTGGCGATTTACATAATGCCCGCCGCCGAAGCCGAGGAAGACGGGCGCCAACAGATCCTCAATGTTCAATATCGACCTCGCCACGGCCTTCCCGGCATCGGGGTCCGACCACTCCGCCTCGGTGCTCCCGATCTCGGCGAAGAAGGAAGGCACAGTCAAATCGGTGGGTCCGTGATGGGTCGCCTCGACGGTGACCTCGAAGCCCCCGGGAGGGTCAGCGGCCAGGTTCGATACGAAGGACTTGAGGGGTCCAGGGGCCGCCACCGCCAGCTCTCGAGGCGTGCCGCCCATCACCGCCTCCCCGGAGTTTCCCGAGAAGTGGCCACAGAGCCGGGAGGTCCCATCCTTCGCCTGGTGTCTTGAGGCGAAGACGATCAGCTCGGGGGATAGGCCCATCCCCATCAGCCTCTCTTCGATGCCCCGGAGGGTGATCAGCCTCTCGTTGAGAACGACGAGCCGATAGTCTTTGAATCGGCGGCAAATCCCCCCTTCATCTTCCCAGGCGGCCAGATCCATCAGGCTCTCGGCGATCTTCTTGCTTGCCGGGTCCGCTTCCGTGGCGACGACGACGATCTCGCCGATCATACCTCGGTCTCGATATCCAGCATCGATTTCACCATGGGGGCGTAATCGATCTTCCTCACCTTCAACTCTTGGAGGGGCATGATGACGCAGATCGGCCTCGCGTTGATGAGCCCCGCCTCGCTGAGCTTTTTCACCTCCAGATCCATCCTCTCCTTCATCTCGACGAAGCACTGGGAGAGGAAGGAGCCGAAGATCTCGCCGGGCTGGATGTAGCTGTAGACCGCAGCTCCGATCTTTCTGAAGGAGGAGTAGACCCTCATCATATCCTCCTGGGTCGCCTTGGGCCGGACGTTGATGTGGTAGAAGATCATCAGCTCGCAACCGATCTTCTTCCAGTTGACGTTCGCCTGTCGGCTCAATAGCCCGCTCGCGAAGAACTTGTTCCTCTTCCCGGATATGGTGGGCCTGGAGATCCCCGTCCTCCGGGAGAGCTCCAGGTCCGAGAGGGCCGGGTACTTGACGAAGGCGTGGAGGGCCAGCTTGTCCTTCTCGGTGAGCTTGACGGAATCCTCAGAGACCTCCTCCTCGACGGGAGGCTCCGCCAGAAGGTCATTTCTCCCCAGGCCAAAGGTGTTGTCGACGGCGAGGGCGGAGTCCCAGGAGACCCGGCTCAGGGAGAAGGGGAAATGATAGCATCTGATATCCTCGACGAAGCCCGCATCTTTATAGTCGTCGATGACGGGATCGAAGATCCTCTTGAAGTCGGTGAAGCTCTTGGAGTAGACCATGGAGACGGAGTCGGTGTCGGTGGCCGAGTGGAATACGCAGTGGGGGTGGTCCACCCACTCTTTGAACCCGAGCTTCTTCTTCCTCACCTCCACCGGAGCGTTTGGCGCGTAGCTGGCGAAGACCGCGGTCATCATCTCCGCCCCGACGCCCATCCCGGAGGGGACGTTCAGGAGCTGGACCATCTCCCATTCCCTGAACTTTCTCTTGCTCTTGAATATCGTCGATCGATCCACCCCTATCTTCGAGGCGAGATCGATATCGCTGAGCCCTGGATACCGCGCAAGCCCGTAAAGGACCAGCTTCTCTTTTGACGTAAGTTTCAGCGGCATTTGTCTTTCATCTACATTTTTTACTATTAATAGATTGCCTTTTTAGCATTTTGAATTGAATGCCGCTACATATAATCGAGATCGAAGGCGCATTTTTAGCAGGAAAACGAGGGGTGAAGGGCCAGGACGAAAGGGACCTCAGTTCAGATCCGTCACTCGGACCCTCTCTCGCACAAGAAAAGGCAGATCGTGGCCCGGGACCACCAGATCTGCGGCCTCGACGATCCTAGCCATGCTCTTCATGGCGAGATCCCTGTCCCCATGAAGGCGGGGCGGGACCCCCTTCAGGTAGTTTCCCATGAGGGGGAGAGCGTCTCCCGCCACGACGATCCGCCGAGATGATTCGCAGACGACGGATATGCTGTCCAGGGTGTGGCCGGGCGTCTCCATGATCCATACTCCGGAGGCGACGACGTCCCCCTCCTTCAGCCTTCCCTCGCCCTTTCCCGACAGAACCCGGGCCCTCTTGAAGAGGCCGTTATTTTCACAGTGGTCGGGGTGGTCGTGGGTGTTGATGACGATGTCGACCTCCTCGGGAGAGAGTCCCAGCTCCGCCAGACGCCCCCGTATCATGTCCGCCTCCTCCTCGAGGCCGGTATCGACGACGATCTTTTTGGACCCGGCGAGGATGAGGGTCACCGAGGACCGGGCTTCCAGGATCTTCCCCTCATCGTCCCTCTCGAGATGGCCGGGCTTCAGCAAGAAGGCCCGGGGCTTTGCTTCCGAACTCATCCCTCCGATTCCGATCTCGGTTTTCTCCGAGACTCCGACGGCCCTCTTCAGTCCAGGAGAGGCCCGAGCTTCAAAAGGAGGCGGTCCACCTGCTCTACGGCGGTTCCTATGTACTGGTGGGGATCGAGGAGCCGCTGGATCTCGTCGCCGGAGAGAAGGCCTGCCACCGTCGCCTCCCCGGCCAGAACCTCGGCGAGGGTCATCCCCTCCTCTGCGGCCCTCATGGAGGAGCGTCTCATGATCTCGTGGGCCTTCTGCCGACCGACGCCCCTCTTCGCCAGCTCCACCATCACCGACTCCGCCATGTTCAGGCCGGAGAGGAGGTTGAGGTTCTTCTCGACCTGGTCGAGGTTTATCGAGAGACCCTCCAGGATCCGGGCGGTGAGGGCGAGGAGGTGGTCGGTGAAGATGAAGGCCTCGGGGAATAGGACCCTCTCGCAGCTGGAGTTGGTGAGGTCCCTCTCGTCCCAGAGGGGGATGTTGGCGAAGGCCGGCTCGATCTGGGCCCTGACGACCCGGGCGAGGCCGCAGACCTGCTCGGATTTGATGGGGTTTCTCTTGTGGGGCATGGTGCTCGACCCCACCTGCCTCTTGCCGAAGACTTCACTCACCTCGCCGATCTCGGACCTCTGGAGGGTCCTGATCTCGACGCAGATCTTGTCGAGGGTCGAGGCGACGAGCCCCATCCAGCAGATCATCTCGGCGTGCCGGTCCCTCTGGACGACCTGGTTTGAGACGTCCACCTCGTTTAGTTCAAGAAGATCCATCACCCTCTCCTGGATCTTCATCCCTTGGGGGCCGAAGGCCGCCTGGGTCCCGACGGCGCCGCTCATCTTGCCGACGGCGGCCCGGGGCAGAAGCTGGCGGAGCCGCTCCAGGTGGCGGGCCATCTCTGAGGCCCAGACCGCAAACCGGAGGCCGTAGGTGGTGGGAACGCCGATCTGGCCGTGGGTCCTCCCGGCGCAGACGAGGTGCTTGTGCTCTTCGGCCCGCGCCAGCAGAACCCCGAGAAGGCGCTTCACCTTCTCCTCCAGGACCTCCATGGAGGCCTTGATCTGGAGCCCCGTCGCAGTGTCCAGGATATCGTTGGAGGTGGCGCCCAGGTGGACCCACTCTCCGGCCTCCTCGCAGGCCTCGGCAAGGGCATGGACGACGGCCATCATGTCGTGGCCGATCTCGTCCTCGATCTCCTTCGCCCGCTCAGGGCTTGCCCTTCGAGCGGCCCTCTCGATGTCGTCTGCGGCCCCCTTCGGGATCAAATCCAGCTCCTCCTGGGCCCGGGAGAGGGCGGCCTCGACCAAAAAGAGGCACCGGAACCTGTACTCCTCCGACCAGAGATCCTTCATCTCCGGACTTCCGTAACGAAACTCGATGGGATGGATCGGCATAATCAACGCTCTAAAGGGTGATGCCGTCCCCGATAAAAGGAGGTTTTGGTCGCGCGGTCGTCCCGCGATGCCGCCCTCAGACTCGGCGTCGCCTGCCGACCTATCGTTCACGCTCGTCAGCCATCCGCGGGCGGGGCGGCCCTGTGCCCCGTCGGGCCAGCTTTCTTCAGGCCGGTGGTCGATTCTGCGCGGCAGCTTATCAGAACTCTTAAATACTACTATCCGGCTGATATGCCCCATTTAGCCATAAATAAATGTAACTCATAAGATTTAACTAGGCGATGCTGACATGGGCTTCCTCCGAACTCATAGTGATCGAGTTTTTGGCAGAAGCCGATAAGGGTGATAAAGGGATGGCAGAACTGAACCCGTTTGAGATAGCTCAAGAGCAGCTGGATAACTGTGCAAAAATATTGAAGTTGAACGACGACGTCAGGGAGGTACTTCGAAACCCCATGCGCGAACTCCACGTATCCATTCCGGTCAGGATGGACGACGGCAGAACGAAGGTCTTCAAGGGGTTCAGGGTCCAGTACAACGACGCCAAGGGGCCGACCAAGGGCGGGATCAGGTTCCACCCCGAAGAGACGATCGACACAGTGAGGGCTCTCGCCGCATGGATGACCTGGAAGTGCTCTCTCCTCGATCTCCCCCTCGGCGGCGGAAAGGGCGGAGTGATCTGCAACCCCAAAGAGCTCTCTGAAAATGAGCTGGAACGCCTGAGCCGGGGTTACATCGACTCGATATGGCAGTTCATAGGTCCCAACAGGGACGTCCCTGCCCCCGACGTCTACACCACCCCCCAGATCATGGCCTGGATGATGGACGAGTACTCGAAGTTCACCGGGAGCAACGAGTTCGGCTGCATCACCGGCAAGCCGGTCTGCATCGGCGGCTCCTGCGGCCGCGAAGATGCGACCGCACGCGGCGGGATGTACACCATAAGGGAGGCGGCAAAGGAGCTCGGGATAGACCTCGCCAAGGCCACCGTCGCCATCCAGGGTTACGGGAACGCCGGTTGCCATGCGGGATTCCTAGTCAGAAACCTCTTCGGCTCGAAGGTGGTGGCCATCAGCGACTCCAAGGGCGGGATATACAACAAGGACGGCCTGGACCTCGAACTCGCCTGCAGCGTAAAGGCGGATACCAGCTCGGTGGTAAACGCTCCGGGAATTCAGAAGATCTCCAACGAAGAGCTGTTAGAGCTGGACGTGGACATCCTGATCACCGCAGCCCTCGAGAACGTCATCACCAAAAAGAATGCGCCGAACGTCAAGGCGAAGATCGTCGCAGAGCTGGCCAACGGACCGACGACGCCCGAGGCGGACGAGATCCTATTCAAAAATGGCGTTCACGTCATCCCCGACTTCCTCTGCAACGCCGGCGGCGTCACCGTCTCCTACTTCGAGATGGTCCAGAACATCGAACGGTACTGCTGGGACGTTGAAGACGTCTACAAGCGGCTGGACGACAGGATGACCCGGGCCTACCACACCGTCCTCGACACCTCCAAGGCTTACAACATAAACATGAGGCAGGCAGCTTACGTCGTCGCAGTCAACCGCGTCGTCGAGGCGATGAGGATCCGCGGCTGGATCAAGATGGCCTAGATCGGATTCGTCTCATCCAAAAAAGACGCTGAAGAACAGCTGGAGAGGCAGCTCTCTCCAGCCATCATCTGCCGGAAGGAAAGAACTTGCCTTTAGGGGCAAATATATTCTTTTCCTCCCAGAGGACCGGCAAAGCTGAAAATTGCCATCAAATGGATAAGGGATCTGGCCGCCTAGATCGAGGAGGCCGCCTTCTTCTTCTCCTTCCCCTCGCCTCTGCCCAAAGTCGGGTTGAAGGCCTGGGGCGACGTCTCCACCAGCTTGTGCCAGTTATCCCGCTCCCAGAGCATCGCCGATCGCTCCTCATCGGGGATGAACTGGCGGAGCCGGAGGGCCAGGGTCTCCCAGTTGACATCGTGGCCGTCGAAGTCGGGGCCGTCGACGCAGGCGAACTTGGTCTCGCCCCCCACCTCGACCCGGCACGCGCCGCACATCCCTGTCCCGTCCACCATCAGGGGGGTGAGGCTGACGATCGTCTTGACGCCGTAGGGCTCGCTGGCCTTGGAGGTCTCCATCATCATGAAGGGGCAGCCGTGGACGAAGATCCGATCGACCTTCTTCCCCCCCTCCAGGGATCTTTTTATGAAGTCGTTGGTCCACCCCTTCTCGCCGCAGCCGCCGCTTCCTGCGAGAACGTGCAGCTCGTCGCTTTCGGCCCTCAACTTATCCTCCCAGAAGATGAACTCCCGGCTCCGTCCCTCCACGGCGGTTATGACATAGTTTCCGGCCTCTTTCAGCGCCTTCAGGAGGGGCAAGGTGGGCCCGATGCCGAAACAGCCGCAGGCGCAGATGACGGTCCCGAAGTTCTCGATCTCTGTCGGTTTGCCCAGAGGACCTGAGAGGTTCATTATGGAGTCGCCCGCCCTCAGGGTGCCGAGCTTCATGGTGCTGGTCCCGAGGACGTAGAAGACTATATCGATGGTCCCCTCTCCAGCGTCCCAGCCAGCGAGGCCCATGGGGATCCTCTCGCCGGTCTCGTCCACCCTGATGATCACAAACTGGCCGGGGCGAGCTGCTTTCGCCACCTTGGGCGCCTTTATCTTGAGGTAGATTATGTTGGGGACTAAAACTTCCTTCTCCACTATCTGGTACATATTCAATCACCACCAGCTCTCCTGAGCTTTACGGCAGAGACATCGAGTTCGGGTATCTTGGCTCCTGAGTCAGTTCAGGCCAGGCACCTTCCTGGTCATGGGTGCCGGTGTGGAAGTGGCAGAGGTGAGTCCTGACCGCTCGCCCGATCAATGGTAAGGGCGATCTCCTCCCCTTTAACCACAGCTTTGGTTTTAGGAGCTTCATAGTCGTATTTCAAGATTGCTCTAATTTCCGACGGAAAACGGACGTCTCGACAGGATATTTGAAACAAATGGGGCTCGGTCTCCCTGGTGGAGAGAGTTAATGCATAAGTGGATAGGAAGTATCAGTCCGCCCAAATGTAAATATGTCTCTCAAAACGTTCTAAAAGGTGGAAAGCGGCCGCGAAGTACGGGGCCCAGACGAGATGGAAATGTTGCTGATATGCCGGAACTCGATTCGATTAGCAGAGGCGAAAAACCGAAAAGATTTAAATATCGAGGCATAGGTTGAATCCCACTGCCCTCTGGGAGAGATATCGATGTCGGAAAGTCACCGTCGAAGAAGGGGATGGACACAACTTAAATGGCCATGCACTCGGTCAGAAGCCTCGAGCTTTGACGATAAGCACGGGATCATCCGAAAAGGCAGCAAAGCTTCAATATCGAGCGGGATACGATGTCTGATAATAAGAAAAAGCTGAACTTAAATCGGGTTTCCATGCCCAAACAGTCTCCCGAGGAGAGGCGCCATAACTTCCTCGAGGTGGCTTGTGGCTACTCCGAAGAGCAGGCGATCAAAGAGGCAAATCGGTGCCTGCAGTGTAAAAAGCCCCGATGCATGGAAGGCTGTCCTGTGGGAATAGACATCCCCAATTTTATAAAGGCTATACGGGACGGCGATATGAAGGAAGCGGTCAGGATCATCAAGGCCAAAAACAGCCTGCCCGGCATTTGTGGAAGGGTATGCCCCCAGGAGGTTCAGTGCGAGCGCCGATGCGTCCTGGAGAAGAAGGGCGCGCCCATCGCCATCGGTCGCCTGGAGAGGTTCATGGCGGACTGGGAGGCAGAGCAGGCCCTTCTGGAGAGGCCCCCCGGCTCGGGTGAGAAAGAGCCTTCGGCGAAGGTCCCCCCAACAGGAAAAAAGGTCGCCGTGGTGGGGGCTGGACCCGCCGGCCTCACCTGTGCTGCAGATCTTGCCAAGAGGGGCCACCAGGTCACCGTCTTCGAGGCGCTCCACGACGCTGGAGGGGTCTTGGTCTACGGCATCCCCGAGTTTCGGCTGCCAAAAGATATAGTCCGGTCCGAGGTGGAGTACGTCAAGAGCCTGGGCGTCGAGTTCGAGCTGGACTCCGTCGTCGGGAGGCTGGTCCAAGTCTACGAGCTTTTGAAGAACGGCTTTGACGCCGTATTTCTCGGGATCGGCGCAGGGGCCCCGCGATTTCTCAACGTCCCCGGCGAGAACCTCAACGGCGTCTACTCCGCCAACGAGTATCTCACCAGGGTCAACCTGATGAAGGCCTACAAGTTTCCGGAGTACGACACCCCCATCCGCCAAGGCAAGAAGGTAGCGGTGGTCGGCGGCGGAAACGTCGCCATGGACGCCGCCCGATGCGCCGTGAGGCTCGGGGCAGAGGAGGTCCACGTCGTCTACCGCCGGTCCGAGGCGGAGATGCCGGCAAGGCTCGAGGAGGTCGAGAACGCCAAGGAGGAGGGCGTCATATTCGACTTTCTTACTAACCCCACCCGGTTCGTAGGGGATGACCGCGGAAGGGTCGCTCGGATGGAGGTGGTGAATATGGTTCTGGGGGGGCCGGACGCCAGCGGCAGACGGAGGCCCGTGGCCGAGAAGGGGTCTGAGCACATGGTGGACGTGGACACCGTCATCATAGCTGTGGGAACCATCCCCAACCCCCTCGTCCCTGGAAATACCCCCGGCCTTGAGACCACCAAGGGGGGGACCCCCTTGTTGGTCTCAAGGCCGGGGGTATTTCCAGGGACGA
>Ga0116202_10001123_pt1 | contig 15647 bp, 13 predicted proteins | sample LakKivw325mmetaG_FD_94479 | JGI IMG/M metagenome (GOLD analysis project Ga0116202, IMG submission 94479) | Anoxic lake water microbial communities from Lake Kivu, Rwanda to study Microbial Dark Matter (Phase II) - Lake Kivu water 325m metaG | ecosystem: Environmental > Aquatic > Freshwater >...
GCCCAGGAGGGCCGAGAGCTGGGACCGGTAGTACATCTGGAACTCGAAGATGTGGGTCAACTCGTGGCCGACCACGTGGTACAGGTTCGCGTACGAACCGTCGAACGGCAGCACGATGCGGTTCTTGAACAGCTCAGAGAACCCGCCTACCCCTTCCTCGATGATGTCGGTCGTGACGTTGGTCTCGCTGAACTGGCCCGGAGACAGGTAGAGCACCAGCGGCACCTTGTATTCAAGACCGACCCCGAGGTCGCGGCTGATTCCGGAGTAGTAGTCTTCCGCTGCCTTGGCCGCGAATTCGGCCATCGTCTCACCGCCCGGGTAGAACAGCACCTTGAAGTGCTCGGTCTCAAGGCTCTGGAAGTTGTAGTCGCGGGTCTGGACTTTGCTCTTGCCGAAGTAGTCATACTGCGCGAAGGCAAGCCCGGCAACGGCAAGCAGCGCGGCTATCGTCAGCCCGTTCTTCACTCTATCTCTCTATCACTTTATCTCTTTATCACTTTTCTACTTTGCAAACATGAACAGCCGCTCGGCTATCATGTATCCCCACGCCATGTCCTGGGTTGTATGGCCGAAACAGACGCCGCCGCGCGCATCGAAACCTATGACCCCGCACATCGCCTTTTTCCTCTTCGCCTCGGCCAGGGCCAGCGTCACCGCTACCGAGCCCGGCATGGTAACCATTTTGTCCACCACCGCCCGACCCAGCATCAGCTTGACAATCGCCTCGCCATGGCCGGTGCAGGAAACCGCTCCTGACGCCGCGGCGTACGTCCCGGCGCCCGGAATTGACGTATCGCCAACCCGGCCGGAAAGCCGGCCCGTAATACCGCCCGAAGAGGTCGCGACCGCCAGCTCGCCATGCTTGTCAACCGCGACCGCGCCGACCGTGCCCAGCTTCAGCCGCTGCTCGAGCTTCGGGAAGTAGGGCGACTTCCCCTCGGACTTGAGCTTCTCCAGCCGCTGACGCGCCCGGTCGGTGACCTGCTCGAACGGCTCAAAGCCCTGGCTGCGGGCGAACTCGGCCGCGCCCTCGCCGCACATAAGTACGTGGTCGGTCTCGGTCATCACTTTGTGGGCGACCAGCACCGGGTTCCGGACGCCCCGGATGCAGCCGACAGCCCCGAACCGGCCGTCCTGGGTCATGACCGCGGCGTCCATCTCGACCTTGCCGTCCAGGGTCAGGTTCGAACCGGTCCCGGCGTTGAAGATCGGGTTGTCCTCCATCAGCCTGACCGCTTCGATGACCGCGTCAATCGAGCGGGCGCTCTGCCTGAGCAGCCGGTACCCGCTGTCAATCGCCTTTGCCAGCCCGTCCACGTACACCGGCTTGTCGTCAATCACCCCGGCCCCGCCGTGACAGATGATACCGAGCGGCGCCAGCGCCATATCAGTGCTGGCAGGCGGGACAGTAGTAGCTGCTGCGGCCCGCTTGCCTGACCAACTTCACCGTTCCGCCACACCTGCATTTGCCTTCGGCACGGTCGTAGACTGCGAGATGCCGCTGGAACTTGCCGCGGCCGCCGTCTGGCAAGCGATAACCATCGTCCTCAAGCGTGGTCCCGCACCACTTGATTCCATCATTGATCACGGACCTTAGAGCCTTGCTCAGGCGTTCAACCTCTGGTTCGCTAAGGCTGCCTGCCGCCCGTGTAGGTCTGACCCCGGCCCTGTATAAAGCCTCGTTCGCGTAGATGTTGCCGACGCCACAGCACACTCGTTGGTCCAACAGCAAGGACTTCACCGGTGCTTTCCTGTCTCGGAATCGGTCTGCAAGATACCGAGGGCCAAACCCGCGCTGGATGGGCTCCAAGCCCATCCTCCAGACGCTGTGGAGCACAAGTGGGGACTCCCTCTTCTCACAGAAGATGACCTTGCCCAGCGTCCGCACATCTGCAAAGGACAGCGCCCGTCCGCCTGAGAACTCAAATCTGATTCTCTCGTGCTTCGGTCGCTCTCCTCTTCCTACGAGCACAAGACTTCCGCTCATTCCTAGGTGGATGACCAGCAACCCACTGCCGTCCAGTACAAACAGGAGGTACTTGCCGCGGCGCATGATAGAACGAACCTTCCGCCCGGCCAACTTGCTTTCAAACCCTCGTCCAAGTTCGGGGTGTTTAACCATGCGTCGCCGCTTGACTAGAACGGAAGTAACTCTTGCACCAACGAGGGACGGCACCAACCCGCGCCTGATGGTTTCGACTTCGGGAAGTTCAGGCATGGCGAGGTCCAATTGCCAATCGCCGATCTCCAATCGCCAATCGCAACTCCATCATCAGGGACGTGCGATTAGAAATCGGAGATCGGCAATTGGAGATTACTTGAGCCGGGCAAGCATTTCCTCGTTGGAAACCGCGGCTGACAGGAGCTCGACCGCCTTCTTGACGTGCGGGTCCCGGCGCAGTCTCAACTGGTAGTCCCCGCGCATACCGGCGACCTTGCCGCCCACCTCGCGCTCGATGTTGGATGCGAACCAGTCTTTGGCCGAGTCAAACGCTGCCTCGGTGAAGTCCAGCTTCTTCTCGTCCCGCAGGTACTTCTTGAACCGGTCGAGCACCGGCTCGTCAGCGGTGAAGTCTAGGGTCAGGCCCGGGTGGCTGTTGAAGTAGTCAACCGAGAAATCGAAATAGACGTCGCGGTTCACCCGCATCTCGAACGACGTCAGCTTGTCATAGCCCAGGTACACGTCCGGCACGATTGCGCCGCCGCCGTACACCTTCCGGTGCAGCTTGCCCAGCGTGTGGAACACTTCGGCCGGCGCCTTCGCCGAATCCTGCTTCAACTCGCCGTTCTTGTCCCTGGGCCGGTTGATGCACCGGCCGCTCGGCGTGTACCAGTATGCGGTCGTCATCTTCACGGTCAGGTCTTCGGACATCGGATGAATCGTCTGCACCGAGCCTTTGCCGAATGTCGTGTCCCCGAGAATCAGCCCGCGCTCCCAGTCCTGCAGCGCGCCGGCGACGATTTCCGCGGCCGAGGCGCTGCCCCGGTCCACCAGCACGACCATCGGGAAGTCCGGGTACTTCGCGGGGTTGTCGTCCACCAGGTCGCGCTTGCTATCCGGCACCCGGCCCCGCGTGCTGACGACCAGTTGTCCCTTCTCAAGGAACAGGTCCCCGACGTCGTGCCCCTCGGCCAAGAGCCCGCCGCCGTTCTGTCTCAGGTCGAAAATAACCTTCTTCGCGCCCACGGCGATGAGTGAGTCAAGCGCCGCGGACAGCTCCTTGGTCGCGACCTTGGAGAAGTCGGCCAGCCGCACGAACCCGATATCCGTGCTCACCATCCCGGCGTACGGCACCGCCTTGATATTGATGATGGCGCGGGTTATCTCAATCGGTATCAGCTCGGGCACGCCCGGCCGCTCGATGCCGATTCTAACCTTGGTGCCCGGCGTGCCGCGCAGGACCTTGATGGCGTCGTCGGTCGAGAACCCTTCGGTGGTCTTGCCCTCGATTTCGGCAATCCGGTCCCCGGCGCGGATGCCCGCCTTCTCAGCCGGCGAGCCCTCAATCGGCGCGATGACGGTCAGCCGGCCGCCGACGATGCCGATGTGAATGCCCACTCCGCCGAACTCGGCGTCAAGATGAGTCTTGAGCTCTGAGTATTCCTGCCGCTCCAGCAGCTCGGTATGCGGGTCCAGGTAATCGAACATTCCCCGGATTCCCGACTTGATGAGACCGGCCGGGTCAACCTCCTCCACATAACCGGACATGACCAGGCCGACGACTCGTGAAAACAACTGCAGGCTCTCGCCCAGGGTCGCGGTCCGGGCGGCCCACAGCCGGCCGAAAAGACCGCCCAGGAGCGCGGCCGCAACTATCGAAACCGCTATCGCAACGCGGCGTTTCATCGAAACTTATAGCCCTTTCTTTCCAGCAGCTCAAGAACCAATCTGCGCACGTCGGCCTGTATCTCGTCCGGGCTTTTTCTGCCGTCCACGACCCGGATGCGCCTGCCCGCTCGGCGGGCCATGGCGAGGTAACTTGACCTGACGCGCTCATGAAATTCTATCCGCTCCTGCTCCAGTCTGTCAAGCTCGTCTCCCTGTTTGCGTTTCTGGCCGACGGCGACCGGCACATCCACGACGACCACAAGGTCGGCCTTCAGGTTATGGGTGGCGAGGCGGTTCAGCCGGGATACGACCTGCTCGCCCAACTCGCGGCCCGCGCCCTGGTATGCCACTGAAGACTCGGCGTACCGGTCGAGAATCACCACCTTGCCCGCCGCAACCGCGGGCATGACCTTCTCGAACACGTGCTGGCTGCGGCTGGCGAGATAGAGAAAGAGCTCGGTCCGGCCGTCCATCGCCCGGTTCTTCGGGTCGAGCAGTATTGAGCGCACCTGCTCGCCGATGGGCGTGCCGCCCGGCTCGCGCGAGACGACGCACTCCATGCCCTGCCCGCGCAGAAAGTCGGCGAGCTTGTCGGCCTGGGTGGACTTACCCGAACCTTCGACACCCTCGAAGGTGACGAGAACCCCGCGCACCGGAACCGCCCGGGGCTACTTGCCCGGCTTCTTCTTTGGTTGCGCCGGCTTCGCGGCCCGGTGCCCGTACTTCCTGATGAACGCCTCGGTCTTGTCCCGGCACACGTCGTCCGGGAATTGCACCGGCGGCGTCTTCATGAAGTAGCTCGAAGGCTCGATGATGCTGCCCGAAAGCCCGGCGTCCAGCGCCAGCTTCGCGCAGCGGATGGCGTCAATCACCACGCCCGCGGAATTGGGCGAGTCCCACACTTCGAGCTTGAGCTCGACGTTCAGGGGCACGTCGCCGAAGGTCTGGCCTTCCATCCGCAGGTGGCACCACTTCCGGTCCAGAAGCCACGGGATGTAATCGGACGGCCCGACGTGGACGTTGTCCGCGCCGATGTCGTACTTCAGGAGCGACGTCACCGCGCCGGTCTTGGAAATCTTCTTCGAATGCAGCCGGCTGCGCTCGAGCATGTTCAAGAAGTCGGTGTTGCCGCCGACGTTGAGCTGAGACGTGCGCAGGAGCTTCACGCCCCGGTCGTTGAACAGCGACACGAGCATCCGGTGGACGATGGTCGCGCCCACCTGGGACTTGATGTCGTCGCCGATTACCGGCAGGCCCGCGGCCCTGAACCGGCGGTGCCAGTACTGCTGCGACGCGATGAACGCCGGGATGCAGTTCACCATCGCGCACCTGGCTTCGAGGACCTGCTCGACGTACCACTTGGTCGCCTCTTCGGACCCGACCGGCAGGTAGCTCACCACTACGTCGGTCCTGGTGTCCTTCAGCGCCTTGACGATGTCGTCGGTCGGGCCGGGCGCCTTCTCGATAATCTGGGACAGGTAGTAGCCCAAGCCATCGTGGGTCATGCCGCGCAGCACCTTGACCCCGGACTTGGGCACGTCCGCGAACTTGAAGGTGTTGTTCGGGTACGTGTAGATTGCCTGCGAAAGGTCCTTGCCGACCTTACGCTTGTCAATGTCCACGGCGACCGTGAACTCCACGTCGCGGATGTGATACCCGCCCAGGTTGACGTGCATGATGCCCGGAATCTGCTCGCCTTCGGACGCGTTCCGGTAGTAGTGCACGCCCTGGATCAGGCTGCTCGCGCAATTGCCGACGCCGATAATGCCGACTCTTACTTTAGGCACAAGGCCTCCTTGGAATTCGGTTCATATTGCCCTCGAAGATATGCTTTTTCCGACCGAAAGTCAAGCCGGCCAGAGGCCGACCGGACAGGACTTTCACCGCCAAGGCCGCCAAGGCGGAGCAGCAGAAGAGGACGCCAAGTCTTGAAGAACGTCCGAACCTTCTCGTCTCTTGGCGTTCTTTGTACCGGGTTGTTCACTTGTTTTGGCACTTGGCGCTTTAGGCGGTCGTCAGAAAAATCACACTGGCCAGATGCTGCCAAGGAACGGGTTCACCAAAAGCGCCCGGCCGAACGTACCCGGCTCGTTGTGCCCGGGATAGAGCATCGTATCGCGGCCGAGCACCGCCTGCAGCCGGCCCAGCGAATCGCGCATCTGCGTTTCCGACCCTCCGGGAAAGTCCATCCGGCCGATGGAGTCAACGAACAGCGTGTCGCCGGTGAACGCAAAGCCCGGCCCCAGAAGACAGATGCCGCCCGGCGTGTGCCCGGGCGTATGCATCACCTTCAGCACTACCTCCCCGACCTGCACCTCGTCATCTTCAGCGAGCAGCCGGTTGGGAACAAGCGGGGCCAGGCTCATGCCCATCATCATCGCCAGGCTCGTGTCCGGCCGCTTGAGCATGACCGCATCCCGCTCGCCGATGAGCAACTCTGCTCCGGTCGCCTCCACCACGGCTGTGTTCGCGGCTACATGGTCCACATGCCCATGCGTATTGATGACGTATCTGACCTCGGCTCTTCGCCCCTCGCCTCTCGCCTTTCGCCCGCTCTCGTCCTCACTCTGACTTCCAGCTTCCCGCTTCTGACTTCTGCCTTCGCCCGGCTCCTTCTGCCCGCTTCCGCCTTCCGTCTGACTTCTAGCTTCTAGCTTCTGACTTCTGACTTCGTCCCCTCGCCTCATCTCTTCTATCGTGTCCACGATAATGTCCGCATCTCCGCCCGGGTCTATCACCGCCAGCTCGTTGCCGGACCGAAGGATGTAACAGTTCGTTCCCAATGGTCCAACCATCAACCTCTCGATGCGCTCGCTCATCAAGGTGTTCCGTGAACGGTCTGTGTCTAGCACTTCTGCATTCTAGCTTCTAGCTTCTGCATTCGTCCATTGCCGCGGACGTCAGCCTCTGACCTCTGCCTTCGCCCGGCCGGCGAGTCTTCTTGAGCTGCCCTTGCCAGTGAACGCCCATCCTTCCGCCGCCAGCAGCGCCTCTTTCCATGGGAGTCCGCCGCCGAATCCGGTCAGGCTGTAGTTCGAACCCACCACCCGGTGGCAGGGCACGACCAGCGGCACCGGGTTCATCGCCATCACCTGGCCGACAGCCCTTGCCGCCTTCGGCCTGCCTGCGGCCTTTGCCAGCTCGGCGTACGTCCGCACCTCGCCGGCTGGAATCCGGGCGCAGGCGGACAGCACCTTGCGGCTGAACTCAGGCAGACCTTCAAAGCTGTACTTCACTCCGGCCTTCGCCGGCCCGCGCCTGAGCGCATCCTCAAGCCGCTTCGCCAGCTTCTCATCGGCCTTCGCGCCATGACCCTTAACCCCGAGCCCGATTTCGACAATGGTATCACCGACCCTCGTCACCAGCACCGTCCCGGAACTCAACCGGGCGACAGCCTGTGTGACCCGCTCAGACTTACTGGATTGTGATTTCTTCATACGGCAGCCATGTTAGACGCTTCACCCAATCAGTCAAGCTGCGCCTCCACGCCTCCACGTTGGTGGAAATGACGGAACCGCAGGCGGCCAACGGCCGGGTTCAGGCGCGGTAGACAACTTCGCCTTCACGGGCGAAGGACGGTACCGGTGAGGAGCCGGCTTCGTACTCCTCCGGCGTGTGCATGACGATGTCAAGCGGAGCATCGAACTTCCTTACCGTCGCCATCTCGGCTTCCTTGATGGCGTTCGCCCGCTCGAAGATGTCGTGTCCGGCGAAATCCTCAGACACGATGGCCAGGTCTGTGTCGCTCTCCTAGTGCGCTGTCCCGCGCGTCTGCGAGCCGAACAGAACCAGCCTCTCGGCCGCGATTCCCTGCTTCTCGCAGGCTGGCCCGAACATACTCCAGCACGGCCACTACGGCTGCTTCAGCCATGCAAGCGCTCCGTTCCTCAGGCGGCTTGCGCACGCTCGTCACGGGCAGTCTCTGAGGCACGGGACGCAAGTCAAAAGGCCGGTGTGGCCTGAACCGCCTCCGCTTCGCGTCTGCGCCGGGCGATCTCCTCCTCGAGGATTCGCTGGACTCGCCGTTCGATCACCAACCCGACCAACCGCCGGCCCTCGACATCGTCCACGACCGGCAGGTAGGCGCTCCGCCGGTCTTTCATGATCTGCTGGGCGTCGCGCAGCGACGTGTCCGGTCTCACGGTGTAGCGGCACTCCTCCATCAGGTCCTGGGCTACCAGCAGTTCACCGACGTGCGGCATGTTGAGCGTCGCCTTCAGCCCCTCGAGCGTGACCACGCCCCGGAACGCCCCCGCGTCGTCGGCGACCGGGAAGTACACCGAGTCGCCACGGGCAACTGTGTCCATCACCTCCGGCAGCGGCGCCCTGAGCCTGATCGACGGCTGGTCGCTCTTCATCACGTCGCTGACCTTGAAGGTCGCCAGCAGGTCCTCCTCGGTAACGTTCCGCCCCACCTCGCCGGCCCTGGTGACCGCGTACTTCACGGCCGGCGGTCCGACCATCTGGACAATAAAGGTCGTGGTCGTAATGATCCCGACGATTGCCGCCGCCACCTCCGGGTAGCCGGCAAACACCTGTGAGGACAACACCGCCAGGCCGATTGCCACGCCTGCTTGTGAGAACAGACAGAAACCGAAGTACCGCCGGACCGCCTCCGGTGCCCGCGTCAGTTTTGCGCCGAGCCACGACCCGAGAAACTTGCCGCCGGTCCGGCCCGCGACGTACGCCAGCGCCGCCAGCCACATCACCCAGCTCATCGAGGCGAACCGGAGCCGGGCGCCGACGAGGACGAAGAACAGCACGTAGATTGGCGGCGAGAAACGCTGGACGATTCCGAATACTTCCTCGCCATCCTTGCCGGCGGCATTGGCGAACACCGACCCGAACACCATCGCCGCGAGTATCATGTCCACCCGGATCGCGTCGGCCAGCCCGATGAGCAACAGAATTGACCCCAGGGCAAATGCCAGCACCAGTTCCTTCTCGCGCGTACGGCGCTGAATCCACCAGAACGCCGCAGCGACGGCGGCGCCCAGCACCGCCGCGCCGATGATCTCATACAGCGGCCGGGCGACCGTCAAGAAGGAGAAACGTCCGCCCCCGAGCATCGTCCGGGCGATGGCTGAAGCGAAGCCGTACAGCAGCAGCGCCAGCCCGTCGTCCAGCGCGACGATCGCCAGCGTAAGCGTCGTCAGTATCCCAAGCGTGCGGTATTCCCAGAGCACGTCCACGGTCGCCGCCGGCGCGGTGGCCGACGAAATCGCCCCCAGGACCAGCGCCAGCGCCCAGTTGCCGGTCACAATGCCGGTAAGGATGGTAACGATGACGAACGCGCCCATGCCCTCGGCCAAGAGGATTATCATCGCCCGTTTGCCGTGCTGGCGGAACATCGAAAGCTTCAGCTCGCCTCCGATTGAGAACCCGATAATCCCCAGGGCCAGCGTGCTGAGCGGCGCGAGGCCCAGCGCGGTCTGCTCGTCAATCAGCTTCACGCCGCTGACGCCGAGAATCACCCCAATGACGATGTAGGCGACGACCTGAGGGATCTTCAGCCGCTTGAACACCCGGGCGCCGACCGTGCCGAGCAGGACCGCCAGGGCGACGGTCATCATGATATTGAAGTGAAAGGTGATCATTGCCGACAACGGCCCGAGCCGCACGCGAAATCTACTTCATCAGCCCGGGCAGTCAAGGCGAAATCGCGGCCGCGGAGAACCGGGCCTGAACTTGCTCCGGAGCAGTTCGCCCGGCCGCGCACGCTGGTTGGGTGCCGACTCCGCGCGATCCTGATTGGGTTCACTGCTGATCTCAGTCTGGCTCGTGTTGACGAATGCGTCAACAAACCTAGCCTCGAACGTCCCGGCCGACGCCTGAGGTCGGAAGTGGCCGAAAGTACGGGCCGTTCTGGAGTTGGGTCAGTTCGAGGTCCTTGCGATGCCCTACTTGGGGGTCGTTCCCTCCGCTATGGGCCTCGCTACTCTGTCCGGTGCGGGCCCGGTTGCGGTCCGGGACGACTGACCCGCCGCTCTCCTCGCAGGCCTGTCCGCAATCTGACCCGCAGTCCCGTTCGCTGCCAGTTTCGTTGCGGTCCGTGACGTGAGACAGGCTGCCCTGTCCGAAGCGGTCCAGGCTGCCCTGCCCGCCGCCCTCCTCATGGCCTGCCGGGATGCGGAACTGAATCGCCTGTCAGGATGCGGTCCGGGATGCCCGGCAATCAACTAGGGCTGACGACGCTTCGCGCCGAGTCGGGGCTTCCTAAGGACGGCCCAGAAGAAGGACCGGCTCGGTCCAACGGTCTGTGCCTTGTTTCACCTCGACCAGGTATACTCCAGCGGCAAGCCCGGTCAGGGCGAACCTGCTCTGCCGCGCCTCAAGCGTGTATCCCGCCACGCGCCGGCCACCGGCATCCGTCACCGTAACCGCAGCCCTGCCGGCGAGGGACAAGGACAGCTCGCCGCGCGTCGGGTTCGGAACGAGCCGCACGGAAGTGCGCGCAGGCGCAGTCGCAGGACTCCTGACACCGACATGGAGCGGCACGTAGGCCCGGAACACGTCGCCGTTGCTTGCCCCGGCGTAGATGAACATCGAGTCGCCGATGGTCTTCTCCACGAGTTTGGCGGCATACGCAGCGCCGGGCAGAGCGCCGGTGCTGGTCCACGTCACGCCGCTGTCGCTCGACACAAATACCTCGGCCGACGGCGCTGAGCCGGCGAACAGGAGGCCGTTTGTGGTCCAGCACAGGCTGCGAATCCCCGAGGTGCCGTTGAAGAAGCCGTATCCCAATTGCTGCCAGCTTGCGCCCGCATCAGTAGTTTTGAACACTCGGCCTATCGGCTCCTGCGGCGACGAACGCGGATACGTGCCGGCGAAGATTGCCCCGGCCGGCCCGTTCACCAGCGCGCGCGTGTGCCCGGCGTCGTACAGCTCGCTCGTCGCGGCCCAGTTCGCCCCGCCGTCGCTTGACTTGAGCACGACTCCGCCCGTGCCCCAGCCGCCGCAGAACAGGTTGTTGTCCGCGGTTTCAAGCAGGCAGTACATGTCGGCGATTCGGCCGGTGACCGCTCCCTGGCTCCACGAGCCGCCCCGGTCCGAAGACAGGCACGGCGCGCCTGAGGTGTGCATCGCCATGTAGTTGTGCCCGGCGGTGATTGCACCCGCGCGGGTTTCAAGCACACAGGTCAGCGTGGTGCCGACCCGCTCGCCGGTTATCTGTGAACGGAACTGCCAGGTGCTTCCCTTGTCGGACGAGGAATAGAGCAATGGCCCGACGTTGCCCTGGTACGTTGCGCCCGTGCCGGCGAAGAGCGTGTCGGCTACGCCGTTGAACAGGCCGGCGACAATCTCCACGTCGCCCGGAATGTCTCCGCACCGCTCCCAGGTCACGAGGTCCGGCGATACGAATACACACGCCGAATCTGCTGAGGCGGTGTCCAGGCCCGCGGCTGCGTACAGGTGGCCGTCCGGCCCGACGATGAGGTCGCGGACGACCTTGGCGCCGGTCAGCTCACCGGTGTTCTGCCAGTCAAGAGCTTCGACGCCTGCGGCCAACACAACGACAAGAGCAAGAATACGCATACTCGCCTCCTGAGTCAGAGGATTGTCCGAACCAGTTTGCCCTGCCCTATCCCGCTACTCCAGCTTCAGGGCTCGATACGCCGGCCCTTTGCCGTCCGTTTCCCGGAACACGTACACGCCGGGCTCAAGCCCCGGGCCCAAGCGGTCCCCGCGCTGAACAGCGACTCTCGCTCCCGCAACGTCGTAGACCCAGAGCAGCGCCCTTTCTCGGCCCGGCATCCGGGCCAGACCTCTGAATGGATTGGGCACGACTCCAGCCCTTGTGATGTGCGGAACTGACCGCTCCTCCACACCGGCGGGGACATTGCTCTTGTAGTAGATTTCGGTGTTGCCGTCCCGTGCATCGTACCAGGCGATGTGCACCGAGGCGCCAAACGCGGCCACGGTCGGATACCACATGTCCCCGGTCGCGAATGTCAGCCGCGTGTCCTGGCCCCAGCTCGCGCCGGCGTCGGTTGAGAGCTTGTAGTAGATTTCCCATTCCTGGTCCCTGCGGTCAAGCCAGATGAGATGCAGCATCGGCCCGACCGCGGCCAGCGATGGATACTGGGAATTGCTGCCGTCGGTCGTGAGCCGCGTGTCCGGGCCCCAGGTCGTCCCGTTATCGGTCGAACGCTTGTAGTAGATTTCCTCGTTCAGGTCTCGCCGGTCATACCAGACCACGTGCACGTACGAATCCTGAACCGCAATCGAAGGATAGACCGAGAACACCGAGTCGGTCGAGAGCCGCAGGTCCGGGTCCCAGGTGCCTCCGGCATCGGTCGAGCGCTTGTAGTATATCTGCTTGGGTCCGCCGCGCGTGTCCCACCAGACCACGTGCACGTTCTGGCCCGAGGCGGCCACGGCCGGGTAGTACGAATCGAACGAGTCTTTGGTGAGCCGGTTCTCGGGCCCCCAGGTCGCGCCGAAATCAGTCGAGCGCCGGTGGTAGATTTCCATGTTGTCGTCCCGGCGGTCATACCAGACCACCTGCACCGACGCGCCCGCTGCCGCGACTGCCGGATTGCGCGAGAACCCGCTGGCATTGCTCAGCCGCACGTCGGCGTGCCGGAACCACGTCGCGCCCGCATCGGTCGAGCGGTTGTAGTAGATTTCCTCGCTCGGGTCCCGGTAGTCCTGCCACACCGCGTAGAAGTGCGACCCGGACGCGGCGATTGCCGGCAGGACCGACGACGCCATGCCGGCGGTCAACTGGCTGTCCGCTTCCCACGTTGCGCCATTGTCAGTTGACCGCTTGTAGTAGATTTCCTTGGTATGCTCGCGACTGTCTTCCCAGATGACAATCACGGTGTCGCCCGAGGCCGCGATGGTATACCCGTTGTTCCAGCAGGTCGTCGAGGTGCTGTCGTCGAACGTCAGCCTGCGGTCCGGACCCCATGCCCATGCTGCCGCTGCCAATACCGTGATGAGCGCAACCGCAACTGCCGACCGGTGACCCTCACCAGACCTCGTGTGCCTCATGTCAGCCTCCTACTCCACCTTCACGACTTTGATTCTGTCGGCTCTGCCGTGCAGCGGCCGGATGATATACGTACCAGGCGCGAGCCCTTTGCCGACCTCCGCGCCCCGGCAGGTCGCCACCCGGCGGCCTGAGAAATCCAGCACCTCAAACCACTCGTGTTCCCTGCCGCGCATCCGGACCGCGCCGCTGAACAGGCTAGACGCGCGTCGCCCGGCCGCCGGTTGAAATCTGCCCTCCTCGACCGCGACCGGGTTCCCGCCCAAATCGCGGCGGTAGTACACCCAGCGTATCCGGTCGAAGAGAACGTGGACGTTGGAATCCGCGGCCGCGACCGAGTAGTGCATCGCGTCCCCGCCCGGCGCGCTCTCAGACAGGACCCGCTCCGGGTCCCAGGTCCGGCCGCCGTCGGTCGAGCGGATGTAGTGAGTCTCGTACATCCCCATGTCGCCTCTGACCACGTGCACATTGCTGCCCGAGACGGCCATATTCGTGGTCCAGGTCTGATAGATGTCCGGGCAGATGCAGGTGTCCGCGCTCCAGGTCACGCCCTTGTCGGTCGAGCGCCGATACCACACGTCCCAGTGATTGTTTCTGCCGTCGCAATAGACCATGTGCACCGTGTCACCTTCCGAGCCAAGACACGGGCAGTCCGACACGTCGGGCGTCGGTATGCCGACCTTCCCGGCCCAGGTGTTACCGTTGTTGGTCGAGCGCTGGTAATAGACGACGTTGGCGTTGAAGTCATAGTAGGCGCAGATGAGCGTCGTGCCGATTGCCGCCAGTGATGGGTTCACATACCCGAGCTGGCCCAGTATCGGGTTCTCGGTATTCCAGCTTGCGCCATTGTCGGTCGAGCGGCGATAGAAAATCTGGTCCTCGCCTTCGCGGTCATCCTCCCACGCCACGTGCACGCACGCGGCCTCGGTGATGACGCAGGGGAACCAACCGCCATAGTAACCGCCGATGCTGTGCGAAAGCTGCACCGCGGGCTCGAACGTCACGCCTCCGTCGGTCGAACGCCGGTAATACACCTGGTCCCCGCTGTCACCGCGCGCGTCAATGCCCTGAACCCAGGTGATGTGGACATCGGGTCCGGCCACGGCCACGCCCGGGTACCCGGAGTACACCGAGTCGTTCGAGATGCGCACCGGCGTCTGCCAGGTCGTACCGTTGTCAATTGAGCGGCGATAGGAGATGTCAAAGCCGCCGTTCGCGGCGTGGTACCACACCGCGTGCAGCGTGTCGTGAGCCGCGGCCAGGGCCCACGTGTTGCCCAGGGGCAGATAGCAGGCGGTATCGCTCTGCGCGATGACCACCGCCGGCTCCCAGGCGACCGACTGACCAGCGAGAACAAGAGCAAGCGCCGGCAACAGAGCAGTACGCATACGCCTCCTCAGTTATAGGTCGGGCTCAAGTCGCAACGAGACGGTGCCGGTTGACCGTGCCCGACCCGCGTTCTGCACCTTCATTAGAACCCCGCCGAGCCGGTTGTCAAGTCGGTGAAGCTGGCTTGAACCGCAGGACACCGGGACTAGAATGGCGCGTGGCTGACAAACTGCAGGAACTCGCCGAGCGCGACGGCCGCTACTCGCTCGAAGCCTACCTCTTCGTGTACGAGTCCCTCACCGTGGCCCAGAAGCTGTTCGGCCGCGAGCGTCACGTATCGGGCAAGGAGCTGCTCGAAGGCATCAAGAAGCTCGCCCGCGAACGCTATGGCCGGATGGCCAAGTCCGTGCTCAATAACTGGGGCGTTCGTGCGACCGACGACTTCGGCCAGATTGTATTCAACCTGGTCAACTCGGACCTGCTCTCCAAGACCGACGAAGACAAGCTCGAAGACTTCCACGCGGTGTACGACTTCGAAGAAGAGTTCATCAGCAAGTACACGATAGGAACCGAGTCAAGCCAAGAGTCAAAGGCCAAGAGCCAGGAGTCGAAACTCGAAGGTGGCTAGGATGACAGGATACCATCAGAACCGCTCGGTTTCGCGGCTTTCGGAGTCACCGAGCTCCGTGTAAACGATGCAACGCTTGTCATCTTCTTCCCTCTCCCTTGATGGGTGCTGTTCGTACAGTTTCTGAGGGCAAGGGTGAGGGTGAGAAGTTGACTCACAGCTTACCCCTCACCTTCATCCTCTCCCCCAAGGGGAGAGGAGAAGAAAGCGGTGATGGAAGCGGCACACTACTTGTGCGAACGTCAGTAGTTCGACAATCTCACTTCGGACTTCTGACTTGACCCCCGCTTCCTTCTCGCCCGAACACTTCTTCGGCCCTTCAGGCGTTCTCGCCGACGTCCTGCCCGGGTACGAACACCGGCCCCAGCAGGAACAGATGGCCGCGGCGGTCTGGACCGCGCTCATCAAAGGCCAGAACCTCGCGGTCGAAGCCGGCACCGGCGTAGGCAAGAGCCTTGGCTATCTGATTCCGGCCGCGCTCTGGGCCAGAGAGACCACCCAGCGCATCGGCATCTCGACCTACACCCGGCTGCTTCAGTCCCAGCTTACGAACCAGGACGTTCCGCTCGCAGCCAGGGCGATTCCCGACCTGCCGCCGTTCGCGGTCGCCTATGGCCAGGATAACTACCTTTGCCGCACCCGGCTGACTTTGCGCGTGACCCAGGGCCTGTTCGACACGCCGGAGGAAGCGGACGAAGCCGGCCGCCTGCTCGACTGGGCCGAAACCACAGAAGACGGTATCCTGCTCAACTACCCCAATCCGCTTCCGGCCCGGCTCTGGCAGCGCGTCGCGCGGGACCCTGCCACCTGCCGCCGCAACCGCTGCCCTTTCCGAAGCGAGTGCTTCTACACCCGCGCGCGCC
>Ga0116202_10001124_pt1 | contig 15646 bp, 12 predicted proteins | sample LakKivw325mmetaG_FD_94479 | JGI IMG/M metagenome (GOLD analysis project Ga0116202, IMG submission 94479) | Anoxic lake water microbial communities from Lake Kivu, Rwanda to study Microbial Dark Matter (Phase II) - Lake Kivu water 325m metaG | ecosystem: Environmental > Aquatic > Freshwater >...
ATCTACCTGAAAGCATCAGACGAAGAGAGAATAGCAAGAATTGCGAGCAGGGATCGCCTGAACTACGAAGTGGCCCGCCGACAGACCCTAGAGCGTGAACGGATACAACGCGAGAGGTACAAGCGATACTACGGCATCAACATAGACGATCTTTCCCTGTACAATATCGTGATCGACACCGGAAGCCGCTCCGTAGAGAGCACCAGTGCAGAGCTCATGTCCAGAATCCATGAGATACTCCGCCAACGCTACCCCGCATAAACGGAAGATGATCGTGCGGTCGCTGCTCGTTGTGGTAAGCTTATTAGTACATCGAGTGATCTAAGCAGACCCGCCAATCAGGAGACGCTGACATGACAGGATTCGACGTTGGCAGAATATGCGTGAAGCTTTCAGGCAGAGAGGCCGGCAAGAAGTGCGTAGTACTCGACGTCATAGACAAGAACTTCGCCTTGATCACCGGCCCGCCCAAGTTGACCGAAGTCAAGCGACGACGGGTGAACGCTCAGCATATCGAGGCAACTCAACAACATGTCGAGATAAAGAAAGGCGCCACCGATGAGGAAGTCATGAAGGCCCTCGAGAAAGCGAAAAAAACTGACTTTATGAAATCTCAAGTCAAGCCGTAACGGTCGAGACAATTCCCCTCAACTCTAGACCGACTGATGCCCCTTTCGCTTGCGTTGGCATAGCGAGGCTGTCGCACGGGCTTCTCTTAATATGGCGAAACGCATTGTCTAGTCGGTGCTAGACGTGAGAATTTCGCCTCCATGGAATCTCAAGCGGACCATCGTGAAGAAGTGTGAGGAGTCAACGGACCCGAAGTACGGCCACAAACCCACGGATCGACCGATCAAAGACCACCTCAGATTTGGCATAATCAATCTTGATAAACCGGCTGGTCCCTCAAGTCACGAGGTTACAGCATGGACAAAGAAGATACTCGGGGCGGAGCATGCCGGTCACGGCGGGACCCTAGAAGCAGTCTCTGCTGGGAAGATCCCATAGTAACCGGCGTACTGCCAGTCGCTCTCGAGGATGCCACGAAGATAGTCCAAGCTTTCCTCCATTCCGGAAAAGAGTATGTTTGCCTCATGGTCGTCCATGGTGACGTGTCCGATGAAGACCTAAGACGAGTATTAGAAGAATTCACGGGCGAGATACACCAGAAACCACCCCTGAGAGCCTCCGTGAAGCGCGAATCGCGAAAGCGAACCATCTACTACGTCGATCTGCTCGAGAAGGACGCAAACAGAGTGCTCTTCAGAGTGGGCTGTCAGGCCGGAACCTACATTCGCAAGCTATGCTCCGACATTGGGGAAGTGCTAGGGACAGGCGCCCACATGCAGGAGCTAAGAAGAACCCGATCCGGCCCGTTTACAGACATGACCGGCCTACACACGCTCCATGAACTCGTAGACGCGCAGGCTAGGTTTCTCGAAGGAGATGAGACCATGATTAGGAGACTCGTGAGACCTGTCGAGGAGGCCCTAGAGTACATTCCGAAGATATGTATTCGAGACTCCGCAGTCGACGCGGTCTGCCATGGCGCCGCCCTTGCCATCCCGGGCATAGTTAGTGTTGAAGATCCATTCTCAAAGGACTCGACCGTTGCCATAATGACGCTGAAGGGGGAAGCGGTTGCACTGGCAAAGAGCCTCGTGTCAAGCGAATCCGTGATTCAGCAAGAGAAGGGAATCGCCGCCAAAGTCATGAGAGTCCTGATGCCTCGAGGAACATACCCAAAGATGTGGCGCGATTAGACACCGGCAATGTTGGATCCTGGCTTCATGAGAATCTTTATGACGGTTCAAAGGCAACTGATCAGCAGTCGATAAGCATGGTTGACTGACGCCGGGATTCCCGAGCCTGGTACGGGGCAGATCCTAACTCAGGGAGCCCAAGCCTGGAATCGGGGACACAAAGCCTGTGGTCCTTTGGGCCGCGAGGGTTCAAATCCCTCTCCCGGCGCCAAACCTCTGGTTCAACTTCTGATGGTCCCCCCATTGCGTGGCCTTTCAGGCTGACGACACTTCCAGTCGACTGAATACTTTCCCCCTCGTGCACCAGAGGATGGTCTAAGGGAAACCGTTGAATGATGCAGCCAAAATGGAATCATTCTGTAGGTCAGTCACAGAAGAATGCTTGTAGTGACGGCACATTCTCAGGGCCAGTTCGCTGAGAACAGCTATGAGTCGGATGTGGTTCAAATCTGAACCTAGACACTATCGATCCGAACGTGCCCGGTCCTGTTAATTACCAGAAGTCGTTATGTAGCAAAGGAATCGAAGAGTAGGGCGACAGGGAATGAAAGCTGGAGTGGCGGCGATCGTTGTGATGCTGCTCAGCGTCATGCTTATTGTTCATTCCCCCGTTACTGTGACCGCACAGACTCGTCCCTCTCTCGCGACTGACCAGCCCTTGTACACGTTACGCGACAAACAGGTTCTCCTTCAAGGTGATGGATACGCTCCGAGGAGACAATATGCGATCTGGCTTCAGACACCTCTCGACAATTCAACCCGGAATAGCGGGTTCACATTCACAACGACGGACAACGGACAGATTCCGCCCGCCACTTCCCTAGCTATCGAATCGTCCCTTCCCCTCGGAACCTATTTGATCAGCGTCTCGAACTCGACCAAGTCGGATGCTGCCGTTGCTCGAGCACATTACGGGATCTGGGGGACAGACAAGTATGTCTATCAACGTACAGATGTCGTTCAAGCAATAGGCGGCGGGGTTCTGCCTAAGACTAGTCTGAAGGTGACCATCCGGGATCCTACGGCTGCCTTTGTCTATGATTCCACGATAGCTGCAAATGAGACTGGGTCATTCCTTGCGACTTGGAAGATACCGCCAGATGCCATAACGGAGTCATATACGGTCTTCATAGATGGCGTAGGCACATACGACTCCCCAGATGCACAGTTCGTTTCGATCTCGAAGTTCTCCGTGACTCCAGCACTCCTGAATGTCACAGTTCATGCACCTCCAAACTTGTCGTATGAGAGGATGCAGACAGTTTCGGCAGAATTCGTGGTACAGTATCCGGATTCGAGCGCGGTCACAACCATGAAAGACGGTCTCAAACCAGTTGCGCTCTACGCCGGGCAGTTCAAGATAGCGGATCTTGGCCTCACGGTCTCAGGTACGACGAGCGGAGTCTGGATCGCTCAGTCAAAGATTCCGATGAACGCGTCACTCGATGTGAAATACAACTTCATATTGCCGGCGAACGCCTTTGCTGACGGGAAAGGGAATACTGGTCCCGAAAAGGATATCGAGACAAGTAGTTTTAGCGTGCTTCCGGCCACGCTTGTTGTGAACGCAGCCCTTAACTCAACTCACTACCAGGTTCCCTTTGACACGATCATTGCGTACACCCAGGTGAGCTATCCTGATGGTACCTCGGTCGCCAACGCCACCGTTCAAGGGTGGTTGGTCGCCGCAAACACGAAGGTTAACATGACAGTCACTCGCGACAAGGTGAACCCAGTGTGGATAGTCAAGTATGCTCTTTCGTGGGGTGACCTGCTCAGACTCGGGAATTGGGGATTGTTTGTGCAGGCTACCGACATCTATGGAAACTCAGGATCAGGATCCTTTGAGGTGAGCGCAGAACCCTATACGTTGCTCGAGGTCCTCATTGCAGCTGCGATCGTTGTTCTCCTAGTCAGATGGATGCTTCTGAGATTCTGGCAACGTCTGTACCTTGGGGCGAGGCGAGTAATGTCAGCACTTAGAGGCCGCCTGAGGCCGCCATCCGTCGGTCGCTACTTGAATGGTTCACCCGTGGCTCCGTGAATTCTGAGTTCTTTCTCTCTGCCGAGATATCTGTATCTGAACACGTAAACCGGCAATTGGAGTAGGCTCAGTTCGGTGACTTCGAACCTGTTGGTCAGTATCTTATTGAAGACGGGAGGTGGCTTGACAACTCTGCTGTGAAGAAGGCGCACTGCGTCCTCTGCCTTCAATGTCAGGGGGACAAATCTAGGCACGGCTCCATTGTGAGGGGGTTCATTTGTTTTCTCTATCCGGTGCATTTGCGGCTTCTTCTCAAGGAGATATTCCATAGAAACGTCCCCGTTACCTTCTCCGTCGACCAGTACCGATGCTTCCCCGAACTGGTAAGCAAGTTCGGTGGCACCGTCCAGTGTGAAGTACCTCCGCTCCGGCCGCGCCAGCACTGTTCGCCTTATCCGACTAGTGATCTTGCCAATGTTGGAGCGCTTTGCCCTTGCCTGGGAGGTCAAGGGTCGAATTTGATGTCCTACTTGAACGGCAATGACATCGTCTGGAACGGTTGCCGTGTAGGTTTTTCCTCTAAAATAGAAGCATTCGTGATACCCTCGGACGCGCCAAAACGGAAAGTATGCTAGCGCTGGTTCACTTGCGACTTGAATCCGTCTTGGACGTAGTCGGAGCCAGCTCATAGGTCCGAAGGTTCTAGCCTTTCGTGACTCCGCAATCTTAGTGGCCTGGTCCAATGACATTGCGTCGATCGCATATGTCTGGACAGGAATGCTGGAGGGCGTCCAGCCGTTTCCCACTCTTGACTGATCAAAAGTCCCTGCTGACTCGAACACGGACTCGAATTCTGCGAGTGTCGAATCGAGCAGGTCCTTGATCTTGGCCAGTCTCTCGTCTTCGCTCATGTCGGATATGGCTCCTATTTGCTGCTCCGCGATCAGCGGAGGGAGATGAGAGGATGCGAAAGGCCGTTCTTGTTATTGTTGCTTCGGAATGAGGCGTCCGTACCTTCCCACGTTCAGCTGCGCTTCGCCTCTGAAGCTCGTAACGTAGCCGTTCTCAACACGCACTTCGTCGTTTACCTTGAAGCTATCTATCTGTTCGTTCCACAGAGACATCTTGATCGAGCCGGAATCATCCGTCAAGACTGCGTCTGCGACCGTGCTAGTTTCTCCGAAGCGGGTTTGGACCTGTCGAGGTTCTCCCTTCTCGACGATTCTGCCTTCCACATCGACTTTTCTCATCCCCGGCTTCAGTTCGATTACCTTCATGCCAAATCGCTGTCCTAAGAAAACGATGTTGCGTATTAAAGACTTCGCGCCTAGAATTGTGCTGACAGCTGGAAGTCGGTATCTGCTTGAGGGAGATCTTTGCCAATTCTGTGTCTGATGGGAACGATCTCGATTTGTTCCACAACGGCAATCTGTCGAATAGCGTCTGTCTGACTGTGTAGCATAGCTGCCGTCTCTTCATCTAGTTCAATTCTCAGCTTCTTAACGGGGGCCTTCATTGACAGTCGTTTCTCAGATTTGATGCGACGGATCTCCGAAAGCACTCGGACAATAACCGATCCGTTCTTCTCTGATTCATTATCGATGAATTTGTCATTTGGCTGTGGCCAAGCGCCCAAGTGTACGCTTTCTTTCTCCTGATGACCGGACCAAAGTTCGCGATAGAGCGCGTCTGTGATGTGTGGACAGATGGGGGCAAGTAGCTTGAGGACGATGTCTAGAGTGCAAAAGAGCGCGTACTGAGATGCTCTTCGGCTCATGTCATCGGGAGTGCGGTCCGCATACAGTCTGTACTTCACTGCCTCAAGGTACTGATCACAAAGGTCATGCCAAGTGAAGTTCCTTACGGATTCTGTGGCAAGGCTGAACTGGAAGCTCTCAAAGGCATCTGTGGAGGTTCTGACAAGGTTGTTGAGCTTGCTCAGCAGCCATCTATCCAGCAAGTCGAGCTTTGGAGTCGGCAGAGCCGGATCGTAGTCGCGAAGCGACGAGAGTATTAGCCGGGCAGCATTCCAGAGTTTCGTGAGGAACTTGCGACCATACTCAACGTCGGCCCACCTGTACGGAATATCGTAGCCCGTGGACCCGCCAGCAGCCGCCCATTGTCTCACGGAGTCTGCCCCGTACTTGGCGATTGCCTCTGTCGCTTCCACATAGTTTCCGTAAGACTTGTGCATCATTCTGCCGTCAGCGCCTCGAACCATGCCGTTGACGAGAACGGTCTTGTATGGCGCCTTTCCAAACATGGCCAGATGCCGAGCCATCAAATAGTAGTCCCACGTCCGTATGATGTCCAGACCGTTGGGCTGCAAGTCTGCGGGAAATAGCCTTTGAAACTCATCTGGCCTGTCAGGCCAGCCGGCGTGCACGGCGCATGTGATTGATGAATCCATCCAAGTGTCCATGACGTCCTGGTCTCCAACAAACTCCGTGGATCCACAGCTCGGGCAAGATCCTGTTCTCGGTTGCTGTGAGCGCGGATCCACTGGTAGCCACTCATCGCTCGCAGGTAGCGTCTGCCCACATTTACGACAGTACCAGACCGGAATAGGGGTTCCAAACAGCCTTTGTCTAGAGATCACCCAGTCCCAGTCAAGCGCTCTTGCCCATTCTATCATCCTATTCTTGGAGAAATCCGGAACCCATGCAACCCGGTTGGTCCAGTCGACTATCTGATCCGTCATGTCCTTGGTCTTCATGAACCACTGCGGAGCTGAGAGGATCTCGACTGGAGTGTGGCATCTCCAGCATGTACCGATTTCGCGACTGATGGCCTTTGACCCGCCAATCTTTGAGGCATTTCTCAGATCGTCAACAATTGCTTTCCGGGCCTCCTGGATCTTGAGTCCCGCGTATTTTCCGGCCTCTTGCGTCAAACGTCCTTGGGCGTCCAGTAGTTTCACTACCGGAAGGCTATACTTGTGTTGCCATCGGACATCGGTCTTGTCGCCGAAAGTGCATATCATCACGACGCCGCTTCCAAAGCTGGCGTCTACGAGTTCGTCCTTCAGAATGGGGATTCTACGGTCCACAAGAGGAACCGTTGCCTCTTTCCCGACGTATTCAGAGTAGCGGCCATCGGTCGGGTTCACTGCTAGCGCTACACAGGCTGGCACGAACTCGGGACGCGAGGTCGCAACAATCAGGTCGCCCTTTTCGGTGGAGAAAAGGATGTCTATGAGTGTCCCTTCACTGTCCACGTACTCTACTTCCGCCTCTGCAATGGCTGTTTCGCATCTAGGGCACCAGTTGACTGGATGTTCCCCTCTGTAGAGGAGTCCGCGCCTCAGCAGTTGTAGGAACGAAAGTTGGGTCAACTTGAAGTATTCGGGATCCATGGTTCGGTATTCTAGGCTCCAGTCGATGGAGTATCCCATCGACTGCATCGCGGCCTTCATCTTCTCGATATATTCGGTTGTAAGCTTGACACAGATCTCGCGGAACTTCTCAATCGATACGTCTCGCTTCTTGATATTGAAGCTGCGTTCCGCTCTGACTTCTGTTGGAAGGCCATGGCAGTCCCATCCTTGTGGGAAGTGGACGTTGTACCCACGCATTCGCTTGTAGCGGGCGACGAAATCAAAATAGCACCAGTTGAGAGCATTTCCCATGTGGAACTCTCCGCTCGGGTAAGGCGGAGGAGTGTCAATCGAGTAGGTCGGCCTTGAGCGGTCCTTTCGATCATAACAGTAGATACGCTCCTGTTCCCAATTCTTCTGGAGGGAGGCCTCAAGGACAGACTGTTCATACCTAGGAGGAAGCCGCATGTAATCTCGTCCGGACTTTCTCTCAGCACCGAGTGTCGACACTCCCACATCGCTCTCCATTACCAGAACTCTCCCCACAGGTGCGCTCTCGATGAAATCGCTGTGCCTGACGCGAATTCTACAAACGCATATGGACTTGGCGGTGAGACACACTCCGACACCTGCAATAGTACAGTGTCAGGACTCGATTCCTTATGAAACATTCGGAGAATCGCCGACATATGTTCGCCCAACAAGAGGCCTCTGGCTCCTGACGGAGCCTAGTCTAGCGAGATAAGTCGCAACTAGGCCAGCGGCAAAGATGGTTCCAGCACCGAAACTAAGGAGATCTATTCCGGTCGCCAGCATGCCCGCACCGGGCATCTTCAGTTGTGAAGCCAGATCAAATGCTCCGAAGTAATAGTTGAAGAACCAGTGAAGCAGGACGGGAGCGTATGCACCATAGCGTAGATACACATAGCCGAGCGCGAGTCCCGATACCATCGCGGTTGAGATTTTGCCGATCTCCCACCCGCCTCCGTACAGGTAGTGAGCCGCCCCAAACGCTCCCGATGTAAAGACTAATGCGACCCACTCCAACCGTGAGATCCCTCTCACACCGTGGTCGCGGATTGTAGGCAATCCCAATAGTTCCTTCGCTCTCTCTGGTTTCCACATCGCCATCGTCAAGAGGCGAAGTGCACCCTTCGTGCTTTGGTATTGCGAATGTCGCCGAGTCCTCCACACGAAAAAGACTCCATCGAGAAGTCCTATGGTCGTTATCCTGAAGCTGAGCTCTTCAACAAATGGTGCGTAGGAAATGGAAAGGAAACCTAGCACGGGGTTCTCAAACGAAAGACCGCCGGTTTGAACTCCAGCAGATTCCTGCAGACTCTGCAGGAGCACAATGATAACGAGAACAATCGTGGCAAGTTGTGGGAGAACAAAGAGGTAGTTCGAACGAGTCAAACTCGCTTCGCCGACAGCTTTCCAGATCGAGGCAGGGAAAGCTGGAGGATCAGACCAAGCCAGAAAGAATGCTGCCGCATAGAGAAGCCAAATCGCAAGAAAGAAGACTCCCACGTGAGCCCCCATTGGGATCGAGAAATTGGCGATCATGAACAAGCTCAGCGGAAGCTCAGCGACAAGTCTAGATGCGGCGTCAAGTCCCTGCGGGGACCCGTATAAGAGGAACAACCCAAGTGCCATCGAGACAGCGTAGGAAAGCAGGACCGTCACCACGATAGCCACCGTGACCCTTCTGAACGCGCGTCCCGCCTCTTCTCTCAGAGTCGATAACAATTCTGTATCGCCTTCTAGGTTCTCACTTGTCGTCTCGCGGGCACAACAGTTACATCGTCTATTAATACAGATCTGATCAAGATATTCCGAAAGGAATAGCGATATCGGAGACCACGTAATGCTTCCAAGACTCTAGGAGATCTCTAAACGGAGGCGCCTTTTTGGATTGAGCCAAAAACGTCTTGCACGCCTTGCCGGCGTCAGTCAGTCGATTTCTTGTTCCAAACTTATATTATAGGAATGTCGGACTTGCGGCAATAACTCAAGCTGGTTACGAGATGGGTCTTCCAGGGGCAACGAAAAGCCAAACGACAGGCGTCGCACTCACTTCATCCCAAAAACCACGATCCTTCCTGTTCACTTCCGAGAGTGTCACGGAGGGTCACCCTGACAAAGTCGCGGACCAAATCTCCGATGCGATCCTAGATGACATCATCTCCCAGGATCCAAAAGCGAGGGTAGACATTGAGACCCTAGTAATGAAGGGCACCGTCATCGTTACGGGTCAGGTCACCACATCCGCCTATTCGCACATTCCTCGCATCGTTCGGGGCGTCCTGCGAGATATTGGGTTCTATGATGCGAAGGTTGGTATCGACTGGGAGGCTTGCGGGGTCCTCGTCTCAATAGAAGAGCAATCGCCAGACATCGCGATGGGAGTCAATCGGGAGGATATGGGTGCGGGAGATCAGGGCATGGTCTTCGGTCATGCAACAAACGAAACCCCACAACTAATGCCCCTCCCAATAACCCTCGCACACAAGTTGGTTAGAAGGCTAGCGGATGTAAGAAAGCAAGGAATCCTCAAATACCTTCGACCCGACGGCAAATCACAGGTCACGATCGAGTATCAAGATGGCACACCCAAGAGAGTGGAAGCCATTGTAATCGCAGCTCAACACGATGAAAACGTCTCAAGGGAGGAAATGAGGAAAAACATTATCGAGAAAGTGATCAGGCCCGTTATCCCGTCAGAAATGCTCGACGAGAAGACCAAGTTCTTCGTCAACGAAACCGGAAGGTTCACTGTCGGCGGTACACTCGCCGACACAGGCCTTACTGGCAGGAAGATAATTGTCGACACTTATGGAGGAGTTGGAAGCCATGGCGGAGGCTGCTACTCTGGAAAAGATCCCACGAAAGTCGACCGGTCAGGCAGCTACATGGCCAGATACATCGCGAAGAATATAGTGGCCGCAGGACTCGCCGACAGATGTGACGTTCAGATCGCCTACGCTATCGGTGTATCGAAACCCGTCTCAGTGATGGTCTACACATACGGCACAGGAAAGGTGCCTGATGAGAAAATTACGGAATCGGTACTGAAGGTGTTTGACATGAGGCCAAAGGCAATAATCGAACAATTGAAGCTTCTCAAACCCATCTACCGAAAAACGGCCGTCTATGGCCATTTCGGACGGGATGATCCGGACTTCACATGGGAGAAGACGGATCGAATAGACGAGCTCAGAAGACTCTGCGACTGAAAAGGCCGAGATGCTCCAAGAGAACCACTGCGCAGATGAAACTCGATTCGAAAGGAACCTTGCAGGAAGACTTCAGTTCAATTCTTGTGAGATTCTCAATCAGCCAAATCACGCAAATCGTACAACCACTAGACAAGGAAGACCCCTAGCACCGAATCGAAACTTTCACACGAAAATGCGACACGAGAACTCGGCAATACATTAAATACGGTGGCTGCGTGCGAGTCTAGCGCGGTGGGGCCAGAGCGTCGTCGTCCAGTGGGGCCGTAGTCGACTAGCAAGTGTCGACGGTGTCTAGCCAGGGATGACGACAGGACAACCCCGTTAAGGGCTCCAGAAGCCTTTGGCATGCAACGGGTTTGCTGACCATGTGGGATGACGATCTTCCGGAGCGCGGGAGAAACCCGTAGACGAATAGAAACGGCGGAAGTCGAGGGTTCAAAATGGCAGGAACGCCATGATAGTCCCTTCGGCCCCACCACGTTTACGCAGTGGGTCTTAGCAAACTTAACATCTCGAACTCGCAGAACAAGCCTTACTGGCTGCGGGGAGGCTGCCTAATGGCTGCGGATCAGGCGAAACGCCCGGCTGAAGAAGCTCCGAAGCTCCCGCCGCGTGCGCCGCCCCTGCGCGTCAAACCCTCCTTCATGCAGAAATCCAAATACAGGCACCTTCTGAACGACCCGAATGTTTACCGGTGGTTCCGGAAGCTCCTGCGTCGGAGCCCAGTGTCAGCGGGCGAGCATATACGCAGGTTGGGTTGGCTCTGTGAGCACTTCGCGACCAACCCGCAGGAACTAGCCGGGAAGAGCAAGCGGAAGGCCAAGGAGTGGACCGAGGACATGATCAGCCTGCTTGAGGATGAGGGAAAACGGAGCAGCTACATATCCAACCTGTTCAAGACAGCGAAAAGCTGGTTCAAACACAACGATAAACGGATCGAAGTCGAGTATAGAGTTGCCAAAGGCGAAACAGGACTCTACGCCACGGAGAAGCCTCCAACCAACGACGAGCTCCGTAGAATCTTCGACGCCGCGGACATCAGGCAGAAAGTCGCCATAAGCCTCATGGCTTTCTCGGGCTTCCGAGATGAAACGCTTGGCGACCTTACCGGCATCGACGGTCTGAAGATCAGGGACTTTCCGGAAATGACTATCTCAAACGGCACCGTCCAGTTCAACGCCATCCCAACCTTCGTGATCTGCCGGGGCACGATCAGCAAGGACGGCTACGAGTACCGAAGCCTCCTCAACCAGGAGGGCTGCGACTACCTGAGAACCTACCTCACCTGGCGAATGCAAACAAAGGAGAAAGACACGAAGCAGATTGTTGAAGGAAAAAGAAAGACTGTGCGAGTGAAGGTGCCCGGCGAGACACTCACCCCAGACAGCCCCATCCTGACACCGATACAACTGAACGTGGGCACACACATCCACACCACGAATATCAGCGGCATAATCAAACAGGCAATCGTGAAGGCGGGCTTCAACTGGAGGCCATACGCGCTCCGACGGTTTTTCGCCAAACGTCTCCTGCTCGCTGAGGCCGGCGATCTCAACTATGGAGCTCCGCGGCTTCAGCTTCGCGAATGGAAACGCGGCGAGCGCTCGTTCCAGTTCACTCTTTCTGGACAATAGTTGTAGCACTCCACACCGGCCGCAGCCCGTAAATGCAACATCGACCGTAACGGGCTGGTGGTAATCATGATACAGGTAGCGATACTTTCGCGGAGGCTCAAAGAGGGCAAGACTTACGAGGATTTCCGCAGGGCTTGGTACCACACGGTGGGATTCGGAACCGGTAACAGAATGTACACCGTCATCAATGCGTTCGACCCGCGGGAGATCATCGTCATAGGTTTCACAGAAACAACCGTTGACAACCTAATGGCGGGATTGAAGATCGACGTCAAAGAAAGACTGGAGCATTCACTGGACGACGTGATCGAACCAACGATAGGACGCACCTTCGGGCTACTGGTTTCCGAAGACGACTTCTCCGCCAAAGGTGCAATCGATTACAGGCCGCCCATGGTCCATGGGGAAGAGATCGACCTCGAGCAGTTCGCTCAAGATCTCAAGAAGGTCGCAGACGCGATGAGCGAGGCATCCGCCGAACGCGACCGCGCCAAGAAGGAAAGAGACGCCCGCCGTTCCTAGCGGCTTGAATCGTCCCCACGGCATCCTCTTTCGAGAAGCCGCGAGCGCTCGTTTCAGCATTTTGCCAGCCTGATTCAGGAGCAATATGTCCGATGCTTTTGCCTTCGGGATCCATTTTCATCGTCAGGTAGCACCGGTGCTGGAAGCTGAAGTGCTCGAACATTTCGGTCGACGCGGTGCCTCTCAGCGCCTGGTTCGAGTACCAGCGTTCGGATCTTGTTGAACGGGTGAGCGGGTTTGGCGTGACCGACCACGGCGAGCTGGGGTCGGCGGAGGATGCTTGTGGGATCTTGTCTACATCGAAAGTCGCCCGGGATCCTCCAAACGGCTGAACGAAACGTGTCCTGGTCAAGGTGAACGTAAGGCGGGAGCCTTGCAAGTTCTCTAAGGGTTGTCAAGGAGGGTCGAGTATCACGCGGCCCACCAAGCACTCTGTCCCAGTCTCTTATAGTTCTCTGCTAAGCTCGTTCACGATTGGCAGTTGTGCTTCTCTTTCGGACAGGCTTAATGGGCTCGAGCGTTCAAAGGAATCTCCTTATCGCCACACTTCTCCAGAGAGGGTTAATGCTGGGTGGTCTCAGCCTGACTACGGCAAGCCTTGAAGCCACATGATCTTGTTACACTCCTTCTCAAGAGTTGCTCGGAAACTGGGATGCGCGATATTGATTAGCTCTCGTGCTCTTCCTCGTACGCTCTTACCAAAGAGGTCGGCGACACCGTACTCGGTTACCACGTAGTGCACATCTGCCCGAGAGGTAACCACTCCCCCGCCTGGATCTAGGAAGGGGACAACACGGGAGACGGTACCATTCTTGGCGGTCGACGGTAGCGCAATTATGGCTTTGCCACCTTTTGACTTGGAAGCGCCTCGGACAAAGTCAACCTGACCTCCAACACCGCTATACAGCACATTGCCTATCGAGTCAGCTGAAACCTGACCCGTTATGTCGACCTGCAGGGCGGAATTGATGGATGTCATCTTGTAGTTCTGAGCGATTATGTGCGGATTGTTCATGATATCACTTGTCTGAAACTCTACGCCTGGGTTGTTGTCAACGAAGTCATAGAGACGCTTGGTTCCGAGCACAAGACAGGCCCCTATCTTGCCAGGCATGATTGTCTTCATATCGTTGGTTATTACGCCGGCCTCCACCAGATCAACCACACCGTCAGAGAACATTTCAGTGTGTACTCCCAGGTCCTTCCTGTCGTATAGGCAAGCTAGAGTGGCATTGGGAATTTCTCCTATGCCAGTCTGCAAAGTGGCACCGTCTTCAACCAGAGAGGCAACATACTCGCCAATACGTCTTTCAACCTGAGACGGGGCCTGACTCAGATGTTCAGGTAGCTGTCTGTCGGATTCAATGATGTGTGTGAGACGGCTCACATGAACGAAGGAACGGCCAAGAGTGCGTGGCATCTGCTTGTTGACTTCAGCAATCACTACCCGGGCCTGCTTCCGAGCGGCCAGGGTCACGTCGACTGAAACGCCATAGCTGCAGTACCCATGAGCATCGGGAGGGGAAACCTGAACGAGGCAGACATCGATCGGCACTACTCTCGATGTGAAGAGGTAGGGTGCATCGCTCAGGAACACCGGCGTATAGTCTGCTCTGCCCTCGTTGACGGCGTCTCGCACGTTCGCGCCTATGAAGAGGGCATGGACATGAAACGACTTCGAGTACTCAGGTCTACAGTATGGAGCATCGCCGAAGGTCAGCGCATGGATGATGCTTACATCGCGGAGTCTGTCAGCTGACGCGACCAGCGCATCTATTAGAGGGAATGGTGTGGCTGCCCCTGCATGGATATAGACGCCGTCGCCCGACTTTACGGCTCGCATAGCTTCCTCAGCAGTTGTCAGTTTCTTCTTGTAGTCCTCACGCCAGCCGCGATTGTGTGGGTGAGCCCCGCACATATCATTGCATCCTCCAAAGAAGTGGCACGCACCCGAACGTGGCATCGACAGCGTACAAGGTGGCCGTTCACCAGCCATACGACATGCGTAATCGTTCTTTAAGATGTTCGACGAGGATCTCTTGGATCAAGAGACGTTCGAACCCTCTCAGCGACGTTGCGCAGGAGCAGCGTTTAGGTAGGTGGGCTGTCTTGGGAAGACAAGCTGTCATCATGTTCTGGCGGTCACTTGATCGCACGATGATATCGGAAGATTCGGTTGGCCGCAGACGAGTTGAGACGCAGTTACTTCTACCTAGAACTGGGTTCAAGATTTACAAAATTGTGAGGGAGTCGAATTTCCCGCCACCTGAATCTCGCTTTTTCTTAGCCTTCAATATTCACGCTGCGCGTACGCCTCTTCTCGTTTCTTCCACGGCAAGTCGCGTTGGGCAGACACAACTTTATTGGGAGTAGCATGCCAGTAGTTCGCGATGGATCTTGGCTCGGAGAATTAGCAGAAGGAAGTTCTTGGCGGCGACCGGAGGATCCGCTGCGGCTGCTGGTGTTGCGTATTTGACGAGAGACTACTGGCTACCGCATATGAGCCCTTCTTCGCCGGTGGAGGCGACAACTGAAGTCGGACAGGGTTACCGTTTCGATAGGAACGGGTGGATCTACATCCACATCGAGGGGGATCCGCATGAGAGGGGATACCAGCACGGCTTCTTGGTTGCTCCCGAACTCCAGGAGATACTGAGGAGCCTCAACTATCTGACGTATTGGGACACCGGCAAGGAGTGGGGGTTCTTCGTTGAGGCGGCTGTGAACCTGTTCGCCGATCGGATAGATCAGGAGTTCTTGGATGAGATGAAGGGCATCGCGGACGGGGCTAAGGATGCTGGCGTCGACGTGACCTGGCAGGAGATCCTTGCGTGGAATGGATACGAGGAACTCACTGGATACTGGTGGCCCAACGTGCAGCAAGGCAAAATTGACAGTAGCATCAACAAGGAGCATTGCAGCGCGTTCATCGCGACTGGGTCTGCTACCAAGGACGGGAAGATCGTGATGGCCCACAACAGCTGGAACGTCTTCGAGATGGGCCAGTTCGCCAACATGATCTTGGACATCAAGCCGGCCACTGGTCACAGAATGTTCATGCAAGCTGATCCAGGCTTCATTGAGAGCTTCTCAGATTTCTTTGTGACCGACGCGGGCATCATGGGCACGGAGACCACGATCGGCGGTTACAGCCAATACGACCCGAACGAGGACCCGGAGTTCTTCCG
>Ga0116202_10001129_pt1 | contig 15596 bp, 10 predicted proteins | sample LakKivw325mmetaG_FD_94479 | JGI IMG/M metagenome (GOLD analysis project Ga0116202, IMG submission 94479) | Anoxic lake water microbial communities from Lake Kivu, Rwanda to study Microbial Dark Matter (Phase II) - Lake Kivu water 325m metaG | ecosystem: Environmental > Aquatic > Freshwater >...
CACGTGCTCAGGCCACGTCCGCCCCTCATCATCCGAGAACATCAGCACCGATGAATGCCGCCATGGCACCGGGTCGTCGTAGGGCTTGTTCAACTCGAACTGCAGCACCCAGCGTGTAGTGGCGCGATTCATCGCGCCTCGCGGCGTAGCGGCGCGATTCATCGCGCCCAGGATCAGTACCGGTCCCGTCGGCGGCGTAGGCATGTCATAGGGTGAGGTGTCCAGCAGTTCCAGCGCCGACCATGTCTCGCCGCGGTCGCCTGAGCGCGCCAGGAAGAGGCGGGAGTCCAGCAAGCCTTCGGTCGCCTCATTGAAGAAGGGCCGCTCCGGGTCGGAGTGGTCCACCCAGTACACGAGCGCCACGACGCCGTCGCCGCCGGTGGCGGTGCAATAGACCGCGCGGAACAGGCCGGGGCGCCCGTCAATCAGCGGGGGCACGAACGGCGCCACGGGCTCGGTCCACGTTCGCCCCGCGTCATCCGACCAGCACAGCAGCGCGCGCTGGCCGGCCATGCCGGCCTTGGTCGGCGCGGCGCGGAAGCCGCAGAGCCACCGCCCCCCCGGCAGCACGCACACGCCGGGGAAGGCCAGGCTGGGGCACGAGGGGGTGTGGCGTGCCACGACCCCCCGGTCGGTGATCCTCATGCTCACCCCTCGAAGCGTCCGTGCGTCTCCACCAGGTCACCCATGAGCTTGATGCGGCTCTCATCCGCGCCGGGCGGGACTTGATCCCCGGCGGCGGCGATGAGGCGGGGGCTCGCGTGTCGCAACTCCAGCCAACGCTGCACGGCCTGCACGAACTCCTCCAGGGGCGTCCGCGGCAGCCACAACAGCGGGGCCACGCCGCCGGACAGGATGAAGTCCGGCCCCGCTTCGGCGCGGCATTCCTCGGGCGTCAGATCGCCGGTCGGCGTGGGCGTTACGGCATCGGCGGCGTCGGCGTCGGTCTCGGCCAGCATCCGCAGCCCGCCCCGCAGCCGCCCGTCCAGATGGAGGCCGACATGCTTGCCCGCCGCGTGCAGGCGGCGGATGGCCTCGACGTAGTAGTCGTGCGACCAGCGGGAGAAGAAGTGCGGCGGCTGGATGTCGGTGGAGAAGTTGTCGCCGATCAGGATGATCTCGGCGGGGGACTGCGCGGCCACGTCAATCATCCGCAGGTTGGCCGCGTTGATCTCCCCCACGATGCCGGCCAGCAGGTCGGGGTAGTCGTGCGCGGCCAGGAGCGTCCCCTCCACGCCCATCCACAGGTTCATCAGGTAGCCGATGGCGCTGTAGCCCAGCGACAGGCACACGACCCCCGTATCGCCGACAGCCTCGCGCCACGTCTCGTAGTGACGCCAGTCGGCCTCGAAGCTCCGGTGCGCCAGCGCGTACGCCAGCACGCGCAGGTCCTGCTCGGACCGCACGCCCCAGTCGCCGATGCGCCAGGAGTACGTCTGCTCGTCCCAGACGCGCGTGCGGGAGATGCTGCCGACGGGGGTGTGGTAGCGCCAGACGAGTTGCTGGGCGTCCGGCAGGTCATCGCGCTCGACCTCGGCGATGACTTCCGGGGCGTGGCGCGTGATCACGAACGACGCCAGGCTGGGCAGGTAATAGCCCACGCCGTGGTCGCGATGGTAGGCGATCAGGTCCGTCTCGGGCTCGACGAGCGGGCGGCTCAGGTCCCATGGCAGCCGCTCGCGGTGCAGCCACCAGTGGGATAGGTCCAGCATGCACGGTACGACATCGGGCGTGTCGCCCCGGTAGACGCTCAGGATGCGCTCCCGCAGCGTCACAGCGCGCCGTCCCCGACCCACAGCCGGTAGACCGTGTTGACGTCGGCGGCGCCGGTGGTGCCGCCGATCACATAGAGATAGTCGTCCACGGCCGCCTGGCCGCCGGAGTTCCACGTCACGAGCGGGGAGGGCACCGGCGGGGCCGGCCGCCAGAGGCTGCCGTTGAGGGCTTCCACGACGGTCGTACCGGTCGGGATGCCCGAGGTGCTGCCCCCCATGGCATACAGCGCGTACGGGCCGACGCCCAGGGACAGCGCCATGCGCGCCGTGTACAGCGCGGGCGCGGCGGACCAGGTGTCGTTGGTCACGTTGTACCGGTACACGGCGCTAGTGGGCGTGGAGTAGGGGCCGAGGCCGCACACATACAGGTCGCCGCCGAAGACCGCAGCCGACCCCAGGGAACCCGCCACCGGGAAGTCGTTCTTGCTCGCCCAGGTGTTCGTGGACGGGTCGTAGGTCTGCACGGCCGCGCTGGCGCCGCCCGAGGTGTTCGCGCCACCGATGAGCCACAGCTTGCCGCCGAAGTCGGTGGCCGCCGGGGCGGACACGCCCGTGGGCATTGTCGCCTTCGCCGTGAGGGCATACGTGTCCGGGTCAATCTCGTAGGTCGTGTTGACGCCCTCGCCGTATTCCTCGGCGAGGTAGATCTTTCCGCCGATGACGCCCAGCGCCGGGGCAAAGCGCTCGACGGGCAGGTCCGGCGGTTGCACCCACGTCTTGGTGCCGGGCGTGTAGACATGCCACTGCGTCGTCGGCTCGTTGGTGGCCATCGCGCCAAAGCAGTAGATCTTGCCATTGCAGACGACGGTGCGATAGGCGCCGGCGGCCGGCGTCGTGTCCCACGGCTCCCACCCGCGCACGCGCACATCGAGGCTGCCCGTCACGCCGTCCACGGTCGCGTTGACGCCCGTCTTGCCCGGGAAGGCGGCGGTCACCTTGCCCAGGTTGTCCACTGTCGCGATCTTGCGGTCATCGGTGTCCCAGGTGAAGCCCGCGACCAGCAGGATGTTCCCCTCGCTGTCGTACGCCGTAGCCGTCAGGTCGAGCGTCTCCTCGACGTTGAGGATCGTGCTGGCCTCGCCCGGGTCCACGACCACCTTGTCCGGCGTCGTGCCGAGGGTCACATTCACTTCCGCCGCCTTGTTCGGCAGCACGTCCACATCCTTGACGGCCCAGGCCAGCATGTTCCCGGTCGCGTGCACCGTGCCGTCGGGGTCCTCGGTGTAGTCGTCGAACGCCCCGACGTGCATGTGTACCTCGCCGATGGGGAGGCCCGTGATGTTCACATCCGACGTCGTCTCACCCGTCGGGCGCTTGACGGTCACGACCTGCTGCCAGGCGCCCTGGGTCAGCGTGATCTGGAGGCACTGCGTATCCGCGGGGATGGCTGCCGGCGCCACGCCCGCCGGCGCGGCGGTTGGCCACTTGATGTGCATGGTCAGGGCCCCGGTCTGAGCGCCGGGCTCCGAGTGGCCGCCACAGCCGGCCAGCAGCCATAGGGCCAGGATGGCGACGACCGCAATCGCGCACAGCGCCAGAACGCGCCGGGTGTTCCGATACATGCCAAAGCCTCCGTCGGTCGGCGGGGGAGCAGTCCCCACATGAGCGTCACTACACCATTCGGCCCTGCCGCCGCGCTTTCCTGCCCGCCGGCACGGCCATCTCAGTTCCGCAAGCCCTGCAGCGGCGCGGGGATGCGGCCGCCGCGGCCCACGAACCGGCTGCTGTCCAGCTTGCTCACGGCCATCACCGGCGCGCGCCCCAGCAGCCCCCCGAACTCGATCGTGTCGCCGACCTGCTTGCCCGGCGCCGGGATGATGCGCACCGCCGTCGTCTTGCTGTTGATGACGCCGATGGCCGCCTCATCGGCGATGATGGCCGCAATCGTCTCGGCCGGCGTGTCGCCCGGCACCGCGATCATGTCCAGCCCCACCGAGCACACCGCCGTCATCGCCTCGAGTTTCTCGATTGAGAGCACGCCGGCCTCGGCGGCCTCGATCATGCCCAGGTCCTCGCTCACGGGGATGAACGCCCCGCTGAGGCCTCCCGCGTACGACGTGGCCATCAGCCCGCCCTTCTTCACGGCGTCATTAAGCAGTGCGAGGGCGGCGGTGCTCCCGGCCGCGCCGCACTGCTCCAGCCCCATCTCCTCGAGGATGTGCGCCACGCTGTCGCCCACCGCCGACGTCGGCGCCAGTGACAGGTCCACAATGCCGAACGGCACGCCCAGCCGCCGCGACGCCTCCTGCGCCACCAGTTGCCCCATGCGCGTGATCTTGAACGCTGTCTTCTTCACCGTCTCGGCCACGACTCCCAGGTCGCCGTCCGGCACTTTCTCCAGCGCGCGCTTGACGACCCCCGGCCCGCTCACGCCCACGTTGATGCAGCACTCCGGCTCGCCGACGCCGTGGAACGCCCCGGCCATGAAGGGGTTGTCCTCGGTGGCGTTGGCGAAGACGACGAGCTTGGCGCAGCCGAGGCCGTCCTGGGCGGCCGTGAGCTGCGCGGTCGTGACGACCACGGCCCCCATCTGCCGCACCGCGTCCATGTTGATGCCCGCGCGGGTGCTGGCGACGTTGACCGATGAGCAGACGATCTGCGTCTGTGCGAGCGCCGCCGGGAGGGCCTCGATCAGCGCCTCATCGCCGCGCGTGTAGCCCTTGTGCACGAGCGCCGAGAAGCCGCCGATGAAGTCCACGCCGACCTGCAGCGCCGCGCCGTCGAGCGCCTCGGCCAGGGCGAGGAAGTCGTCCGCGTTGTGCCCGTCGCCCACCAGCGCCAGCGGCGTCACCGACAGCCGCTTGTTGATGATGGGAATGCCGAATTCGCCGGCGATCTCCTCGGCCACGGGCACGAGGCGGCCGGACAGGCGGATGATCTTGTCGTGGGCGAGCTGCCGCGTGCGCGCCGGGTCGCGGTCGGCGCAATCGCGCAGCGAGATGCCCATCGTGATCGTGCGGATGTCGAGGTTCTCCTCCTCGATCATCTGCAACGTCTCCATGATCTCGGCGGTGTTCAGTAGGTGCATAGGTGTCTCGTAGTGGCGCAATTCATTGCGCCTGACGTTGGCGCGATGAATCGCGCCGCTACAACTGCCCCGGCCCGCGCGTCTCGGTCTTGGCGTCCTCGGGCTTCAGCAGCCGCACCTGCACCTTCGGCGCGGACGCGTCCGGGCTCGCGTCGGTGTAGGTGATGGTCGCGAGCATGCCGCCGGCAATCTGCAGCGGCCGGCCGCTGAGCTTGTCGCTGACGTCCAGCCCCTCGGCCGGGATGTCCGCCGGCAGCAGCGTCATGGGACCATACCACACCGTGCCCTTCTGCTGGAAGCGGTACAAGTAGATGCGCTCGAGGCTATCCACATCGCCGGGGATCGTGAGGGTCTGGCTCACGGGCCGCCACTGGTCGTTGAAGCGGTTGGCGACGACGCTCTCCATCCACACCTCGCGGCTGGGCTTCACCGCCCGCAGGACGGCCAGCGAGTTGCCGCCCTCGGCGGCCTTACCCGTGAGCGTCAGCGTGTACTTCGCCCCCGGCCGCACGTAGCGCCGGATGTAGAACGACGCCACGCCGTAGCCGTCGCTGAAGCCCTTGTAGCCCGTCGGGTCCGCCGGGTCCTTGAGCGCCGCGAGATCCTCGGGCAGCAGGTTGCTCGCCACGATCCGGGCCTTCATGTCCGGGGTGATGAGCAGCGTCATGCCCGACCAGATCTCGCCGTTGTAAGTGAGCGTGTTCGTGCCGTCGGTGACCGTCGGGTTCTTGATCGGTGCGCCGGTAGCGACGAGTTCGACCGCCGGGCGCAGCCCGCCGTGGCGGAAGCCGTTCTCCGTCCACGACGTGCCGCTGGCCCTGACCGCGTGGCTCTCCAGGGATGCGAATGCGACCGACGCCGCTGTCGCCGCCTCGCCCGGGTCGGTGTTCGTACTGGTGGCGGCCACCCTCAGCGCCGCTCCGCCCTGCAGCGCCTTGGCGTCTTTGACGGTCAGCCACCAGTCCACGATCTTCCGCCCCCCGGCCGGGATGTCCCCGACCGCCAGTTCCGTCGCCGCCGTGATGTTCGGGTCGGCCACGATCCCCTTAGGCAGCGTCAGCTTCACCTTCACCTCGCGCGCGATGGCCTCGGCCGGGGCGTCGTAGTACGTCTCATCCTTGGCGTTCTCGATGACCGCCACGAGGTGGGGGATGGCGCCGGGCTTGAGGTCGTCCAGGTTCACATCCAGCGCCACGCGCAGGTGCAGGTAGCGCTTCACCACATCGAAGCCGACCTTGTGCTGCCGGGCGATGAGCCGCAGGTGCAGGGCCTGCGACGTGCGTCGCGTGTGCCACGCCGGGTCCTTCGGCACGGTTGGGTCGTCATTCCACACCCCGCGCGCCGCGCAACTGCCCTCGCAGTAGAGGAAGTACCCCAGGTTCTGGGGGACCTTGGTCATCACCATGCTCACGCAATCGGGCCACGAGCACAGCCGCATGAAGCTCGGGTGCGAAAGCTGCGAGAAGAACAGCCACCCGTGCCGGCGCACATGGCGCAGGTACTTGCTCTCCCACACCTGTGCGTTGTTGGGATAGGCCATGAAGCCATCGCACAGCCCGGGCTTGATGAGGTCGCGGAAGTACACCGGGTAGCCGCCCCACTTCACCAGGTCGAAGTCCGCCGGCAGCGGGTCGGGCAGGTCATCCAGCGTCGCGAAATTGGTGTGGTGCCAGTACAGCACCAGCTTGCCTCCGGACTCCTCCTTGATGATCCGGTGGATGGCCGCCATGCTCTCGATGAACTGTTGCCCCAGCCAGCGCTTCATGTCGGCGTCCCACACCAGCGGCTTGCCGCGCGCCTGCTCAATGGCCGCCTTGTGCACTTCGAGGACCTTCGGCAGCGGCCCCGTCCCGTCGTAGCGACACAGCTCCCCGCAGCCCCACCAGCCGGGAATCTCCTCGAGGAACGTGAAGCACACGACGCTGTCCCAGTTCGTCAGCCCCTGCCGCAACTGGCGAATGGCCTCGCGGGTGCGGCGCTCCATCTCGGCGCGCTTGTCGGGGTACAGCATGTAGTCCAGGCACGAGCCGGTGTGTGAGTGCACCTCGGGAATGCCCAGCCCATTGATCGGCCACACCCGCGCCGAGAACTTCAGCTTCGGGTTGATCTCAAGCAGCCGGTTCATCAGCTTGACGGTGTCCTCGCTCCCGATCTCGACCACGAGCCAGTCCCAGCGGGCCAGGTCCAGCTCGCCGATGGCGTCAATGGCGTTGCTGAGGTAGGGGGCGTAGGCGCCGTGGCCCAGTTCCCAGTAGTGGTCGGGGGCGGTGACAGCCACGCCACAGCAGGATACTGTCAGTGCGAGAACGGCAAGCAGGCGTGAAGCCCTGGGCTGCATGTGCGGACCTCCTGCAGAGGGGGCGCGGCGACTGCGGACGGCCGCCGCACGTGGTGGTGACAGCTTCGGCCCCGCGCGGGCCGCCTCCTGCTGGCCGGCACGAAAAAGGGGCTGCGGAAACGCTCCGACAGCCCCCAATGCGGCCCGTGCGGCCCGGCGCGCTACTTGAACGTCCGCGGGAACGACGCCGACGTGTCCAGCGGCACGTTCAGCGTGTTGTTGCCCTCGCTCTTCTCGCGGACGGCGCCGAGCAGCGCCGAGGTGGTCGGGAAGTCAGCCGTCACGAACAGGTAGCCTTTGGCCCAGCCATAGTTCAGGGTCAAGGCCACGACCGTCTGGCCGCCGGCGGGGATCGCCGGGGTGGCGACTTCACCGAGATAGCCCGCCTGCATCGGTTGGTCGGTGCGAACCAGGACATACTGAATGATCCCGGTCTTGGTCGGGCCGGCGTCGCGCGTCCCGATGTTGGCCACGGTGATCTTGAAGGTGTACGGGGGGAACTCGCCGCCGCCGCGAGAGACCTCGACCTGCTTGACGACCAGGTCCGGGATCGCGATCTGAAGTGGTCCCAGCGGCGCGCTTGCCGCCCCTCCGCCCGCCGGCGCACACAGCGCGGCAGACACACACAGCAGCGTCAGACATGCAGTTACGGTGATCAGGCGCATCGAACGTCCTCCTTTGTGTTGGGTGCTCTCTTGCGGCATGTGCGCTCGACTCTCACATGTCGCCAACACTACATTCGCTCTGGTGCGGACTCCCACCTGCTCAGGTCCCCGGCGATTTGTGGCCGGCCGGCTCGTCGGCGGGAGCCTGCAGCAACTCGCGGATCTTGTCGCACAGCGCCCGGATCGGCGCCGGCTTGTCGAACCACGCGTCGGCCTTCATCCATTCCAGCACCGCCTGGGGGTTGCGGTGGAAGTCGAAGCCCATGTCGTGGACGACGGAGGTGAGCATGATGATCGGGGACTTGCGGAAGCGCGGGTCGCGCCGCAGCGTCCGCGCCAGCCGCGCGCCCGAGTCCGTGCGCTCCATCATCATGTCCAGCACGAAGGCATCCGGGATCTCGCGGTGGGCCACCTCGATTGCCTCATCGCTGCGCTCGGCCACCACGACCGTGAAGCCTGCGCTCTCGAGAATCAGCCGGTGCTGCTCGAGGAAGTCCGGGTCATCATCCACGACCATGACCTTGAGGCCCTCGGCGCCGGCCTTCGGTCCGGCCTCCGCCCGCAGGCGCAACGTCACCGTCGTGCCCGCGCCGGGCGGGCTCTCGACCAGAATCTCCCCGCCGTGGGCCTGCATGATCCCGTGCGCCACCGGCAGTCCGAGCCCCGCGCCGCGCAAGTCCTCCTTGGTGGTGACGAACGGCTGGAAGATGCGGTCCATGAGGTGCGGAGGGATGCCGTGGCCGTTGTCGCGGACCTGGATCTCCACCGTGCGCCGGTCCTCGGTCGGACGCGCGCTGACAGTGATGTGGCCGTCGGCGCCCACGGCCTCCAGGCTGTTGGTGAGCACGTTCACCAGCACCTGGGCCAGTTGAGCCGGGTCGGCGACGACGGGCGGCAGGTCGCCCGCCAACTGCTGCTCCACCCGCAAGCCGGCGCGACGCAGCCGCGGCTGCAGCTCCTCCAGTGCTCGCGCCACAATGGCGCCGACCTGCGTCTCCTCCCACTGCGGCTCGCGCTGCCGCGCGAAGCCCTGCAGGCTCGCGAGCACCTCCCGGCAGTGCAGCGCCTCGGCCATGATGCTCGCCACATCCTCGCGCCGCACGTCGTCATCGGGCATGTTGTCTCGCAGCAGTTGCGAGAAGAGAACGAGCCGCGCGAGGGGGTTGCTGATCTGCTGGCCGATGTCGGCGGCCAGCTCGCCCATCGAGGCTAGCTGCTGGGCGCGCATCGCCACCTCGCGCGTCCGGGACAGCTCCTCGCGGCTGCGCGTGATCTGGTCGAGGTTGACCTGGAGCTGGTCAATCAGGTATGGCAAGCACATCTCCGGCTCGGCCAGCCCCTGGTACACGGCGATGGCCTTGTCACGGCAGGTCGGGTAGCCGCACGCCCCGCAGTTCAACTCATCGGCCGGGGTCAGCTTGCTCGTCTTGGCCAGGATGTCCCGGATCTCCGTCTCAGTGGGCTGCGGCGACTGCAGGAGCTGCGGCGCGAACCCCCGGCTCACGTCCACGGCGCCGACCCGCTTGAGCGACTGCGTCACCTGCCGCTCCAATCGCTGCAGGCTCCGCACGTGGGCCGTCACGCGCTCCTTGCGCGCGAGCAGCGGGAGGTTGTCCACGTACGCCGGGCCGGCGATGCAGCCCTCGCAGAAGAGCGCATCCACCAGCCGCGGGGCCACCGTGCCATCCGCCAGCTCCCGCAACGCCGCCAGGCAGCGTTCCGGCCCTTCCACCACCAGGATCGAGTCGTCCAGCACGTCCGCTTCGATGGCGGCCGTCTTGAGCAACCCGCCGGAGACGGGGAACACCGCGCCGAGGTAGGGGAGGGGATCATCGGCCATTGAGGGCGGCAGCGCCGCCGCGTCAATCCCTCGCTTCTGCCACAACTCGTCCAGGCCCTTGAAGCTCAGCACCGCGTCCACGGCCCCCGCCACCGCCGGGTCGAGCCGCTCCGCCTTCTTCGCGATGCAGGGCCCGATGAACACGACCGGGGCCCCGGGCGCCAGCTCCTGCTTGACCGCGCGAGCCAGCGCCACCATCGGCGACACGATCGGCGCGAGCATCGGCACCAGTTCGGGCATGTACTTCTCGACGTAGCTGACCAGCGCCGGGCACGCGGTGCTGATGATCGTCCCGGTGGGGTGCTCCTTGAGCAGCCGCATGTACGCGGCGGCGACCATCTCCGCGCCGAAGCCCACTTCCATCACCTGGTCAAAACCCAGCGCGCGCATGCCGGCCACGAAGTGCCCGGCGTCGAGCGCCGCAAACGCCCCCGGATACGAGGGTGCGATGAGGGCCACGACCGGCTTGTCCCCCGCCAGCAGTGCTTCGACTTCTTCCACCGCCGACTGCACCTGCTTGGCGTTCTGCGCGCACACACGGATGCAGTTGCCGCAGCCGATGCAGCGCTCGGCCATGACGTACGCCTGCCCGCTCTGCACGCGGATGGCCTTGGCCGGGCAACTGCGCACGCAGTTGTAGCAGCGCTTGCACTTGGCCGCGATGGTGCTGACAACGCCCTGGACTGGCTGATCGCTCATGCACACCTCGTCGGTCCCCGGGTCAGGCCCTCGGGGCCTGAACCTCTACACCGCCACCGGCACCACCACGTACACATCCCCCGCCAACTGTGCCTGCGCCCCACCCACATGCCGCGCCTCGTCATCGCCCACAAACAACGTCACCTGCCGCCGCAACACCCCCTCGCCGTCCAGCAGCACCTCCGCCAGCTCCGGGTGCTCCTGGCGCAGCGCCGCCAGCAGGTCGCCCAGCGTCCGCCCCTCCACCTCCATCCGCACCCGGGCCTTGCTTTTCGCCAGCGGCCGCAGCGGCGCCGGCAAGTGCACCGTCACCCTCATGGCCGGATCTTCTCCATCTGGTAGCCCAGCCCCGTCCCCCGCAGGCTGTGCGTCTTCGCGTTGCCGTTGGTCAGCCTGAAGATGTCGCCATGCACGGCCTTCTCCGCGTCGCTGGTGGAGGCGGGGAAGAACTGTCGGCTGTTGGCCTCGACGCCCATGATCGTGTACAGCCGCGCCCCCAGCCCTACCGAATGGAAGAGCGACAGCCCGGGGTTGGTCAGGTCCTGCACGCTGTACGCGATGCCCTCCTCCTTCGCCCGCGCGCAGAACAGAACGTCCGACGACTGCCCCTTGCAGCTCTTGAGCGCGATGCCCGACCACCCCAGCTCCAGCGCCAGGTCGAAGCTCGCCAGGTCGGTCAGGCTCTCATCCACGATCACGGGCTTGAGCGCCGCGAGCTTCCGCATGTCGTGCCGGCTGGCGTTCAGGTCGCGCTCGGTCGGCTGCTCGATGTACAGGATGCGGTCATAGCAATCCTGCGACTGCGCGCGGATGCGTTCGAGGTACTCGATGATGTAGTCGGGGCTATCGCACTGCTCATTGGTGTCGGCGGTCAGGTGCATCTCGGTCTGCCCGCGCTTGGCGAGGCCCTCCCGGCCGATCTCATACACCGCCATCGTCCGGTCCACGTCCCAGTGCAGGTCCGTCCCCCGCAGCTTCACCTTCAGGCAATACACGCCCTCGTATGCGATCCACTCCTCCAGGCAGTTCGGCGTCCCGTCCTGCGGCTCGGCGCCATCCAGGTCCGCCGGCGTGAGCTTGTCCAACCCGCCCACCAGGTGGAAGACGGGGATCTCGGGCAGATACGCCGGGCGGATGTAGTCGGACGCATACTTGCCCGCATACTTCGGCCCCAAATGCCGCGACAGATCGCTCATGAACTCCGGCCCATAGCCGCAGTACGTATCAATGCCATTCACATTCCCGAAGGCATCATGCAGGGCCGCATCCACCGGCGACGCGCACACCAGCGCGCCGAGGAAGGGTTGCGTAGCGGCGCGATTCATCGCGCCTGTGCCTGGGGCGCGATGAATCGCGCCACTACTGACCTCCACATTGATCCGCCGCAGGTCGTCCTCCAGCGCCATGAAGATATCCACCGGGTGCCCCGGCTCGTCATACGACGCCGCGAGCCTGATGTACCGCTCGGTGACTTCCTTCATCGCGGCGGCCTTGACGTCATGGGACAGCTCCGGGGTCGGCCAGCCCCAGAAGTCCATCAGGAAGATGGCCCCCCAGCCGCTGGCCGTCTGGCCCTTGCCGTTCTCGACGACGGCTTCGACACGGCAGAAGTCCAGCTTCTCCACCACGACAGCCCCGAACTTCAGCGGCGTCCGCGCCGTCTCGAAGGTGTAGTGGGGCCTGAGTTCCTTGATCCGAATGTCTGATTGCATGTGAGCCTCCAATGCCGTTCCGTTCGCCCTGGGAGCGCCGGCATCCTGCCGGCAGCCGTCCAGGCGGAAGATGATGCTTGACAGTGCCGGTTATGCCTGCTACGCTAAAAGCGTAGCAGGCATAGGAAGCACGAAAAGATATGTCTTGACATCCCTGTTTTGGAGTGTATACTATAGTGTTGTTTGCTCAGGCCGAATACTGAGTAATTCAGTGAGCAGGCCTTCAACCTCCAAAAGAGGACGTGTACCTTCCTCCATCCGCTGCTAGCAGCCTGAGGGGAAGGAGCGTAGGCCAAGTTCGGTGGAGAGTTGTTCAGCAAAGGGACCGCCTCATCTTGAGGCGGTCCCTTTCACTTGCGGGACTGGTATGGAGAACTCCTGACAATCTTCCCCTCAAACTTCAGCGACTCCTCCTTGTCCGGAGTACCCGGGTAACCGGTGACAAAGTCAAAGTGGTCGTCCACAAGGTCTAGTGCAACGACATAAACTGGGAAGTCCAGGTCGCCTGTTGGACAGTACAGGATGTATCTCTTGGGGCTGCAAAACCGTGTCTTGCAGTGCTCCTGGCCGTCCAACAGGTACCCAATCCACAGCATCCGTTCGACCCTCGGAGGTTTCCACACCGTCCTTGCGCTGGTGGTAGTATCGGGCTCTTTGAAGCAGACGTGGTCGAAGCTGTCCGGGCCGAATCTAACGTCCAGCCACCTGTGTCCTCTCCCGGGGTACGCGTACCAGTGGCCCTTGCCATAGTAGTAGGCGAAGAGACTCCGCAGTTCCCGCCTGCAGTTGTTCTCGCTGTCACAGGCTGCGGTGAATTCAGTCAGTAGTGGTGGAAGATGGGGGTAAGGCAGAGGGCGATCCCCCTCGCAGGCACATAGCCCCATTATTGTCAGCCGGGTTCGTCGTGCTACGCTATAAGCGTAGCACGACGAACCCGGCCAGTCAATATGAAGAACCACGACGGCATGTTCAGAGCCCCCCCACCCCCGAACTCGCCGGCAGGTACAACGTAAACGCCAGGTCCACCACGGTCCGCAGGAAGGCCGCCGAGAACTCCCCCAGGATCAGCCCGATGAAGAACGGCCACGCCTTCCGATACGCCTCCAGCCCCCCGTACCGCAGTAGCAGGCTCTTGACCAGCCACGTCAGGAAGATCGGCAGCCACAGCCGGAACAGGCCGAAGCTCCCGGCCACGAGATACCCCACCGGGTGGAACGGCCACCATACGAACTGTGACCGCAGATATGCCAGCAGCACGGTGAAGCCCATGCCGAAGGCATAGGCGCCGCTGGCCCCGTAGTCGGGCTGCCGGGGGCTGTGCAGCCATGTCGCCAGCTTCCGCCACGGGTCATCGCCGAACGCCCACTTGATGACGCCGACGAACTTCGCCGAGTCATACCCCGTGTTGTACGTCACATGCAGAAAGCCCCAGAAGGCGCAGATGATCGCCACGGCGGCGGCCAGCAGCACGACCTTGCTCAGCCCCCGCATGTCCAGCGGCGACTGTCGCCCGATGCGCATCATGTCGGCATCCACGGGCATGGGCAACTGCCGGTGCGTGCGGTGCAGCCAGAAGAACAGCGTCATCATCGTCAGGTCGCGCGCCGAAAACGCCCGCCCGCCCACGAGGTTCTGCAGGATGTCATCGGCCCCGACCTGGTACAGCTCGATGGTCGGCAGCCCCAGCTCCGACCGCAGCCGCGTCAGCGTCAGCACAATCGTCAGGAAGATCCCGAAGTAAGCCAGCGCGGTCCCCAGCGCCATCCCCGACATCGTGGCGAAGCTGATCATCCCCGCCGCCCCGGCCACAAACCCCCAGAAGGCCAGCGGATAGGGGAGAGGCTCCTGGAGGGGCCGAATGGCCGCGCCGTTTGCGGCCATCCGGCCCTCGGGCCGGATACTGGCGATGGGGCCGCCAGTATTCGGCCCCTCCGCCCGGCCGATGGCCGCCTCCCACACGTCTCGCAGATGGTGCCGCGCCGCATACACCACAAACAGCGCCACCCCGAAGTACGCCCCCACGCCCTGCTGCCCGATGTACGGGAACCGCCGGAACTGCGTGAACCCCAGCATCGCCGAGGCCACCATCTCCAGCCGCGCCAGCCACATGAAGAACCACACCGAGAACGCCAGTTGCAGGGGCAGCAGATAGGCCAGCCCGTAGCTGAAGGGATACGAGGAGATCGGGATCGTCCCGGCCGCCGACAGCGGCATCCCCTTGAACGAGTAGTTGTACACGCCGATGTTGACCGTCGGCACGCCCGACCAGAGGTTGTGCGCCAGCCGCAGCAGTTGCATCCCCGCGGCCAGGCCGAACGCCCCCCAGAACAGCCACGACCGGTAGATCACGGTGTTCGGCGCCGTCATGTCCAGCGGCACGCCCGCGATCGGGTAGTTCAGCCGCTCCCGGTCCCACTGCTTGCGGAAGATCGCCATGAAGCAATACAGCGTCCACACCAGCATCATCGCGAACAGCGCCCACCAGCCCAGCGGCACCAGCCACGGCCGGAGGTGCTCCCACGAATACAGGCTGGCGTCGCCCGAGAACAGCGGGTTCAGCACTGCCGGGTCGGTCACGACCAGGTGCTTGGGCAGGTGGGGGAAGAGGTCCCGCTCCCACCCATTCTCCGGCGTCGCGTTGGGCACAACCCAGACGATGGTCGTGAACAGGATCTGCAGTTGGTCATGCCCGTTGAGCGCGCTGGCGACCACGAGGATCACATAGATCGTCAGCAATTCGCCGCGCGAAAAGGCATGCCGCGGCAAGTAGCGCACCAGCAGCCGGTTCAGCCCGATGAGCAGCAGCAGCACCGCCAGGCAGTTGAAGAACAGCGCCGAAGTGGTGCAGTTGTCCGAGTAGCGGACATACTCGATCTGCGCGAACCACCAGGCGTTGAGGGGAATCAGCAGGAGGCCGATCAGCACGGCCCGGCGGCTGATGCGTTCAGCCGCCGGGGTCGCTTGCGGGGTTAGGAGAATGCTTGAGGCGCGCCGCGCCGAGCCCGGTTCCATGGAGAATCGGCGCAGACGTTCGCCGCGTCGGGGCCCGGGGCCTGCTTACGGGCTGATGCGCACGCCCATCCCGCCACCGATGGCCGTCGCCGCCATCCACTTGGCGTGCCCGTCGCAGAAGCACAGGTTCGACCCGCCGTTGTGTCGCGTCTGGGCCTCGGTCTGGTTGAGCGCCTGGTTGGCGTTGCACGGGACGCTGGTGTTGCGCTTCTCCTGCGCCGCCCACGCGAAGGCTGTCAGGTTGCAGCCCCCGGCGCTCGCCAGCCAGTGCGAGCAGTCCCCGAGCGCGATCGTTTCCGCCGGGTACTGGATCGTGCCCATCGCTACCCCCGTAACGGAGGTGTTGAAGCCGTACTGGCGCGTGAGCTGGTTCCCGGCATATGACGGGTCCGAAACGCCTGGCGCCGACGGGCACACGAAGATCTGCCAGTTCTTCACATACGGCTGCAACTCGTAGCGCCACCAGTTGACGTTCGCGCCCGCGGCATCGCCGCCGGCGCCGGGCACGGCGATCGCCGGGATGAACA
>Ga0116202_10001130_pt1 | contig 15592 bp, 13 predicted proteins | sample LakKivw325mmetaG_FD_94479 | JGI IMG/M metagenome (GOLD analysis project Ga0116202, IMG submission 94479) | Anoxic lake water microbial communities from Lake Kivu, Rwanda to study Microbial Dark Matter (Phase II) - Lake Kivu water 325m metaG | ecosystem: Environmental > Aquatic > Freshwater >...
ATATTAATATGCTCGATATGTGTTCCCTTTTTGGATTTTGGTTTCTGGCTGCTATAATCAACCATCATGCAGCCATCTTTCCTTTTCCATGTTTTAGATGCCATCATTATTGCCTGTTTAATCGTCTCTTTATTGTTCAGGCATTGGTGGTGAAAAGAATCGAATAAGACCGGTATTCCGATTGCCTGATTTATAGCAGCAATACATTCTTTTAAACTGTACGAAATATGGTCATTTTCAATTACCAGTCGATTTTTTATTACCCTTGGTAATTTCTTGTATTCAACAATAAATCGTCTGATTGCTGATTTTTTATCTCCATACACACCACCAACATGAATTTGAACCTTGGCTTGTGAGTCGAGTCCTAATAAATCCAGTACCGCGCAGTGATATTTCAGGTCTTTTATACTTTTTTTAACAATATCCTTTTTTTTCGCATTTATCAAAACAAACTGGTCTGGATGCATTGATATCCGCATCTTGTGTTTCTTTATATAATCACCAATTTGTTTAAATCTATCCTTAAAATGTTTTTGCCAGTTATATCTGCATATCGGATGTGAAGCAAATGGAACCAAATCTGAACTTATTCTAAAGAATAAAAGGCTGTTTCTCGCATTGTACTCAAGTATTTTCTCAAGACAGTTTAGATTATTTTCAACCTTTTCGATTAAATTCTTTTCTGAATAAGATGCGAGCCGAAATGTTGTATTAGCCGTACAGCCAATTGAGCGATTTATGCAAGGATATCCTATTCTCACTTAAAACCCTTTTCTAACCACGAAAGTACGAAAGGAAACAAATTAATTTAACACCGAAATCACTGAAAATACTGATTAAAGCCTCGGTGTTCTTCGGCGTCATTCAGTGTTTAATTTCTTCGTGGTAATTTATTTTAGTTTATATTTTATCGGTTTCTGCCTTTGCCTGAGTCAGTTATCTCAATCAGTTCTTCCGGATAGGGGGTAAGAAATGTTTGTTCTAATAAATATTGATTTTCAAATCTGACTGCCCAAGAATAAATTAATTTTGTTAGAACGCTCAATGGAATCCGTTCATCCCGGTATTGTTCAATCATATTCAGAAAAAACTTGCGCTCATCTTTGCTTAACTCTTCTGACATCCCCCCAAATGCGTGCATTAGAACATTAACCCAAGATTTGAAAGTGGGCGGTTTTGCAAATAATTCATATAAAACAGTTTCATATTTATCTACTACAATATTAATATTGAGTTTATCTTGATTGGCAGCAATTTTACCGAGCGCACGCATTTTATTCTGGTTGTGCGCCATAAAGAGCAGTTTATTGACCGTATGAAAATGCACCAGTGCTTTCATCTGTCTCTTTTGCTTCATTTTACGGAATTGAGCAAGTGTGAACAGTTTAGTAAAGAAATACTCGCGGATAGAGAAGTTTTTAAGCCTTCCTTCGTCTTCGATTGCCAGACCACCCAACCTTTTTACCACTTCTCCGCCAAAAAAGCCCGACCCGGTAATCGAGCGGGCATCTGGACTAAATCCATTGTAAATTCTTACGCTGTTAATTCCGCAGGATGGCGAGCGGTATTTCAGAATAAACCCATCAATATCAGATAAAGAAGAAAGGAATTTATCAACAAACGAAACCATCTCCTTTGTGACATCTTTTTGGGTTGCGGGCTGATAAAGGTGTAATTTATTTTTATCCGATACAACCCTTATCGGGTCTCTTGGTACGCCCAGTCCAATTTCGACTTCCGGGCAGACTGTAATATAATTGACATAAGGTTTGAGTTGGTCAACAATCGCATCCAGCACAATATCACCATTATAACGACATTTAGCAAAACCAAGGCATTTGCTAATTACTACATTAGGTTTCGGAAAATTTACCATAATACTGATAAATATATCATAATACAATGTTGTGTCAAGAATATTGCTTGTTTTTTATGAATTTGTTATTATAATGAAAAACATGCCTCGCATTAAAATTGCACTAATTATCGGTATCGGACTTATTACGCTTTCATTTGCTTCGATTTTAATTAAACTGACTAGCGCACCAAGTATCGTTATTGCCGCAGGGCGACTCGGAGTCGCCGCGTTAATACTCCAGCCAATTTTCTTCTCGCAATTCACTAAACTAAAACAAGAGATAAAAGAATCGAAATGGAGTTTAATTATTCTTGCTGGTGTATTTTTGGCCGCGCATTTTATGATGTGGATTGAATCACTCAGTCATACTTCGGTTCCAAGTTCGGTTGTCTTAGTTGCGACCGACCCGATTTTTGTTGCAATCTTGTCGCCCTTGCTTTTACACGAGAAGGTCTCGCTAAAAATAGTAATGGCAATAATCCTTGGCATATTCGGCACAATGATTATCGCCAGTCAGGGTTTTAATTCATTTGCAATGACCAAAGGCAATTTACTGGCTTTAGGCGGTGCTGCGTGTGCCGGTGGTTATTTACTGGTCGGTCGAAAAGTCCGCCCGAAATTATCGCTTCTTTCCTATATATACATAATGTACACAACCGCGGCAATTATTTTGATTTTGACAGTAATAGCGACTGGCAATAAATTCTTTAATTATAGTTTTCAATCATACATTTTTATTGCCTTACTCGGTATCGGACCACAGTTAATTGGTCACTCGAGTTTTAACTGGGCACTGAAGTATTTGACGGCACCGGTTGTTGCGATGGCAATCTTAGGCGAGCCGATCGGCACAACGATTTTATCCTGGTTAATCTTAAAACAACCGCCAACTATTGCTGAAATTATCGGAGGTCTAATAATTTGCATCGGCATATACCTTGCGACTTCAAAATTAGAAAAAACCTTCAATAAAGCATAGTAATCGAGTTACAAATCGCCCATTCGAATAAATCCTTGACAATTTTACAAAGAATGCTTATTATTTGGTATAGGAAGAGAATGTATGCGTACAACAAAAACGGCAGTAGTTTTATTTGTTCTGTTTTCGGTGTTTGGTTATAGCCAAGCCCAAGATATTGTAGTCAATCTGCATAGACCGCCTAATGATGCAGTCAGTGCAGAAAATTTATGGTGGGTTGATTTAATAAACAGAGACACAATATCCTATGATGTTTACATTTATGCCTACGCCGAAGAAGCATCACAAGGTAGAGTTTTTTATGCCTATTCTGATACTTTTCATCTTGCTCCTGGAATAAAAAGAGTAAGACCACAAGGTGGTGATGTTCATTTCCGAAATTGGTGGGTCAAACGAGAAATCAGAGAAGCGGTTATCCGAACTGGCGCAATACCTGAGGCAAATTACGAGTACTATGTTGATATTTATGGCATCAACCTTCCACCGATTCCTATTGGAGGGGCAACTGGTTCAATTGTAGTTCAAAGACCAACCCCGCCCCGCCTTGTTTCTCCACAAGACGAAGATAGTATTGGTCGGGGTGCTTTAATATTTAACTGGCTCCCGCCGGGCAATTACTGTGGTTCGGTTTCTTATAAATTAAAAATTGTTGAAGTAATGCAAGGACAAATAGCCGAAGAGGCGCTAAGGTCAAACCGTGCCTGGTTTGAAAAATCAAATATTTGGACATTAAGTTTCAGATATCCGGTAAGTGCGCGCCGGCTTGAACCTGGTAAAAGATACGCCTGGCAGATTACCGCAAATTTTACGGCCGGCCCTTTTGAAGTGCCAATTAGACCATTACCCAGCGAACCAAGAAGTTTTATCAAAAAACCAAGATAGTTAATAACTTCTTAACCCTCTTTTTTTCAACCGGTTGTTCAATTAACGATAATTAAAAAAACACTGTCGTTGCAACAGTAAATAGCAAATGATATTCCAACTATAAAATCGCAACTTTTCCATTGTCCTTATTATTGGGCAAATAGATAATGTGGTAAAAAAGTAAAAAAATATGATAAATTCAATAACTCTAGTGCGGTCGGGTAGCATTAGTCGCATGATGCTAAAATCAAAAGGCATCCAAGGCGTAATTTCATCTGATACTGCCAATTCCATTAATTTCCCAACCAACCGAGAGAAAACTGCAATGGTTACAGGAAAGGAGTCAGATAAAAAACAGGTTCTCAAGGTTATTTTTAGTTGGTGATAACAAAGTAAAAATAAAACAAAATAAGTTCGCCACAAAAAAGAAATGGCGATACGGAGGTATTATATGAAGCGTTTGTTGTATGGTGTATTGATTGCTTGTTTTGTATTTGCCGCAGTATCTTACGGAGCAGACGCACCAATCAAGGTTGTCAAGGTCACAATTCCGGATGTCAATATTTCTAAAGATGCCGAAGGTATCACAAAGGTCACAATTCCAAACGGAAAAGTCACAAGTGATGTCGCTATGCCCGAAGTTCCTTATTATATCACTAAGGTTATTTATCCCAAAGGTTATAAAATCATCAAAATTGATTTGATGGAACAAACCGACGAGCAGACATTCCCGAAAATTATCCTGCCGATTGTCGGCAATGAAAAAGAACCGAAGAAAACATCCGGCACATATCCAAGTAAGAAATTCGACTGGAAAGACTACAAAAGTGCCGATGGTTCGGGTTATGCCGAACTTGAAATTTATCCGTTTTCATACGAGATAGTAACTCAGACCGGCAAATTATACAAAAATTACCAGTTCGCCGTTGATTATTCGACCAGTCCGGTTGAAATTTCCAAAGTCAGCCCCGACAAACCAAAATATTATCCCAATGACAAAGTAAAGGTGGCGGTGGATGTTAATAATCCGGGTCCCTCGCAGAATGTCAATGTTAATGTCAGTTTGATTAGTAATGAAACTAATAAAAAGGTTGATGAATTTACCGTCCCTAAACCGGAAAAAATTGACAACAACAAAAAGAAAGTAATCACAGTTGAAGGTCCGATTGAAAATGTCCCGGCCGGTGATTATCATGTTGAAGTCACTGTTTCGGATGACCAGGGAAAAATTCTTGACACGGAAGTCAGTTATATAACAATCTACTATCCCAAAATTGAATTGACCTCGCTCGAAGTTACCCCTAAGAAATTCAAGCTCGGTGATAAAATAATGTTCACGCTCAATGTCAAAAACACGGGCAATGTTGATATCGATGCCGCAAAAGCGATTTTCCAGGTAATGGCAGATAAAGATGTGCTCGAAGAAAATGCCGAAATGTTCCCGGCATTAAAAGCCGGAGCGACTGCAACCATCAGTTCGTCCTGGAATTCATCTGTTGCTAAAACCGGCAGTTTATATCATGTTGTCGCTTATGTCTTATTTGACCAGTGGAAAACCGAAGACCTTAAAGAAGTATTCAGCACCAACGCAATGCCGACTGCCAAGTTTTCCTATACGCCATCTGACCCGAAAGTCGGAACTGAAATCAAATTTGATGCATCAATGTCAACGGACGAGGATGGAAAAATCGTAAAATACAAGTGGGATTTCGGAGATAATAGCGATTACGCACCAACGACCTCGGTTGTAACATATAAATACAATACTTATGGTGTCTTCAATGTCACACTGACCATAGACGACAACGAAAATGGCACTGGCACTACAAGTAAAATAATAACAATCAAGAAACCACAGACTCAGACACAGAAATCACAAAACGATTAATCGTTTTATAATGCGCCCCACTCCTGACCAAGTGGCTAATAGTAATTTGCTCATAACTATTAGCAAGGTTCGGTGTGGGGCTTATTTTTTGTTACTGTCTGTAATATTTTCTACTTTTGTTTTTGCCGAACCGGTTGAATTTTCCGGTATGGTTGGAACTTCCAGCGACCAGGACTGGACATTTTTTGATTCAACCCAGCGCAACTCAAGTGAGTTTCGATTAAATCTCAATCCGACCATGAAAATTTACGATGTACCGCTGTCGTTTGATTTACTGCTCAGCACTGATGAAAATCTGACGATGCAGGCGCTTAATAAATTTAAAGTAACAATCAAGCCCAAAAAAATAATCGGGACAATCATCAACAATCCAGATTTTGGCTTGACTGTTCCAGAACTGAATGTCGGTAATTTTAATCCCAATTACTCAAACTTAGTGCTTGCCAATACGCCGGTCAACGGGTTTTCAATCGAACTCAAACCCTGGTTCACGCGCCTCGGATTCACCACTGGCCGCACGCAAAGACCGGTTGAGGGCTCGGACACTTCTTATCCAACTTATAGCCGAATGCTTTATGCGGGAAGTATTGGTTTTGGTGAAAAGAAAGGCACTTATTTTGATTTGACAATTTTGCACAGTATGGATGACCAGAATTCAATCTCGCGCAATTATGAATTAATTGATATTTCATTAAATCCTGATTCGGTAGAATTAGAGACACTCGAACTGGTCAAGCCACAGGAAAATTATATCCTCGGGGCCAAACTGAATCTTCAATTATTCGGTGATAAATTTAAACTGGTTTCCGAAGCATCGGCTTCTGAGTTTACCCGAGATTTAAGATTGCCGATACTTAGAATCAAAGAAGTACCGGACTGGGTCGAAAACACCCTGCGTCCCAGAATGAGCAGTCAGGCTGATATTTCCTATAAAATTCGCCCAGTAATAAATGTTTTCAACACTCAGTTTTCCGGGGGCATAAAAATGATTGGTCCGGGTTACCAATCAATGGGTGTTCAATTTATGCGCAACGATATTTTTGGTTATGACTTTGCAGTCGAGCGGTCGTTTTTCAATAATCAGGTTTCCTTGTCCGGTTCTTATGTAAATGAAAAAGACAATCTAATTAAAATCAAGCGATTGACCACGCATTATTCTACCTTCAATATTAATCTTGGTGCAAATTTCCCAAATATACCATCATTACAGGTGTCCTGCTCACCCGCAACTCAAAAAGACGATGTTTCCAAAACTGATATACTTAATCTCTCAATGAGTAGTTATTATAGTTTCAATACCGGTTCTTTATCTCATTCGCCGGGCATATCATTTTACTATCAGACCCGCACAACACCTCGGTCCGCAAGAAAATCAGCAATGTCCCAGATTTCATTGTCACACTCGATTGACTTCAGTTTCCCTCTATCACTATCCATAAATGCTTCTTATGACAATTCACTTTACGATAATCTTAGCAGTAAATCAATGACGGTTGAGTTGTCACCATCCTACACATTTTTTGGCTGGTGGCGCAACAATGTAAGTCTGAACGGAATTTTTGAATCGGCTGCTAACCGGTATGATGTAAAAATCAGTTCATCTTTCCCAATTCCCAAAATTGCCGAAGGCAATTTTAACCTCACCCGTTCTCTTTTTTCCAGCACTGAGGACGATAATTTTCATGCCTGGGCAATGTCCGCCTCTGTTTCCAAAAACTGGTAAAAAATTAGAGCTTCCCCTAACAATATTTCAATGTTTTTATCCCATAGACTGCCTTGCTCTACTATACATTCTGACCGGTAATCGAGCCGAAGGTTTATCAGGCAGTTAATTCGGCAATCTGTACAACAATCCATTAAAAAACCGGGCAAACTGTGTGGAAAACAGCTGATTTAGATGTCTAATCCACGGTCTAATAGACTGTCGAATAGACAGTGGGGGGGCTGTCAAGTTGACTGCTGAATAAACTGCGGAGTTGACTATCAACTAAACTATCTGCCAAGCCAGATAAGTCCTGAGTTCGTGAAAATTTATTAAAATAATTATTTTATCGACCGGGGGTTGAATTAAATTCCCAATGATATATCTTACGAACTTTTTTATTTAATCTTGCTTCTCGATAACAGCAATATAAATCGGTCCTTTGGAATCAATAAATGTCTTTAAATGCCAATCGGTATCTTTGACCAGTTGCAGTAATTCTGGTTTGGATGCCAACCAATATTTAAACCAGGGCGTAATGATATTCTGATACCTGACCCGAATTTTAACTTCACCGCCCAATCTACCTTTAAGACGATTTTGCGGGTGATATCGAGTGTGGTGTGGTTCTTTTGTTCCGTACGGGTCTAAGGTCTCAGCAATAATAAATGCATTATCATTAGTAATCGCGCTAAATCTTTTTAATAATTTCTTACCATAATTTAAGTTCTCGAATAAACCAAAATTATTACCAAGCATCAGAATCGTATCGAATTTACCAAACTTCTGACCAAGTTTATCAGCCGATATCAGCTTGGTCTTTTTAATTCCTCTGCGTTTACACACTTTTATCGCATATGGCGAAACATCAATCCCTAATACATCAAAACCTTTATTCTGAAGATATAAAGAATGCCTGCCCGCACCGCAACCGATATCCAGAACTCTGCCTTTAACATATTTCATCGCTTGCTGTAAATGTTTTGCCCAATCTTTATATTCGGAAAAGTATGCTTTGGGTCCGTCCGAAACATCAATATAACCATCGTCGCGCTCGATTATTTCCAAAACATTTTTGTCACTTAAATAGTCAAGCATCACGCGACCCTGTGCATCTTGGGATTTCTTTAAAATTTTCATTTTACCACGAAAGCACGAAGGCACGAAAAACTATTGTTATTTCTTGGTCAAAATTGCTAAATGGTTTCATTTCTTGATCGCCTCAATCACAATTGATTGCGGGAATAATAGTTGCTCATCTAAATTCGGATGTACCTTTAATCCCTTTTTAGTTGGCTTTGGCTCGATTATGCGCGATATGACAAAACCAGCTTTATACAATGCAATAGAGTATTCAGTTAAAGTCCGATGAAAACTGGTTGTTTTAAAATATTTAGTAAGTCGTTTCATTCTCCAATAAATCGGATAGGTTTTGTTCTTAAAGTATCGCTCATCCCGATGATACTTACCATCTCGATAAATTGTCTTTTCAAAACAGGGATGGGTTGTACCGATAACCAGCCGTCTATTTTTCTTAAGAACCCGACTCACTTCTTTTAATGCCTGACGATAGTTTGCGATATCCTGAATTGTCATAAAACTTGAGACGATATCAAATGTGCGGTTCTTGAAGATTGATAATTTTGTTGCGTTGCAATTATAATATTTTATGCCCAGTTTATCTTTTTTCTCTGAGTCTTTGGCGAGCGCAAGCATCTTTTCGGCAAAATCAATACCTGTTACTTTTGCGCCCCGGCGTGCCATCATTCTTGCATTAAAACCTTCACCGCAACCTAAATCCAAAACTTTTTTGCCTCGGATATTACCGAGTATTCGAAACATCGCCGGATTATTCATATAGTATCGGCAGTGGTCTTTGCCGGTGCGGACAAAATCGAGCCAGGCATTAGCCGATTTATTCCATTCTTGTTTAATATTACTCTTTTTCATTATCAATTTTTAACCACGGATTTGACCGATTAGACCTTAGTGTCTTTGCGAGCGAATGTTATGAGCGTGGCAATCTCCAACTAACAACATGAGATTGCTTCGTCGCTTCGCTCCTCGCAACGACATTTGTGCAATCTGTGGTTTCAATGTTTTTTTGTGGTAATCTTAACTAAATTCTTTTTTCCGTGGTTTTATCAAAGAAGTGAATTTTTTCGGTATCAATATAAAAATCTAAAACCTCGCTAATTTTTGCCGAGAAATAACTATGGAATCGGGCGGTTATCATCTGCTCCTCGACCTTAAAATAGACAATCGTCTCATTGCCCATTGGCTCGACCACTTCAATTTTTGAACGAATATTCGCTAAGTTTTGTTTCTCTTTCTCGTATAGTATATCTTCAGGTCGGATACCAAGAATTACATCCTGATTAATATAACTTTTAAGTCGCTCGTTCCACATCGCGGGCAAATCAATATCAAGACCGTCGCGTACAAATTTTAAATTCTTGACGTTTGTTATCTTGCCATCCAAAAAATTAATTGGGGGTGAGCCAATAAAGCCCGCAACAAATTTATTGACCGGTTCATTGTATAAAACCATCGCCTGGGAAATCTGATGCAGCCTGCCATCTTTCATAACACCAATCCGCTCGCCTAAGGTCATCGCTTCGGTCTGGTCGTGCGTCACATACAGCGTAGTAGTTTTTAACCGCTGGTGAATTTGAGATAATTCGGCGCGCATCTGCACTCTTAGTTTGGCGTCAATATTTGATAATGGCTCGTCAAAAAGAAAGACCGACGGATTTCGAACAATCGCCCGACCAACCGCAACTCGCTGTCGCTCACCACCGGATAATTCTTTTGGTTTTCTTGGCAATAACTGCTCGATATTTAAAATTCTTGCTGCTTCGTGGACCCGGGTTACAATCTCTGGTTTTGGAACTTTTCTTAATTTCAAGCCAAATGCCATATTGTCAAAAGCGGTCATATGCGGATACAAAGCATAATTCTGAAAGACCATTGCGACATTCCGGTCTTTGGCATCGACATCATTGACCAGCCGGTCACCAATAAATACTTTACCGCTGGTCGCTTCTTCCAATCCGGCAATAATTCTCATCACAGTTGATTTACCGCAGCCCGATGGTCCGACTAAGACAAAAAACTCTCCGTCCGGAATCTCCAGATTGAAATTATCTACTGCCGTAACTTTCTGGTTAAAAACCTTTATAATATTTTCTAATAAAATTCTACTCATATTAATTTTACCACGAATGACACGAAAAAATTAAACACTGAATAACACCGAACAACACCGAAAACATCTTCTGTGGGTTCAGTGGTTTCGGTGTTAAATTATTCATATTAATTTCGCGTTTTCGTGCTTTCGTGGTCATTCTTCAAATTTATTCAGTGAATTCTCTTTTTGGTTCGACTTCTTTTTCGCCTTTCCCCCAGAGAATCTCAATTATTTTACTTAAAGTTGATTTTAGGAATTTTCGGCTGATCACAATATCAACAAAGCCGTGCTTGGACAGAAATTCTGCCGACTGGAACCCCTCGGGCAGTTTTTCACCAATTGTGCCTTCAATCACTCTTCGTCCGGCAAAACCGAGCAGGGCTTTTGGTTCGCTGATAATGATATCGCCCAATGATGCATAAGATGCCATTACACCCGCCATTGTCGGATTGGTCAAAACTACGATGTACGGAATCTTTGCTTCGGCTAATAATGCCAGTTCGGCGGAAGTTTTTGCCATCTGCATCAAAGATATTATCCCTTCCTGCATTCGGGCGCCGCCGGATGTGGCAACGATTATCAATGGCGTTTTCTCTTCACGGGCTTTGCGAATTGAACGCGCAACTTTTTCGCCAACCACCGAACCCATACTGCCGCCCATAAAATTAAAATCCATCAGCCCAAGAATTATTGGCAATCCGTTAATCAAACCCTTGCCGTAAACAAACCCTTCTTTCATATCTGCTTTTTTCTGTGCTTCGGCAACTTTTTCCGGGTATTTGGGAAAATCTAAAGGGTTCTGCGGAGTTAAATTATAATCAAATTCTTCAAAAGTATCTGCATCTAAGAGAATTTCAATATATTTTCTGGCGCTGATTCGGAAATGATAACTGCACCGCGAGCAGATAAACAAATTCTGTTCAAGACTCTTGCGGTACAGAATCTCACCACAACCATCGCATCGAATCCAAAGACCGTTCGGAATCTCCATCTTGCTGTCGGTTTTCCCATTAGATGGCATATTCAAAGTATAAAATTAAAAGTGAATAAGTCAAGAGATTTAACCACTGAAAATACAGAAAAAGAGCAGTTGGTGTTAATTGGTGTTCATTCGTGACTAATCAATGTCTTTTTTACCGTGTTTGATGACTTTACCTTCAACAATGAATATCACATCTTCGCTGATATTGGTTGACAAATCCGCAATGCGCTCCAGATTATGACCAATCCGAATCAGATGCATTGCCCGCTCGATTGTTTTCGGGTCCTTCGTCATATAAGTTATCAATTCCCGGATAACCTGTTCTAACAAATTGTCAACAATCGAATCCTGCTCGCAAACACTTTTCGCCAGTTTTATATCTTCATTAATAAAAGCACTCAGACTTTCTTGAATCATTTTAACAACCGTTTCACCCATCTTCGGAATATCAATCAAAGGTTTTACCGGTGGTCGCTCGATTAGTAATAGTGCGCTCTCGGCAATATTGGCGCAGTGGTCACCAATTCGCTCTAAATCATTATTTATCTTCAGCACCATCAAGGCGGTTCTCAAATCTTTGGCTTTGGGCTCGTGCTGGGCAATGAAATTAGTGCTGGCTTCGTCAATTTCCATTTCCAAATCATTGGTCCAGGGTTCGTATTTATTGATAATTTCTTCTAATACCAATTGGTCTTTTTTTAAAAGCCCCTGGATGCTTTTGTTAATCATTGTTTCAATGATTGTCGCATAATCAATCAGGGCTTTTTTCAAACTCGTCAACTTTGCTTCTAATAATAACATTTTCTCTCCTAATTAACTACAGATTTTTCTATTAATAGCGTACAAAGAAAAAATCCCTCTCAATCCCCCTTTATAAAAGGGGGAAGAAAGGGGGATTTGTAGTTTATTGTTCAGTGAATTCAGTGTCTTCAGTGGCATATTTTATAAATCATCCAAATTTCCCGGTCAGATATGCCTCAGTTCTTTTGTCTTTGGGCGTTGTCACCAGTTTTTCGGTCAGACCAAACTCGACCAGTTCACCTAAATAGATAAACGCAATGTAATCTGAGATGCGCGCGGCTTGTGCGATATTGTGCGTAACCTGAATAATTGTCACATTATTCTTTAACTCAACCAGCAAATCTTCGATTTTGGCGGTTGACTGCGGGTCTAACGCTGAAGTCGGTTCGTCTAATAGAATAATCTCAGGGTCGGTTGCCAAAGCCCGAGCAATGCATAACCTTTGCTGCTGGCCGCCCGACAAACTAAAAGCATTGTCGTGCAGACGGTCTTTCACCTCATCCCATAACCAGGCATCCCGTAAGCTCTTTTCCACTTTTTCAATCATTTGTCCTTTATTCAGTTTACCCTGAATTTTTAACCCAAACATAACATTGTCCAGAATTGATTTGGGAAATGGGTTCGGTTTTTGAAAGACCATTCCGACCTTCATCCGCAATTCATAAATATCCATTTTGCCCGAATAAATATCAATACCGTCAATCAGAATCTTACCTTTAATTTTTGTCTCGGGAATCAAATCGTTCATCCGATTAAAACATCGAATTAAAGTTGACTTGCCACAGCCGGATGGTCCGATGATTGCGGTCAGTTTTTTACAGGGCGTATTCATACAAATATCTTTAAGAATGTGCTTTTCGCCAAACCATAGATTTAAGCTCTGCACGCTCAGTAAATCACACACATTAACAATATCACAAACTATTTTATCTACCATTTTTTCCTCTTGCGCATTCTGTATCTGATGATAATTGCAATTAAATTAACACTTAATACCAATAACAGTAAAACTACCGATGTGCCATAGGCAATCGGCACCTGCTGTTTTGGTGCGGTGCCTTCGGTCATCAAAGCATAAATATGATAAGGCAAAGCCATTACTTCGTCCATAACTGATGTTGGCAGTTTACGAGTATAGAAAGTAGCGGCAGTAAAAAGAATCGGCGCGGTTTCGCCCGCGGCTCGACCAACGCTGATAATCGCACCAGTTAGGATATTTGGCAATGCAGCCGGAAAAACAATTTTAGTTATCGTCTGTCTTTTGGTCGCGCCCAACGCATATGCTGCTTCCCGAAAACTATCAGGCACGGTTTTAATTGCTTCTTCGCTGGCATTGATAATAATCGGTAAAATCAATATCGCCAGAGTCAAAGAACCGGACAGCATTGAAACGCCGAATTTAAACATATTAACAAATACAGCTAGACCGAAAAGCCCGAACACGATTGACGGCACGCCGGCTAAAGTATTGATTGCAGTGCGAATAATATTCACAAAATGACTGGTCTTGGCATATTCGGATAAATAGATTGCGGCAAATACGCCTAATGGTAAAGCAAGAATGAGAGTTAAAATTGTTAAGCACAAGGTCCCTAATATTGCCGGGAAAATACCGCCCGCGGTCATCCCTTCTTTTGGTGCTTGGAGTAAAAATGACAATGACAGCACTTTACCGCCTTTGGCAAATATCATTACCAAGAACACTACCAAAAACAGAAGACTGATTAAAATTGCCAGGCGAAGCAAAGCAAGCCAGAACCCTTGATTAATCCGCCGTTTTATACCGCGTGCTTTATTGGGATTTGACGTCATAGTCCGATACTCTTCATCACTTTCCGTTTTACGGATTCAGTAATTAAATTAGAAAGAAATGTTATGATAAATAAAACAATTGCGATACCGAACAAGGCATGATAATGGTCGCTACCAACCACCGCTTCGCCCATTTCTGCAGCAATTGCTGATGTCATTGGTCTAACTGGTGAAAAGATTGATTTGGGAATAATTGCCGAGCCACCCGCAACCATTAAAACGAGCATTGTTTCGCCGACTGCCCTACCAAATCCAAGAATGATACTTGCGATGATACCGGATTTTGCTGCGGGCAAGACGACCCGATAAATCGTTTCCCATTTATTAGCGCCCAAAGCATAGGATGCCTCTCTTAGTTCTTTAGGAATCGAAGAGATTGCGTCTTCTGAGATACTGGAAATAATCGGTACAACCATAATGCCCAGAATAATTGATGTGGTAAAGGCATTCAAGCCGGTCGGCAAATTGAATAGTCTCATAATAAATGGTGCCAAGAATGCCATTCCGAACAGACCATAAATTACCGAAGGAATACCCGCTAAGAGTTCAATAAATGGTTTTAAGAATTCGCGGGTTTTAAAACCGGCGATTTCGGATAAGAATATTGCTGAGCCGACTCCTAAAGGAATCGCAACAATTAACGAACCGACTGTTACAACAATTGAGCCAACAATCAAGGCAAGAATGCCGAATGATGGTTCTTCGTGAGTCGGAAACCAGCCCCGGGTAAAAAGAAACTTTATTACACCGAATATTTTAAAGATTGGATAACCTTCTTTGAAAATACTGACGATATGCCAAACAGAAAGATTACCGAGCACAAAGCACAAAAAAGCGCTATATACTTGAATAACCCTTCTTTAAATTTCATATTTTGTATTATTAAATATTATAAACACAAATAAAATTGAGATTCTTCACGGAGTTTATCCCGCACTTGTTTAAATAGAGATTGCTTCGCTAACGCTCGCAACGACAAGTGCGGGGCTCCCAGAATGACATATTGTGAAAGTCGCTGAATGATTGAGTAATATTTGGCTTTGCGTTTTTCGGTTTGTGTTTTTAATATGTGATTTTTCATATTTGATTTTTACTCTAATGGCACATAGCCAACATCACTCACGATTTTTTGTCCGTTCTTAGAAAGAATGAAGTCAATGAAATCTTTAACTAACCCTTTGGGCGCGCCGTTGGTGTACATATAAAGCGGTCGGGCGAGTTTATAAGTTCCGTCTTGCACTGTTTTATTGCTTGGTAGGACACCTTCTACTTTTAATGATTTGACATCTTCGGACAGGTAGCCAAGCCCGACATATCCGATTGCACCCGGTGTATCTTGAATTGTTGTCGCTATTGCTTTATTCGATGCGAGCATTAGAGCATCTTCTTTAGTTTTGTCACCACCCAACACCTTTTCTTTAAAGACTTCAAATGTGCCGGACGCAACATCGCGAGAAATAACAACAATCTCTTTGTCTGCACCGCCCAGTGCCTTCCAGTTAGTAATTTTACC
>Ga0116202_10001131_pt1 | contig 15572 bp, 9 predicted proteins | sample LakKivw325mmetaG_FD_94479 | JGI IMG/M metagenome (GOLD analysis project Ga0116202, IMG submission 94479) | Anoxic lake water microbial communities from Lake Kivu, Rwanda to study Microbial Dark Matter (Phase II) - Lake Kivu water 325m metaG | ecosystem: Environmental > Aquatic > Freshwater >...
AACCAGGCCATGACGGACACCGTGCTGTACGCCGAGACGCACCGCCCCCAGTTCCATTTCACCCCGGCCCGCCACTGGACCAACGATCCCAACGGGCTGGTGTTCTACGCGGGCGAGTACCATCTCTTCTTCCAGCACAACCCGACCAGCGTGCGCTGGGGCAACATGACCTGGGGGCACGCGGTCAGCACCGATCTGGTGCACTGGACGCAGCTGCCCAATGCCATCGAGCCAGACGAGCTGGGCACCATCTACTCGGGTTCCGCCGTGGTCGACTGGCACGACACCGGCGGCTTCCGGCAGGGCGACGGGGAGGCCCTGGTCGCGTTCTACACGGCGGCCGGTGTCCACGCCGACCCGCCGCGGCCGTTCACCCAGTGCCTGGCCTACAGCACCGATCGGGGCCGCACCTGGACCAAGTACCCGGGCAACCCCGTCGTGGGGCACCTGCGCGGCCACAACCGCGACCCCAAGGTGATCTGGCACGCGCCGAGCCGGCGCTGGCTCATGGCACTGTACCTGGACGGCAACGCGTACGCGCTGCTGCACTCGGCCGACCTGCGGCGCTGGGAGCTGCTGCAGGAGCTGACGCTGCCCGGGGTGAGCGAGTGTCCGGATTTCTTCCCGTTGCCGGTGGACGACGATCCCCGGCGCGAACTGTGGGTATTCTGGGGCGCCAGCGGCGGGTACCGCCTGGGCCGTTTCGACGGCCAGAGCTTCCAGCCCCTCACCGGCGTGCTGCAGGCCGAGCTGGGCCCCAATGGCTACGCTGCCCAGACCTTCAGCGACATCCCGGCCGAGGACGGACGGCGCATCCAGATCTCGTGGATGCGCGGCGGCCGGTACCCCGCCATGCCGTTCAACCAGCAGATGTCCTTCCCGGTGGCGCTCGCGCTGCGCACCACTGCCGAGGGGCCGCGGCTGTGCCGCTGGCCCGTGCGCGAGATCGAGCGGCTGTACGCCGCCGAGCAGCATTGGCAGGATGTCCGGCTCGCGCCGGGCGCCCCGCTGGTGCCCGCCAGCCGCGGCGAGCTGTTCGACATCGAGCTGGAGCTGGAGCCCGGCGGCGCCGCGCGAGTAGGCCTGGAGGTGCGCGGCATCCGCCTGGAGTACGGGCGCGAGTCCGGCACGCTGTCGTTCCAGCAGGCGCAGGCGGCGATCCCGCTGCGAGACGGCCGGCTGCGGCTCCGGTGCCTGGTGGACCGCACCTCGCTGGAGGTCTTCGCCGGCCAGGGCGAGCAGTCGCTGTCGTGCTGCTTTCTGCCCGAGGCGGCCGACCATCCCCTGGAGGCGTACGCCGACGGCGGCACAGCCTGCCTGCGCCAGCTGCGGGTGCGCGAACTGCGCTCCATCTGGATGGCAGCCGGGACATGACCAGGCGCCGGGTGCAGCCAGCGGTTGGTGCCGGGCAGGGAGCCCAGCTGCCCGGCCTGCCGCGCGGCGTGCGCCCCTACGACTGGGCGCTGGCGCAACTGCGCGTCTGCCGCGCCCATGCGATCACGCGCGGCGCTGCCGAGGTCGTCGTGGCCGTGATCGATCTGGGGTACCGCCATCATCCCGACCTGGAGGGTCATCTGTGGCGCCCTCCGGGGGCGCGGCGGGGCGCGCCCGGTTGGGACTGCGCCGATGACGACGCCAGCCTCGAGTACCGGGGCCCGGGCGCCCGCACCAGCGCGTACTTTCGCGGACACCACGTCTTCGTGGCCGGCGAAGTGGCGGCCATGGCGCCCTGCTGCCCGATCATGATCGTCCGGGTGGCCTACGGCCAGCCCGCCAGCTGGGCAGGCGGCATCCGCTGGGCGGTGGCGCACGGCGCGCGCGTGCTGGTGATCCCCCACGACTACATCGCCGGCGAGGCCAGCACCGGCACGCCGCGGTTCTACCAGGGGACCGACTTCGCGTATCCGGACGACAACCCGGACCTGATCGCGGCCATGCGCGAGGCCGGCGAGCGCGGCTGCCTGATCGTCAAGGGCACGGCGGACAACCGGGGCCGCTGCGTGGCCAGCGCCACGGCCGCGCTGAGCATGGTGCTGGCCGTGGGCTCCGCCAACCGCCGGGGCGAGCCTGCGGACATCTGCGCCAGCGCGGCCTACGTGGCCGTGGGAGCGCCTGCCGGGCAGCGCGACGTACCCCCGCGCCGGGGCGCCATCTGGGGGTGCGGCGGCGATCGCGACTACGTGCCGTTCACCGGCGGCTGCATGGCCAGCGGCTTTGCCGGGGGCGTCGCCGCGCTGGTCTGGTCGCGCTTCCCCTGGCTCGGCCAGCAGCAGCTCCGGCAGGTGCTGCAGAACACGGCGCGCCCGGCCCGCGGGGTGGTCCCCGACGCAGACGGGTGGGATCCCCGTTTGGGCTACGGCCTGCTGGACGCGGGTCGGGCGGTGTCGCTGCACCCCGAGCGACTGCCGCCGGCCGTCCGCCTGCGCGCCGCCACCGTGCGGGTCCGGCGCAGCGCCGGCAGGTGGCGTCTGGAAGCCCGCCTGCGCAATCGCGGCGCGCTGGATGCGGAGCGCGTCCTGGTGGTGGCCTTCGACGGCGATCCCACGCGGCCGGCCGACCCGCGCGGCACGCTGGCCGCGCCCGCCGCCCCGCTGCAGACCCGGCAGCTGGGGCACACCATCGCCCGGGTGCGCGGCCTGCACGAGACCGCGATCGCCATCGCGCTCGTCCAGCCGCCGCCGGCGACCGTCTGGTTGGAGACCTGCTGCCTGGAACCGGCGACGCCCGCGCCCGTGCACCGAACCCGCGTGCGGCGGCGCTGAGGCGCGCCGTTCACGCCAGGACAGGAGAAGGAGCATGACCCGGCGCATCGTCATCGTCGGCGGCGAGACCCACATCGGCGAGATCACCCAGCTGGCGGGCCGACAGCTCGAGATCGCGGGGGTGCTGGTGCGCGCCGACCAGCGCGAGCAGGCCGAGCGCCTGTTCGGCGCCCCCCTGTACGCCGACGAGGAGACGCTCTACCGGCAGGCGGCGCCGCAGGTGGCGGCGATCGCCAACGAAAACGATGCGAAGGCCGCCGCCATCCTCGCCGCCCTCGAGCACGAGTGCGACGCGATCGTCGACAAGCCGCTGGCCATCGCCAGGGCCGAGCAGGAGCGCGTCGAGGCCGCCCTGCGCGCCCATCCCCGGCGCCGCCTGCTCATGCTGCTGACCCTGCGGGGGCAGCCGCTGTGGGCGGGCATGCGCAGGGTGGTCCAGAGCGGCCAGGTGGGCGTGCCCGCCTTCTGCCACGTGCGCATGGCCGTGCAGCTCAAGCGCGCCCAGCGGCCGCCCTGGTTCCTCGACGTGCGCCGCTCCGGCGGCCTGTTCCTGGACCTGCTGATCCACGGGCTCGATCAGGTCGAGTGGGTCACGGGAGCGCGGGTGGTTGCCCTCACGGCCACCACCGGCAACCTGAGCGATCCGGCCGACGTGCAGCTGCGGGATCACGCCGCCGTATTCTGCGAGCTGGACAATGGCGGCAGCGCCGTGGTGGAGGGGCAGCGGCTGATGCCGGCCAGCAAGGGTGCGGATTACCGCATGCTGGTGGCCGGCACCCATGGCTACGCCGAACTCGACATGGCCGCGGGCACGCTGCTGGTCACCGCGGCGCAGGCCGCTGCGGCTCCCGTCACCGATCTGCCGCCGCCCTGCGCCGTGGTCGCGGACTGGCTGGCCGGCGGCCAGCTGGTGAGCCAGCAGGACTCGCTGCGCGCCAACCTGCTGGCGCTGCTGGCGACCGAGGCCGCCGCGGCCCGCTGTCGCCTCGAGGTGCCGCCGCCCTGACCGGCGTGCAGCCACGGCGGCCTGGCAGAACGGAGACAGGCATGAGCACGATCGGCCAACCGTCGGTGCAGATCTGCCGGTGGCGCCACGACGCGCCGCTGGCCTATTCCATGACCTACGACGAAGGCACGGTGGACACCCTGGCCAATGCCCTGCCCATCCATGAACGGTACGGGTTCCCCGGGCACGTCAATGTCGTCGTGGGTCAGCTAGGGCAGGAGCGCCGCTGCTTCCAGAGCAGCCTGAACGGCTTCGTCCATATGGGCGTGGGCGAGCTCCGGCACCTGCTGGCCCGCGGCTGGGGCGTGGGCAACCACAGCTGGAGCCACTTCGTGTTCCCCTGTCAGCCCGGGTTGGACCTGTACCGCGAGGTCGTCTGGAGCAAGTACCGCCTGGAGGACATGCTCGACACGCCGGTGCGCATCTTCACGCTGCCCAACGACGCCTACAACTACGACCCGGTCATCGACCTGGTGAGACAGCACTATCTGGCCTGCGTGCACGTCGAGGGCGCGCCGTGCCGGGGCGAGTTCGATCTGTACCGGATCGGCAACTGCCTGGTGGCGGCGGGCGGCTTCCTGCCGCGGCCGGGCTGGCCGGAGGAGTTGCGCACCGAGAACCTGACGCTGGAATTCCTCCGCGACTCCTGGCTGTACGAGACCACGCACCTGTGCTTGTGGGAGGTGCCCCAGGCGCACAAGTGCGTGACTCCGGAGTACCTCTGCCGCCGCTTCGACAAGCTGCAGGCGGTCTCCGCGGGACGGCTGTGGGCCGCCCGGCCCGACGACGTCATCGACTACGTGCTGCTGCGCCGGCACCTGCGCCTGGCCGCCGTGCGCCGCCAGGACGGCGGCCTCGCCTTCGACGTGGAGGGCGAGTGGCCGGTGGGGGTGCGCAACGCCTGGCTGACCCTGCGCGTCTGCGGCACCGGCTTCGCGACGCCGCCGGCCGTGCGCCAGGAATTCGCCCGCACCGCGGGCGGGTACGCCGCCTATACCGGCGTCCAGCCCCCGGTGGCCGACGGCGCCGACTGGCTGCTCGACATGGAGCTGGCGCCCGGCCGCACCGTGCGGCTGCTGCGGAGCTGAGAGCCTGGCCGCCAGCCCGCTGCCGGCGGCCAGGCGTGCCGGCTAGACGGAGGCCTCCCTGGCGGCTGGCCGCTGGTAGCTCAGGGCGATCACGAAGCCGATCACCAGCAGCACACAGGCGATGTACAGCGACTGCTCCTTGAAGGCCGAGAACACCAGCGGGCCGATGAGTCCGGCGGCGCTCCAGGCCGTGAGCATGAAGCCGTACACCTTGCCGATGTAGGCAGGGCCGAAGGAGTCCGCCGCGAAGGCCGGCATGGTGGCGAAGCCGCCGCCGTAGCAGGCCAGCAGGTAGCAGGCAACCACGGTGAACAGCCAGTAGTTGCTCACCACGCCCAGCGCCACCAGCAAGTAGAGCAGCGCCTGAGACGCGAACATGATCAGGAAGACGGCCTTGCGCCCGATGTTGTCGGAGATCTTGGCCCAGAAGAGCCGCCCCAGGCCGTTGAAGATGGACGAGTAGGCGACCACCGACCCGCCCGCTGCCGCCACCGCGGCTGCCGCGGCCGCAGGACTCATCTTCCTGAACAGCTCCTGGGAGATCGGCGAGAGCTGCGAGATCAGGCCCAGGCCCGCCGACACGTTCAGGCAGAGCATGGCCCACAGCATCCACCACTGCGGGGTGCGGACGGCCTGGCCGAACTGGAGCGAGTTGGCCGCGGACACGCTGGTCGCCGGCGGCGTGAACCCCGCTGGCAGCCAGCCCTTGGGCGGGTTCCTGAACAGCTGCGCCGCGCCTGTCACCAGGACCAGGAACACGCAGCCCCAGATGTAGAAGGTGGTCGAGACGCCCGACGCCACGACGGTGTTGCCGGGGTCGAGCCGCTGGAAGCTGGTGATCATCGGCGGCGCGATCTTGCCCATGAAGAAGGAACCCGCGCCGAACCCCATCACGGCCAGGCCCGTGACCAGCCCGCGCTTGTCGGGAAACCAGCGGATCAAGGTGGCGATCGGCGTGACGTAGCAGAAGCCGTTCCCCAGCGCCGCGATCACGCCGTAGCCGAGGTAGAGCAGCCAGATGCTGCCCACCTGGTCGGCCAGCCCGGCCAGCAGCGTCCCCAGGCCAAACAGGATGCCGCCGATCGTGGCCACGTAGCGCGGCCCCTTCCTGTCCACCAGCGTGCCGCCGAACGCGGCCGCGCAGCCGATGATCCCCATGAGGAGCATGAACGTGAGCTGGATCTGGAAGTCGGTCTCCGGCGTCCCCCAGCCGTGCGCCTTCATCAGCGGAATCTTGAACACCGACCAGGCGTACACGGTGCCCAGGCACAACTGCATGACGATCGCCGCCACGGCGATCCACCAGCGTTTGGACTCCAGCCTCGCCTCGCTCATGCGCTCCTGCCCTCCCTGTGAGATGTCCAGACCGACGCGCGAGCCGCCCGCTGCGGCCCGGCCCCGGTCGTCGTGCTGCCGGATGCGGCCCGGCGGCCACTCCGGCGCGGCAGCGGCTGCCGCCGGCCGGCTAGGTGCGCCTCTGCAGCAGCCTGCCGACCTTGGCGAGCAGCACCTGGGGCTCGATAGGCTTGTTGACCAGATCCGCCACGCCGAGCGTGCTGGTGTCGAACACGCGGTCCGCGGCATCGGCGATGTTCGACAACATGAGGACCGGCACGCCGGGGTAATGCGCCGCGAACCAGCGGGCGGTCTGGAAACCGGCGTCGGCCTCCTCCATCATCACGTCGAGGATCACCAGGTCCGCCGGCGCCGCGCTCATCTGCTGGCGCCCCTCGGCCCCCGAGGAGGCTGCGGTCACCGCGTACCCGTTGGCCTCCAGCACGACGCGGCAGTACTCCTGAAGATCGGCGTCGTCATCGATTACCAGGATCTTCGGCTCGTCCATCGTCGCCACTCCCTGTGGTGGGCGCCCGCGCGGTCGGGGCTGCGCGGGGCAGCCGGCTCAGCGCACCAGCGCCTCGAACTCGCTGCGGAACTTGGTGACCATGGCCTCGATGGGCACGGCGAACGCGTCGCCCGTCGGGCACAGCGTGGTGCCCTTGATGCTGCGGCACAAGGACAGCACCAGGTCGATGTCGGCCCGCGACCCCTGGCCCGCGCACAGCCGCTCCAGCAGTCTGGCCACCACGTGCGCGCCCTGCCGACACGGCGTGCACTGACCGCAGGATTCGTGCGCGTAGAACCGCGCGGCGCGCCACGCCACCCGCGGGATGCTCGTCTGCGCGTTCATGACGATGATCCCGCCGGAGCCGAGCATGGTGCCCCGCTTGAGGCACGCATCGTAGTCCAGCCGCAGCCCCGCTGCCTCGCTGGCCGTCAGGATCGGCACCGACAGCCCGCCGACGATCACGGCCTTGAGCTGCCCGTCCACGCCGCCAGCGGCCTCCAGCAGGGTCTCCAGCTCGGTGCCCAGCGGGTACTCGTACGCACCCGGGCGTCGCACGTGCCCGCAGACGCCGAAGATCTTCGGCCCGAAATTGTTGGCCACGCCGATCTGCATGAAGGCCGGCGCCCCGTGCTGGACGATGTACGGCACGAGAGCCAGCGTCTCGACGTTGTTCACCACGGTCGGGCAGCCATACAGCCCCACCTCGGCGGGAAACGGCGGCTTGAGGCGCGGGTTGCCGCGCTTGCCCTCCAGCGACTCGATCAGCGCGGTCTCCTCGCCGCAGACATAGGAGCCGGCGCCCCGGTGCACGACGATGTCGAAGCTGAACGGGTGACCGAGGATGTTCGCGCCCAGCAGGCCGCGGCGCCGCGCCGCCTCCAGGGCGCGCTCGAGGATGGCGGCGATCCAGGCGAACTCGCCGCGGAGGTAGATGAAGCCCAGCCGCGCGCCCACCGCATAGCCGGCGATCGCCATGCCCTCGATGAGCAGATGGGGGTCGTACTCGAGGATCTGCCGGTCCTTGAAGGTGCCTGGCTCGCCCTCGTCGGCATTGCAGATCAGGTACACGGGCTTGCCGGTCCCCTGCGCCAGGAAGCCCCACTTGACGCCCGCGGGGAAACCGGCGCCGCCGCGGCCGCGCAGGTTGCTGGCCTTGACCTCGGCGGCCACCTCTGCGGGCGTTCTGGACAGCGCCGCGCGCAGCGCCTGGTACCCGCCGGTCTGCTCGTACACCTCGATCCGGGCGGCGTCCGGCAGGCCGCGGCGGGCCAGCAGGACGTTGCAGGAGGTGCCGAAATGCGCCTCGGCGGGCAGCTCGGGCAGCACGCCCTGGCGCAGGCTGGCCAGCAGCGCCTCGGTCCGCTCCACCGTCATGCTCTCGTAGTACCGATCGCCGACCTGGATCACCGGACAGGTGCCGCACGACGCCAGGCACTCCACCGTCGACAGGGTGAACAGGCCGTCGGCGGTCGTCTGGCCCACCCGCACGCCCAGGGCCTGCTCCAGATGCGCGACGATACGGTCGGCGCCGGCCAGCATGGCCGGGATGTTGGTGTCGACCTGCAGGTGATACCGGCCCAGCGGCTCCCGCGTGAACATGGTGTAGTAGGTCTGCACCCCGTAGGCCTCGGACAGGGGCACGCCGATGCCGCGGGCGATCTCCTGCAGCGTCGCCGGCGCCACGCGACCGGCCCGCGCCTGCGCCGCGTGCAGAACCGGGATGAGCGCGGAGCGACGGGCGGGGTAGCGGGCAGCGATGCTGCTGATGGACTGCGTCAGTTCGTCGGTCATCGTCTCCTCGATAGCCGAATCAGTGCGTGTCCGCATCCGGCCGCTCCAGACGGGCGGCGCAGACCTTGTACTCGGGGATCTTGGCCACCGGATCCAGCGCGTCGTTGGTCAGTCGGTTGGCCGCAGCCTCGGCGAAGTGGAACGGAACGAAGATGGAGCCGCGGGCCACGCGGCCGGACACGTGCGCCGTGGTGACGATGCGCCCCCGGCGGGTGCGGATGGCCACGCGGTCGCCGTGGCGCACCCCCTGCCGGGCCGCGTCGTCCGGGTGCAGCTCCACATGCCCGGAACGCACGACCGCGTCGAGGACGGCGGACCGGCGCGTCATGCTGCCCGTGTGGAAATGCTCGAGCAGGCGCCCGGTGCTCAGCACCAGCTCGTACTCCTCGTCCGGCTCCTCGGCGGGCGGACGGTACTCCACCGGCGACAGCAGGGCGCGGCCGCGGGTGAACTTGCCCACGTGCAGGGTGGGCGTGCCCGGGTGCTGCTCATCGGGGCACGGCCAGCACAGGCCGACGTCGCGAAGCCGCTCGTGGGTGATCCCCGCGTACGAAGGCGTCAGCGCCCGGATCTCGGCCATCAGTTCTGCAGGCGTGCGCGGGAACTGGCGGCCGCAGCGGGCGGCGATGTCGGCGATGATCTCGTAGTCCTGGCGGACGTTGCCGGTGGGCCGGATGGCTGGCTGCGTGAGCTGCACGCGGCGCTCGGTATTCGTGAAGGTGCCGTACTTCTCGGCGAAGGAGACCGCCGGCAGCACCACGTCGGCCAGACGGGCGGTCTCGGTCAGGAAGATGTCCTGGACGACGAGGAAGTCGAGCTTCCGCAGGCTCTCCTCGACGTGCCCCAGGTTGGGCTCCGAGACCATGGGATTCTCGCCCATGATGTACAGCGCCCGGATCTGCTGGCCGGCTGCCGGGATCATCTCCGTCAGCGCCATGCCAGGCCGGTCGCTCAACTTGACCTGCCAGTACTCGGCGAACTTGGCCACGGCGGCGGGGTTGCTCACTGGCTGGTAGCCGGTGAAGTACACCGGCAGCGCGCCCATGTCGCAGGCTCCCTGGACGTTGTTCTGACCCCGCAGTGGGTTCACCCCGCCGCCGCGCACGCCGATGTTCCCCAGGATGAGCTGCAGGTTGGTGCACGCCTTGACGTTGTCGACGCCGTGGGTGTGCTGGGTGATGCCCATGCTGAAATACACCGACCCCACCCCGGCCGTGGCGAACAGCTCGGCGGCGGCCTCCAGCTGGGCCACGGGCACGCCGGTGAGGCGCTCGACGCGCTCCGGGGTGAAGGCAGCCACGGCCTGCCGGTACTCCTCGAAGCCTTCGGTGCGCTCGGCGATGTACTCCTTCGCCTCCCACCCTGCCCGCAGGATGATGTGCTGCAGGCCCATCAGCAACGCCACGTCCGAGCCGTTGCGCTGCTGGAGCCAGATCGTGGCGAAGTCGACCAGATCGATGCGCCGAGGGTCGCACACGATCAGGCGCGCGCCGTGATGCTTGACCGCCTGCTTGATGAGGCTGCCGAGCACGGGATGGTTCCAGGTGGTGTTCGTGCCGATCACCATGATGACTCGGGAGTTCAGCACGTCGTCCAGGCTGTTCGTCATGGCCCCGGAGCCCAGCGTGGTCGCCAGACCGGCCACGGTGGAAGCATGGCACAGGCGCGCGCAGTGGTCGACATTGTTGGTCCCGAACACGGCCCGCGCCAGGCGCATCATGGCGTAGTTCTCTTCGTTGGTCGCCTTGGCGGAGCTGAGAAACCCCAAGGCATCGGGGCCGTGGGTCTTCCCGATGGCCTGCAGGCGCGCGGCCACCAGATCCAGGGCTTCATCCCAGCCAGCCTCGACCAGCTCGCCGTCCCGGCGGATCAACGGCTGGCGCAGACGGTCGGGGGCATCGATGAAATCCAGCCCGAAACGCCCCTTGATGCACAGCATGCCCTTGTTGGGCTGCCGCTCCCAGTGGCCCTGGTGCGCCGCGGCGAAGACATACCGGTTGTCGGCGGTATGCAGATCGATCAGGCACCCCACGCCGCAGTAGGGACAGACGACCCTGGTCGCGGTGGTCTGGCTCGGCCGGATCCTGCGCTCCATGGGCTGCTTCAGCACCAAGGCGCCGACCGGGCAGATCTGGACGCACTCCCCGCACTGCACGCATGACGACTCCCCCATGGGCCGGTCGTCGTCGCACACCACTCGCGAGCGGCTGCCGCGATAGGCGAACGCCAGCACCTCGTTGACCACGGTGTTCTGGCAGGCCAGCACGCAACGGCCGCACTGGATGCACTTGTCCGGGTCGCGCACGATGCCAGGCGCGGAGACATCCCGGGGCGTCGGCTCCGACTCGATCAGGTAGGCCGGCCGCTCGACGCCGACGCGGTAGGCCATGTCCTGCAGTTCACAGCCGCCGTTGGCCTGGCAGGAGATGCAGTGGTGGTGCCCGTCGGACAGCAGCAGCTCCACGACCATGCGCCGTGTCTCCAGCACCTTGGGCGTGTTCGTGTGCACCACCATGCCCTCCCTGGCGGGCAGGGCGCAGGATTCCTTCAGGCCGCGCATGCCCTCGACCTCCACGACGCAGGCACGGCAGCGGCCGGCCTTGCCCGTCCGGGGGTGGTAGCACAGAGCAGGAATCCAGATCCCCGCAGCCCGGGCCGCATCCAGCACGGTCTGGCCGGGCGCGGCCGCCACGGCACGTCCGTCGATGGTCAACTGCACGGCTCATCCTCCTTGTTGTCGCCCGTCACCCACGCGAGCGCGTCCCCGCCAGCCACTGCTCGTACTCCTCCCGGGTGTTCAGATCATGATACCACGCCGGAGCCGCGAACGGAACGTACCGCACGCGAACCCGGTCCAGCAGCGCCGCGATCCGGCGGACGCCTCCCGCCAACAACGAGGCGACGGTGGGCCGGATGCTGCGCCGATAGGCGGCCAGCAGGGGCTCGAGCCGCCCATCCGCATGCCGCGGCATGGCGATGTCGCACCCTTCCGCCTGGGCCAGCACGTCCAGGACGAAGCCCGGGTCCAGGTGCGGGATGTCGCAGCCGGTGACGAAGCACAGCTCGTACGCGGCGCGGTCCAGGGCCGACAGGATGCCCATCAGCGGGCCCTGCCCGGCCTGGCGATCCGGCACCACCGGCAGGCCCAGAAACGCATACTTGTCCGTCTCGTTGGCGCTGATCAGCACCTCGGGGAAGAACGCCAGCTGCGCGGCGATGCGCTCGATCAACGGCTGCCCGCCGGCGTCCAGCAGGCCCTTGTCCATGCCCATCCGACGGCTGCCGCCGCCGGCCAGAATTACGGCGGTCGCCTGCGGCTGCACCACCCAGCGCTCACCCGCCAGCACGATGGCATCCGGCGCCAGCTCCCAGCCTTCCGGGCCGCCGGCGATGACGCGATCCGCCAGCGGCAGGACGGCGGCCGCCGAGGGCTTCGGCACGGCGCCGTCGCCCGCCGCCCGCAGCAGCAGGAACAGGCCCGGCCGGAGGAACTGGCGCGCGGTGTTCGACTCGCACACCACGACGGCGTCGCGGGGGATGCGGGCCAGCAGCTCGCGCAAGCCGCTCTCCAGGTGCTCGGCCATCGCGCGCAGCCACAGCACGCGGCTGGCTCCGGCCCGCAGCATCCGGCACGTGTCCTTGTCGCCGCCCGGATCGGCCTCCACGGCGATGCAGTAGGGCTCGCGCAGCGTGGCGCAGGCGCCGCAGCCCGCCCCGCCGCGCGGACACCCGCTGCCGCGCTCCCGGACCGGGGTGACCTTGACGCCCACCACCGGTCGGCAGCGCGCCACCCGGGCGATGATGCGGCAGGCGAACTCGGTCTTGCCGACGTTGCGGTCGGCCGCACCGATGAGCAGCACGTTGGGGCAATCGATCATCGCAGTGAGCGCCTGCGCCTGGCCAGCCATGTGCCTGTCTGCCCGCATCGCCGGCGGCGACTGCCCGCCGCCCCCGCCTCCTCGCGAGCGGCGCCTATCGCCACCGCTCGCCGAGACCGGCTGTCTCGGGGCATAGAAGATACGCCAGCGGCGCGATCTGGGCAGGCGCTGCCCGGCGGGCAGCCAGCCGGCGGCACCGGCACGGCGGCACGCCGCGCGCGGCCGGGGCGCGCGCGCCCCGCCCCTGGCGTGCCGGTGTCCGTGTGGCTACACTTGCCGACCCCAGGCCCGGAGAAGCGCCCCGGCCCCGCGCTCCATTGGCATCGAGGAGAATAGCGTCCATGGCGACAGCACTGGCGATCGGCGCACGCCGCGAACTGTTCGTCGACGGGGTGCTGGCGGAGCGGCTGGCTGGCCAGGCGGCCCTGCGGCTGCACCATCCCGTACCGCGCGAGGTGGCCCTGGTCACTGACCGCCCCTGGGAGGGCAACGGCACCAACTACGTGACGGTCTTCGCCGACGGCGGCCGGTACCGCATGTACTACCGGGGCTGCCAGTGCTCGTACCTGGACGGTCGCGACCGACCCAACCACCGCGACGTGTACTGCTATGCCGAAAGCACCGACGGTCTCCACTGGACTCGCCCGGACCTGGGCCTGTACGAGTGGGAGGGGACCAGGCACAACAACATCGTCTGGCTGGGAGGCGAGGGCACCAACGCGGAGAACTTCGCCCCGTTCCTCGACACCAACCCGGACTGCTCGCCTGCGGCGCGCTACAAGGCGCTGGGCGTGGGCGCGCAGGTTCCCGGTCTGTATGCGGCCGGCTCGCCGGACGGCATCCGCTGGTCCCTGCTGGCGCCGGCGCCGGTGATCACCTGCGGCGACTTCGACTCGCACAACGTGGCCTTCTTCGACGCCGAGCTCGGCCAGTACCGGGAGTACCATCGCCACGGGCGGGCCGGCCGCGACATCCGCACCGCGGTGTCCGCGGACTTCCTGCACTGGTCGGCGCCGGAGTATCTCGAGTATGCCGCCCTGGTCGACGCGGGGCCGGCCGGAGTTCGGGCCGGCGACGTGCAGGACGTGCCCGGCGCCCCGCACCCGCCGGGACGGGTGAGCGAGCTCTACACCAACCAGGTCGCGCCCTATCACCGGGCGCCGCACCTGCTGCTGGGCTTCCCCACGCGCTACCTGGACCGCGGCTGGACCGCCTCGGCGCAGGCGCTGCCACGGCCCGAGTACCGACGGCTGCGCGCGGCCCGCTCGCAACGAGAGGGTACCGCCCTGACCGACGGCATGCTCATGGCCAGCCGCGACGGCCGGCTCTTCCGCATCTGGCCGGAGTCCTTCCTGCGACCGGGGCTGCGCCTGCGCGACAGCTGGTTCTACGGCGACACCTACCAGGGCTGGGGGCTCATCGAGACAGCCTCCACGCTGGACGATGGCCCGCCCGAGCTGTCCCTGTTCGTCACCGAGCGCACGCTCCAGGACGTGCCGGCGGTGCTGCGTCGCTACACCCTGCGGCTGGACGGCTTCGTGTCGGTGTGGGCACCGCTGGCCGGCGGCGAGCTGGTGACGCCGCCGCTGACCTTCGCCGGCAACTGCCTCGAGCTCAATCTCTCCACGTCGGCCGCCGGCGGCGTGCGCGTGGAGATCCAGGACGCGGCCGGTCGCCCCATCCCGGGCTTCGCGCTGGACGAGTGCCACGAGCAGTACGGCGACGCGCTCGACCGCCTCGTCAGCTGGACCGACGGCGCCGACGTGAGTCGGCTCAGCGGCCTGCCCATCCGTCTGCGCCTGGTCCTGCGCGACGCCGACGTGTACGCCCTGCGCTTCGCCAGCAGCCCGCGCGCCGCCCGCGCGGCGTGACCGGCGGCAGGGCCGGCGGCCGCTGGTCAGGGGCGGGACGCCGGTCCGGGCGCGGGCGGGGCGTAGGGCTGCTGCCCGAAGAAGCCCCGCGTCAACTGCACGACGACGCCCGCCAGGCCGAACAGGGCGATGACATTGGGCACTGCCATCAGTCCGTTGAGCGTGTCCGCGACCCCCCAGACCGCCTCCAGGCCGCCCAGGGCCCCCACCAGGCTGAAGGGCAGCCAGAGCAGGCGGTAGGCGGGACGCACCCAGGTGCCGTGCCCCAGCAGATAGGCCGCGCAGGTCTCGCCGTAGAAGCACCAGGCCAGAAGGGTGTCGTAGGCGGTCAGGACCATCGACACGACCACCAGCGCGTAGCCCACAGGCCGGCCATAGCCGTGGGCGAACGCCCGCATGGTCAGCGTGGCGCCGGACTCGCCGCTCTCCCAGGCGCCGGTCAGCAGGATCACCAGCGCCGTGGCCGTGCACATGACCACCGTGTCGACGAAGACCTCCATGATGCCCCACAGCCCCTGGCGCACCGGGTGCTCGACGATGGCCGTGGCATGGGCCATCGGGGCGCTGCCCAGGCCCGCCTCGTTGCTGAAGACGCCGCGGGCGAAGCCGTAGCGCATCGCCGCCATCACCGCCGCCCCGGCGAAGCCGCCGGTGGCGGCCACGGGGGTGAACGCGTGCCGCAGCACCAGCGCGGCCGCGGCAGGCAGCCGCGCCGCGTGCAGCAGGATGAGTCCCACCGCCGCCAGCATGTACAGCCCGCACATGAATGGCACGCAGAAGGTGGCGACGCGGGCGATCCGACGGATCCCGCCCACCGTGACCAGCCCCACGACCAGGACCAGCGTGCCCCCCGTTGCCCAGCGGGACACGCCGAAGTGGCTCATTCCCTCCGCCACCGCATTGGCCTGCACCATGTTGCCGATGCCGAAGGCAGCCAGCGCCCCGAAGGCGGCAAACAGCAGCGCCAGCCACCGCCACCGGCGGCCCAGGCCGTGTTCGATGTAGACCATCGGGCCACCGAGCATCGGCTGGCCGGGTTCCCGGCGCCGGTAGTGCACACCCAGCACCACCTCGGCGAACTTCGTGCCCATGCCGATGAGCCCGGAGACCAGCATCCAGAACACGGCCCCGGGGCCGCCGAGGGCCACGGCGGTGGCCACCCCGGCGATGTTGCCGACGCCCACCGTTCCGCCCATCGCCACGGCCAGCGCCTGCATCGGCGAGACATCGCCGTCGCCGCCAGGGCCCTTTCGGAAGGCGGTGCCAAAGGTCTGGCGCCATGCCGCGCCGAAGTGCGCGAACTGCACGAACCGCAGGCGCACCGCCAGGT
>Ga0116202_10001132_pt1 | contig 15551 bp, 14 predicted proteins | sample LakKivw325mmetaG_FD_94479 | JGI IMG/M metagenome (GOLD analysis project Ga0116202, IMG submission 94479) | Anoxic lake water microbial communities from Lake Kivu, Rwanda to study Microbial Dark Matter (Phase II) - Lake Kivu water 325m metaG | ecosystem: Environmental > Aquatic > Freshwater >...
ATACCAGTCCATGGAAAAACGGGATTTTATCATATTAAAAAGATGCGGTCTTTCTTTAATGGCCAAGCCGAGTTTGGAAAGCGCATCCACCCACTCGGACCGTTTTTTCCCTAACCGGCGTGCGATAGCGAGACCACACTTCAGGCTCATGTATACGGAACTTGAAGCCGTCAAAAGTGCCATGGGATCAACGATACCATGACTGTTCTTTGCCCAGCAAATCACGCCTGTGTTTGTCTGAAGACTGACCGAAAAATCGAGACCTGCTTTTACACATGTCCACATATATCTAAGGAATTCCATATCGCCCGTAATGAGATAATGATGATATACCCCTACGGCGATGTAGGATGATACATTGGTGTCCTTTGTTCGATCTTCGGGAATGTTGTTCCGATAGGAGGTCCACCAGCTTCCGTCTCTCATTTGTGACCGTTTCATCCATTCATAGGCCCTCTCCGCATCTTTCAGATGGCCGGCAATACTCAACCCCATGGCGCTCTCCACATGATCCCATGGATTCGTTTTGCCGCCTTTGGACCACGGAATTTCACCAGTCTCTTTTTGAATCCCGGCAATAAACGAACCCATTGCGGTAACATCAACGGTCGAATCCTGAAGTATTTGAGAAACGTATAGTTGCATATCAGCATCCTTTTTTGAGATAAAAAACAATACTTTTCCCCATGAGAGGATTCAAGAATTTATCAAGCCAGTGTGTCCATAATGGATGTGTCATAATGTCCCATTCAAGGAATTTCTTGTATGCATTTACAAAACGCGATCTTTCATTTTTGTGGCCAACTATACATTTCAACCACCAGTACGGTGCATGCAGTGCGTGCTTATAGCAAATCTTCCAGCATTTTGTTCCGGCTCTTTCAAGCAGGTTTGTTAATGATTTTTTTTTATATATCCTGATATGACCTCCCGGCTCCAGATGGTAGTCTTCCGAAATGGCCCAGCAGATTCTTTCCGGCAAAAAAGAAGGAACACTGACAACCATATCTTTTCCAGGTTTTAATACCCTTACCAGTTCTCTGACGGCAGCCTCATTGTCGGGAATGTGTTCAAGAACCTCAGAACAAATGACGATGTCAAATGCCGAATCTTTGAAAGGTAAATTTGTCACATCAGCCATGGCAGCAATGCACGATCCGCTTTCATCACTTCTCATAGAACACGAAGAATTTCTGACCTCGCAAAGATCTCCCCATTTCCTGTCGATTCCGACAACATCCACACCCGGTGACTGAAACACAGCACGTATATGCCGACCGGTACCACAACCTGCATCGAGAACTCGAAAACCCGGCTTTATTTGAAGATTTCTGAAATCAATGGTTAGCATGAATCGCTTCCCGGTAAACATCAACCGTCTTCTGTGCTGCATGATGCCAGGTGAATAAGCGCTTTACCCGCTCAAGACCGGCACACGCGAGTCGCTCTCGCTTCTCGGGATCATCCAGCAGTGACAAGATAGCCTTTTCGAGTGCCACTTCATCACCGGGTGGAATGATGATGCCCGCTTCCCCGATTACCTCGGGAAGGGCCCCACCCGCAGTGCTGATCACAGGCACACCGCATGCCATTGCTTCACCGGCCGGCATACCGAATCCCTCGTACAACGATGGAATAACCGCTATGGCGGCTTCCGCATAATGGTTTGAAAAATCTTCATTTCTAATACGACCTGTAAATGTAACACAATCATGAATACCAAGTTTAGTAATCAGATGTTTCACATAACCGTTTTCCTTCGGTGAACCGATAATAGTGAGCCTCACGCTCCGCTTTTTTCTTATGGAAGCAACTGCGTGCAGAAGATAAGCGAGTCCTTTCAGGGGAGTATCTGCGCTGTTCGTCACAAGGAGATGGTTCCCTTGTCGTTTTATGTGCGGGATCGGAAAAAAGAAGTCATTATTTATGCCGTTCGGCACGACTTTGAACCTGCTGGCAGGTATCTCGAAGGTTCTGCTTATGTCATGCTTCGAACACTCAGAGACGGTAATGATTGGAGAAAGCCTGCGGGATACCCTCTTCTGCATTCCGATAAACGAATACCACCTTTTCACTTTCAGCTTTTCACGCCATGTTTTTGCAGCCTTCAATTCAACATCGCGGTCGACGGTTATGGGATGGTGAATCGTCGCCGTCGTCGCATACCCTGAACGCCGGAGTCCGAGTATTCCGTACGACAGACATTGATTATCATGGACAATGTCGTAATGCGGCAGCTTTTTGCGAAAATAGTGCAGTACTCTGAAACCGAAAGTCAGGGGCTCAGGGAAGCCGCCCAGGCACATGTTTAGAAACTCGAACTGGTTGATTGGATGCTTCAAATCTGTAATCTTTTGGACCTTGAACAAATGATCGGGGTTGTAGAGATCGAGACCGGGTAATTTATGAAGGGTAATGTTTTCAGCTAATTCGGGATATGGCGGGCCTGATATGACATCAACCTGATGTCCAAGATCACGGAGGGCACGACTGAGATACTTGATATATACCCCCTGACCACCGCAATTCGGGTTGCCTCGATATGTCAAAAGGCAAATCCTTAGTAAATCAGAGCCCATAAGTGTATTCGACAGAGAACTACCTGGCCTGTAACGCCTTTTCAACGAGAAGTTCTGAATTCTGAAACATCATCCGAATTTCTTTGTTTAACATACCGGAACCGGTGGCAATTTTAAACGCAGTATCTTGTGAAATCATATCATGAGGCGCATGACTGTCAGTATTTAATACCAGCCTGGCCGTCGCACGGCGAGCCATTATCACGACATGACCATTCGTGAGGCTGTGCCCTTTTCTTGCTGATACTTCAAGACAGATGTCGTTCTTTGCAGCCATGAATGCTTCTTCTTCCGTAATCAATCCGGGATGTGCAAGAATATCGATGGGAGACTGAAGGGCGGCGGCGTTTGTCCCCGCAATTACCGGTTCCACGATCGTTTCGCCATGAACAACAATGATCCTGGCCCCGAGACTCCGGCAATCCACTGCCAGTTCACAGATATATTCAGGCGGTACATGAGTCAGTTCAATCCCCGGGATCACCTGAATTGCGTATGCTTCGGACAGTTTCCGGCATACTTGAGCGATTCGAGGAATGATAAAATCAGCATTGGAGTGATCGCCGTGATCCGTAATGGCAATGGCCCGATAACCTTTAACCTTCGCACGTCTGACGAGTTCCGAGGGGATCAATTCTCCGTCGCTGAATATGGAATGTGTATGCAAATCAATCACGACATGTCACCTCATCCACAAGGGCCTGTCCCGCTCAGGCGAGACGCCATTTTTTTATGAATTCTTTTTTCTCAAAAGAATTCCCGTTTTTTTATTTTCTATTATAACGGCAAAAATATCTCGACATTAGAGAACATGCAATTACCAGATTTACAATACAAGGTCAACAAAGATATGGATTATTAAAAAGAAATCTCCAATCTTTTACCGTCTTGTCATACCGGACTTGATCCGGCATCCAGTTCTTTCAGAAGATTCCGGCGCCTGTCCAGGACTCCGATCCGGGATTCGCCGGAATGACGGATTTTTTGATATTTATTGTCAGAGTAATAAAACCATGTTAATCTTATTTAATTGAACAACGACCGACACGGGAAAGATAATGCCAAAAATCATCTACCGGTACATTCTTAGAGAAATATCTTACCCGTTTTTAATGATTCTTTTTGTCCTGACCTTTGTCCTCATTATGGGAAAGCTTCTCCAACTGATGGACCTGATGGTCAACAAAGGGGTTAATTTTATCGACATTTTCAAACTATTTCTTCTTTTATTTCCGTCATTTCTAATATTTACAATTCCCATATCCCTTCTTGTTTCCATATTAATAGGATTGGGAAGGCTGTCCGCTGACAATGAGATCACCATTTTTAAGGCATCCGGCCTCAGCCTATATCAACTTCTCTACCCTGTTCTTTTTGCCTCTTTGGTTGCTTTTGTTTTGACGACGATTACTACTTTTTCATTGGTTCCTCAGAGTAAATATGCAACGAAGAATTTGCTTTTTACTATTGCAAAGAAAAAGGCCAGTGCCGGTATCAGGGAAAAGGTGTTTAATGATGATTTCAATGGAATTCTTCTTTATGCGGAAAGCATTCCCGTTAATGGAAATTTCATGGAGGGGGTCATCATTTCCGACACCAGAATAACCAGAGAACCGAGCACCATTATAGCAAAAAAAGCATATCTTGTCTCTGATCCGAAGCTGATGACGGTCACCCTGAGGCTCGAGAATGGCAGTACCCATACTGTCGACACAAAGACGAAGAATTATAGAAAAATGGATTTCAGGCTCTATGACGTCAATCTTAACCTTGAATCCTCCGTCGCGGAAGAAAGCAAACTCAAGACAAAGTCCAGTTCCGAGTTGACGATCTGGGAGATTGCGCAAAAGCTGAGAAGCAGTGCTCTGGACAAAAAAACTCTGCGCGAACTTGCCGTTGAACTGAATAAGAATATTGCTCTGCCAATGTCCTGTATTATAATGGGCATTCTCGGAATCCCGTTAGGCATCAGATCACACCGGGCCGTTAAATCAAGGGGATTTATGATAGGAATCATCATCGTACTCATTTATTATTTCCTCATCCTCGGAGGTGAGACTTTGACCGAAACGAGTGGCCTCCCTCCATTTATCGGGATCTGGACGCCAAACTTTATCTTCGGGATTACAGGCATTTATCTCCTTGTCAGGGTGGCCAAAGACAAGCCCGTTGAATTGCCTTCCGTCCGAGATATTCTTAATAAAATTTCTCATAAGGCAGGCGGTATTCAGTCATGACCATTTTGGACCGGTATGTGACAAAAGAATATGTAAAGTTGTTTTTCCTGATCCTTCTTTCCTTTACAGCGCTGTTTCTGATTATTGATCTTTTTGAAAGAATGCGCATGTTCTTAAGCAATCATGCAACTCTTAACCAGATTCTGGCCTATATGATCTTTATGATACCCATGATCATCTCCCAGGCCATACCGGTCGCTGTTTTGCTTGCTTCTCTGATCGTCTTCAGCAATCTTTCAAAGTACAGTGAGATTCTGGCCATGAAAGCAAATGGGGTCAGCCTGTACAGAACCTCCGTACCCGTCATCATCATTGCTCTTTTCATATGCATTCTGTCATTTCTTTTCAATGAATTCATCACGCCCTATGCCAACGATAAGGCAGATTACATAAAACTCGTTGAGATTGAAAAGCAAAAACCGCTTGGGAGTTTCAAGCAGAATCAGATCTGGTACCGAGGGGCAAAGGGAATATACAATTTCAAGATGTTTGATCCCGCGACAAGCTCTTTAAACGGGATCACCATCAATTACTTCGATAAATACTTCTCGTTAAATATGCGGATCGATGCAGAAACGGCACGATGGGAGAATAACCAGTGGGTTTTTCATAATCTCATGATCACCAGATTCCAGACCGGACAATTCCCGTCTGTTGAATGGTTGTCGGCAAAGGTGATCGATCTGCCTGAAAAACCCGTTGATTTTACCTTTGTTCAAAAAGAAGCAAGCAAGATGGGTTACATGGAATTAAGAAGATATGTCAAAAAAATACAGGCTGAAGGATATGATGCGACGCGATATCTCGTCGACATGCATGGAAAGGTGGCCTTTACGCTGGTCAGTATGATCCTCGTCATTATCGGCATTTCGTTTTCATTGATGAAAACCGAGCGGAGCGGGGGTATCATGCAATGTATCGGTGTGGGCATCGTTATCGGCTTTTCTTACTGGGTTGTTCACGCCCTTTCTATGTCTTTTGGCTGTTCCGGAACGATCCCGCCTGTCCTGTCCGCCTGGATTGCAAACTTGATTTTAGGCTCAATCTCCATCATCATGTACCTTCGCGTCAAAACATGAGAGACGAGGGATAAGGGGATACGATTCAATCGTTCGGAATAATGCATTCAACAAATCCCTGTTCTCTGCTCCCTGTTCCCTGTTCCTCACCCCTTATTAATATCGATAATACTCCGGTTTGAATGGCCCGTCCACGGGAATGCCCAGATAATCCGCCTGCTCTCTTGTCAATTTTGTCAGTTTTGCCCCGAGGCGCCCCAGATGAAGCCTTGCCACTTCTTCATCAAGTTTCTTCGGCAGGGTATAAACTCCGGGCTTGTACTTGCGCGTTGCCAGTTCAATCTGGGCGAGACACTGATTCGTAAAACTGTTGCTCATGACAAAACTGGGATGACCTGTTGCACAGCCAAGATTTACGAGCCTCCCCTCGGCAAGGACAATAATGGAACGGCCGGACTTAAGCGTCCATTTATCCACCTGGGGCTTAATGTTCACCTTCCTGCAAAATTTGTTTTTTTCAAGATATTGTATTTCTATCTCGCTGTCGAAGTGACCAACATTACAGACGATCGCCTCGTCTCTCATCTTTTCCATATTTTTTCCAGTTATGACATTGCAACATCCCGTTGCCGTAATGAAAATATCCGCATATGGCACGACGTCTTCCAGAATTTTTACCTCATAGCCTTCCATGGCCGCCTGAAGTGCGCATATGGGATCAATTTCCGTAACGATAACCCGGGCTCCGAATGCCCTCATGGATTGGGCTGATCCCTTCCCAACATCTCCATAACCGCAGACGACAACGGTTTTACCGGCAACCATAATATCCGTCGCCCGTTTAATCCCGTCTGCCAGGGATTCCCGGCATCCGTACAGATTGTCGAATTTTGATTTAGTAATGGAGTCATTGACATTAATGGCCGGAAATAAGAGCTCTCCTTTTTCCGCCATCTGATATAGCCTGCAAACGCCGGTAGTTGTTTCCTCCGATACTCCGATAATACCCGTAGCCATTTTCTGCCAGCGTTTTGTATCCTGTTGCAGCGAATACTTCAGACGGTCCATAATAATCTGAAATTCCCTGTTTTCGCATTTCTTCTTCAGCAATGACGGATCCTTTTCAACTTTAACGCCCTGATGAACAAAAAGGGTGGCATCACCGCCATCATCGACAATCAAATTTGGTCCAGAACCATCAGGCCACGTTAGTGCCTGCTCCGTGCACCACCAGTATTCCTCGAGGGACTCGCCTTTCCAGGCAAAGACAGCCGCAGAACCTGCCTTCGCTATGGCAGCAGCGGCATGGTCCTGTGTCGAAAATATATTGCACGAGGCCCATCTGAGGTCAGCACCGAGTTCTTTAAGTGTTTCAATGAGCATAGCCGTCTGAATGGTCATATGCAGGCTTCCCATAACCCTTAATCCCCTCAATGGTTTTCGGCGGCCATACTTTTTCCGCACAGCCATTAACCCGGGCATCTCATTTTTGGAGAGGTCTATTTCTTTACGCCCCCATCCAGCCAGGCTGATGTCGGCAATCTTATATTTTAAGTTCTTGTCCAGCTTGATATATTTCATCTGATCCTCCATTAGGATTTTATTTTGCCGCAATTGAATCGCACATGATGTCCGGATGTCCTGCTTTCACGCTTTCCGATGTTATCTGCATATAGCTTCTCCTCTGAATTTCACCTATTTGATATCCTTATTTTCAACAAGCAAAGTTTCTCTTCTATTCAGGCGGTCTGATGCGGTTACAATACCGACGGATATGATATAGGTTAAGGCTTCTTCAACCGTCATGTCAACCTGAAGCAGATCATCCTCCGGTACAATGACAAGATACCCTGATGTCGGGTTCGGTGTTGTCGGCAAAAAAACACTGATACACGTTTTTCCCACTTTTGACTGGATTTCCGGGCCGGGTTTACCTGTCACAAAACCGACTGTATATATACCCTTTCGGGGAAACTCAACCAGGACAACTTTCTTGAAACTGCTCCGCCTGTCTGCAAACATGCTGTCTGAAACTTGCTTAATGGATTGGTAGATGCTCCTCACAAAAGGGATTTTATCCACGAGACTTTCGCCGGAACTAACAATCTTGTAGCCGAGATAACTTTTTGCGACAAGACCACAGACAAATATGAGAACAACGGTGACGATAACGCCCAGTCCCGGAATACGGAAGCCAAGTATTGCTTCCGGCTGGTATCTTAAGGGGATGATCTTTAACAGACTATCCATCATGTCAATGAGGAAAATGAGAATATAGAGGGTCAAGCCCACAGGTATAATGATGGCAAGGCCCGTAATAAATATTTTTTTCAGTTTATTCTTCACTTTTTAGGTAAGCACCCCCGTAATATAGTAATTCTGTGTGACTAACAGAAAATATCAGTGATTTCAACCAGAAAAAAATAGGCAAAGTGCCCTGCACTTCGCCTATTAATAAGATTATTCGAATCTTGCTGATGCCTTACTTCACGCTTTTAACTTTGTTCTCTTTATCCAGAAAGACACATTTGGGCAACCACATTTTAACCGCTTTTTCATCAATCAACGCATAACTTGCAATAATAATGATGTCATCCTTGGACGCCTTCCAGGCTGCCGCCCCATTTAAACAGATGACTCCCGAGCGTGGATCTCCCGGTATGACATAGGTGGAAAATCTCTCACCGTTGGAAACATTATAAATATTCACCTTTTCATAAGGCAGAATATCAGCGGAATTCATCAATATTTCATCGATCGTAATACTTCCCTCGTAATGAAGGTTCGCATCGGTCACCGTAGCCCTGTGAATTTTTGATTTGAGCATAAACCTTTGCATATTACATTTACCTTTCTCTAAGAAATAAAAAGCTCTGGCAGCGTTATTTATATATTCAAAACATCCCCGAATACATAATTGTCTATCAATCTTGTCGAAGAAACACGCACAGCAAGCGCAAGCACAGACTCCCCCTCAAGATATTCTATGTCTTCAAGCGTAGTTGTATTACATATTTTTGCATAATCTATCCTGGTATAGGGATGTCCTTCGATAAGCGTCCTTACCTTTTCCAGAACAATAGAAGCGTTTCTCTCCCCCGCATCATACATTCCCTTTGCCAACTTCAGGGATCTACTCAGACTCAGGGCTGATTCTCTTTCCTTTTCCTTGAGATAGACATTTCTGGAACTCATCGCCAGACCATCATGTTCCCTGATGGTCGGCATGCCGATAACTTCTATATCCATATTTAAATCCTGCACCATTCGTTTGATGACAGTCAGTTGCTGAAAGTCTTTCTTACCGAAGATGGTGATGTGGGGATTTACGATGTTGAATAGCTTTGCACAGACAGTCGTTACGCCTTTGAAATGACCGAGTCTCGACAATCCGCAGAGGTTTTGTGTAATTCTTTCAACATTGACAAATGTCTGAAAATTGGATGGATACATGTCTTTATTTTCCGGATAGAAAATAATATCGACTCCCACTTTCTCTGCAAGTCGTTTATCTCTTTCAAGGTCTCTCGGGTATCTTTCAAAATCTTCACCAGGACCAAACTGGGTCGGATTGACATAAATGCTTATGACCAGGCAGTCACCTCTTTCTCTTCCGTAGCTCATGAGAGATAGATGGCCGTCGTGAAAATAGCCCATTGTCGGAACAAAGGCAATTTTTTGCCCCTTCAGTCTCAGGGCGTCTGAAAAGGCCTTCATTTGTTCTAACGATTGAATAATCTTCATAATACTCTTCGGTGCAAAAAAAACCTCTTCGCTATGAGACGAGAGGCTTTTGGTTAAATCGATTCAATACCTTCAACACCTTCCGTCTCAGTCCGTAATACGGATCCAAGCGGTGCTGCTTTCCGTAGCAAAATAAGTCAATCTTGTCAAGATTTTTTATGGTCTGAGCAAGGCATTACTCAATGCTCCTAGCTCTGTCGCCGCCAGCGTTTCTCCCCTCTTTCTCCCATCGACACCGGAATTCTGTAATGCCTCATTGATGTCATCTTCTGAATAACCTTGTTCGAGGAGATCCCGAAGATTATTAAAAAGAACCTTTCTTCTTTTTGAAAAGGCAAGCCTGACAATTTTGACAAAAAAATCATGATTTTTTATATCAATCTTCGGTCTGTCGCGAATGACAAGCTTAAGAACGGACGATGTAACCCTCGGTTTTGGATAAAAACACTGAGCTGGAACGTTCAATTCACAAGAGCATACCGTATACATATCGACCAGAACAGACGGAATCCCATAAATCTTCGATCCTGGATGTGCACAGATTCGATCAGCCAATTCTTTCTGAAACATGAGGATCATGAACGAGATATTGTCTCGATAATCGATTAGTCGAAACAAAATCTGAGATGAAATATGATATGGAATGTTTCCGATAATCTTTACCTTTCCTGATGGCAAAAGTGAATGAATCGAAGAAAAATCAAAGTTTAGAACGTCAGCATGCACGATATCGACATTATGATAATCTGAGAGTCTCTCTTTTAATATGTTAGTCAAATATGGGTCGATCTCAATAGCGACAACTTTAAAGGCTTTTTTTGCAATCTTTTCCGTCATGATACCGGTGCCGGCGCCGATTTCAATGACGACATCATCTCTTTGTACATCCAACACCGCAAGAACCTTTTCGATCATATTCCGATCATCGAGAAAAGTCTGACCTAAACGTTTGAGAGGTCGTATACCTTTATTTCTGAGAATTTTTCTCGGAGTTGTCATGATTCATGTTTTTTCTGATCGTTAGAACCGCATGATACGTTATAAAATATGCGGGAACAGCAAAAAAAGGGGCCATAATAATCCCACCCAGAAGCAGAGGAATGGCAATATGCCATCCGATACTGACAATATGTTGAAAGGACATGCCTGCTAAATTAAAATCAGTTGGGGCAACTCCAAGAAGGTAACGACCAAGCTCATACTGAGTAAAATAGAAGGCGGGTATGGTGATCGGATTTGAAATGACCCACGATCCAAGGTAAGCCGCCATAACGTTACGCCTGAAAAGAACAGCAATGACTACAAGAATGGCTGTATGAAAAGGTATGGTCGGTGTTACACCAACAAACACACCGATAGCCATTCCCATTGCTATCGCCTTCGGCTCACCCTTCAGGCTGATAAACTTATCATGAAAATACCTTATTCTTTTTTTCATGATCTCAAGCTATCCGATCCGCTTTGCAAGAACGAAGCTCTCTGCCCGCTTGGTCAGGCTGATGCATGGTATAAAAAAGCACGTTACGCGGGATGTGCTTCCGGCCACCTGGAGACGGCGTTAAGATCCAGTGAGTCCTTCCGGCCCCTTACTAAAAGATGGTAGCCTGCAACGGCAATCATGGCTGCATTATCCGTACATAAAAATATCGCCGGGAAAAAGACTTTAACGCCACTGCCTGCGGACATTTCTACAAATCTTTCTCGTAATCGGCTATTTGCAGCAACCCCTCCACATATGACTATGCTTGACACAGATGATAACTGCGCAGCTCTGAAAGTTTTTTTCACAAGAACATCAACAATTGCCTCCTGATAACTGGCGGCTATATCCTGCATTTCATCTTCCATAAATGACCGTCCCGTTTTTTTTGTATAGTTCAATAGAGACGTTTTCAGGCCACTGAAACTGAAATCAAGCGTGTCCTTCATGGCCCTTGGAAATGGGATTCTGTTTCGATTTCCCCCTTTTGCCAGCCTGTCGATGATCTCACCACCCGGGTAGCCTATATTCAGCAGCTTGGCTGCCTTGTCAAAAGCTTCGCCCGCCGCATCATCTCTCGTTTTCCCTAAGATCTTCAAACGGTTGAAATTTTCCACGAGATAAATGCTTGTATGCCCGCCTGAAACCACAAGTGCGACAAAAGGAAAGTCGGGAACACTATCTGCAAGATAAATGGAGGCAATATGCCCTTCAAGGTGATTCACGCCAACGAAAGGCTTCTTTCTCGCATAGGCGATCGCTTTACCGACGGACAGACCAACCAAAAGAGATCCGACCAGTCCCGGCCCACGTGTTACAGCGATTCCATCCACATCACTTATTGCGACATGGGCGTCATGCAGGGCCTGAAGAATCACGGGCACGATGACTTCCATATGTTTTCGTGATGCGATTTCAGGAACAACGCCACCATATTTTCGATGCAATTCAATCTGTGATGCGACGACATTCGATAAAACATGTTTGCCATGCTGAACTATTGCTGCTGCCGATTCATCACAAGATGTTTCAATCCCCAGAACAAGCATAACCAGATTCCCTTAAAGTTTTATTTTACAACTTAAGTTAAATTATATATAGAATCGATCGACCTTTGTAAATAAAGATCTGGAAAGGCTTAAATCGGCAAACGGAGAAATCGCAAAAATGGAAATCACTTCGGATTTTCTGGTACTGGGTAGCGGCATGGCGGGTCTCAGCTTTGCAATAAAGGCGGCTGATCTCGGAACGGTATCTATCGTAACGAAAAAAGAAAAGTCAGAATCAAACACAAATCTGGCTCAGGGTGGAATTGCGGCTGTTCATGACAAGGAAGACCGCTTCGAATATCATATCAATGACACCCTAGCCTGTGGTGCCGGCTTGTGTAAAGAAGAAGTTGTTAAATTTGTCGTTATGGAGGGTCCTGAAAGAATCGGCGAACTGGTTCAATGGGGCGTTGAATTCACAAAAGCAAAGAATGGCAATTCCAGCTTTTATGACCTTGGAAGGGAAGGCGGACATTCAATGAGGAGGATCCTTCATTCAACGGACCTCACCGGTAGTGAAATTGAGCGGGCACTCCACGAAAAGGCAAGCCGGAAAAGAAACATCAAGATCTTTGAAAACCATATCGGGGTCGATCTCATCCTGGAATCCAACGTTATCGGCAAACCGGTCAAAGATCGGGATAAATGCCTCGGCGCATATATCCTGGACACGGTAAACAACGCCATTCATACATTCAGAGCGAAATTTATTGTGCTGGCAACCGGAGGGGCCGGCAAAGTATATCTCATTACAACGAATCCTGATATTGCCACTGGTGACGGAATCGCCATGGCTTACAGGGCTGGAGCCAGCATCGCCAACATGGAATTCATGCAGTTTCATCCGACCTGTCTTTATCATCCGGATGCCAAATCATTCCTGATCAGCGAGGCGGTTCGCGGAGAAGGGGGAATTCTCAAATTAAGAAGCGGTTCACCATTCATGGAAAAATATCATCCCATGAAAAGCCTCGCACCAAGGGATATTGTTGCCAAAGCGATCGATACGGAACTTAAGAAATCCGGGGACGAATATGTCCTTTTGGATATTACCCACAGAGAAAGCGACTTTTTGATCAGCAGATTCCCCAACATATACAAAATGTGTCTTGAACTGGGACTCGACATTACCAAGGACCCTATTCCCGTTGTTCCCGCAGCACATTATCTTTGTGGCGGTATCATGGTCAATTCATACGGCGAAACGAATATAGAAGGGCTTTTTGCGTGTGGAGAAGTATCCTGTACAGGTCTTCACGGCGCCAACAGGCTCGCCAGCAACTCGCTTCTTGAGGCAGTTGTATTTGCTCACCGCTCCTTTGTTAAAATTGGGGAACTATTCGGGGAAACAAAAGATGATCCTGTGCAAATCCCAGCATGGGATCCCAAAGGTGCCACAGAAAGCGACGAATCCATCGTTGTCTCCCACAACTGGGATGAAATCAGAAGATGCATGTGGAACTATGTCGGTATTGTTCGATCAGATAAAAGACTCGCGCGTGCAGATCGCAGGATAGAGCTCATCATTCGAGAAATTGATGAATACTACAGAAATTTTATCATTACAAGAGACCTGGTGGAACTCAGGAACATCGCGACGGTGGCAAAACTGATCATCAGGTGCGCCAGAACGAGAAAAGAAAGCAGAGGGCTTCATTACAACATTGATTTTCCCGAAAAAGATGACATCAACTGGCTGAAGAATACGGTCATCTGCAGGAATCAGCCATCAATTTGAAGATGAACTAAAGAACTCCCTTCATGTCTCTTCTTTCATCATTTCTCCAAAGACCCTTTTAAAGATAAAATCGATATGCTGCAAAAAACTTTCAAATTTGAAAACATTTTCGATATCTCCAGGCGTTAAATAAGATCTTAATTCCGCATCGTCCAATAACAGATTTTTAAACTCGATTCCCTTGTGCCATGACTCCATAGCGTTTCTCTGGACAACGGTATAGGCATCCTCCCGCGACATACCTTTATCTATCAACATCAGCAAAATCTTCTGAGAAAATATGACACCCTTTGTCATGTTCAGATTGAGAAACATTCTATGCGGGTCGACAACAAGCGAATCCAACAGGTCTGTGAATCGGTGCAACATAAAATCCAGGAGAATCGTTGCATCCGGGGCAATGACTCTTTCCACGGAGGAATGACTGATATCCCTCTCATGCCAGAGGGCGACATCTTCAAGGGCAGCCTGGGCGTAAGACCTCATCAAGCGAGCGAGCCCGGAAAGATTTTCAGAAAGAACAGGGTTTCTTTTGTGGGGCATTGCCGACGATCCTTTTTGTCCCGGTGAAAAATATTCTTCCACCTCTCTGACCTCGGTTCTCTGAAGCAATCGGATCTCCTGAGAAAATTTGTCTATTGAGGAGGCGATAATAGCGAGAACACAAAAGAGTTCGGCATGTCGATCTCTCTGGACGATCTGAGACGATACAGGTGCCGGTTTGAGGCCGAGTTTCCGACACACATATGTTTCAACAGAAGGATCAATGAAAGAGAATGTACCCACCGCGCCTGCGATCTTGCCATAACTGATCGATTCCCTGGCCCGGATCAGTCTCGAGCGGTTTCTCTCCATTTCCTGATACCAGAGAGCCATCTTCAAGCCAAAGGTAATCGGCTCGGCATGAATTCCATGTGAGCGCCCGATCATGAGCACATCCTTATACGCCCATGCCTTTTCCTTCAAAACTGCAAGCAGGTTATCAATATCTTCGATCAGAATATCCGATGCTTCCTTCAAAAGGATGGCAAGAGACGTGTCAAGAACATCAGAAGACGTGAGTCCCATGTGAATGAAGCGGCCATCCTCCCCTACCTTTTCAGTAACAGACGTTAGAAAGGCAATAACATCATGTTTGGTGTTCTTTTCGATCTCCTCAATTCTTGACACATCATACCCTGCCCTGGTTTTGATATTCCTTAGAGATTCTTCAGGAATTTCGCCACGCTCTTTCTGTGCCTCACATACAAGCACTTCTATATCGAGCCATTTCCTGTATTTGTTTTCAGGGCTCCAGACGGCCGACATTTTTTCTCTTGAATATCTTGTAATCAACCTTTTTCTCTCCTTTTTGCTGAAAATTTCGTAAAAAGTCGTATCCCACCTCAAAGTGTCATTCCCGCAAAAGCGTGAATCCAGTAATATTAAACAGTTCTGGACTCCCGCCTCCGCGGGAGTAACAGGAATGATAACTTTCTTAAGAAATCACCATTCTTACATTGGTGACTGATATCAGACTAAATGATGAATATATAAAACAAAACATGGTAAAAATAAATTAAAAAAACTACCGATTAAAAAATATTTGCAGTGTAATGACTGAAATTATACAAATGTGATCACTTTGCCATAGGTAGTTATTATCGGTCCATGATGAGAAAAGGATCTACAGAATGGGCTGAAAAAGTCGTCGCGCCGTCGGAGG
>Ga0116202_10001133_pt1 | contig 15551 bp, 13 predicted proteins | sample LakKivw325mmetaG_FD_94479 | JGI IMG/M metagenome (GOLD analysis project Ga0116202, IMG submission 94479) | Anoxic lake water microbial communities from Lake Kivu, Rwanda to study Microbial Dark Matter (Phase II) - Lake Kivu water 325m metaG | ecosystem: Environmental > Aquatic > Freshwater >...
CCATCCATACCTTCTTCATTAGGAACTTCTTTAAATTTCTTCATCTCCGTACGGGAACTGGCAGGGAGGATTTGATTTCAGCCGATGGATATTTTAAGAATGTTTTGCTTTAGAAATAAAAGTCGTTGGCCAAAAGGTCAAGGTAAAGAGGCCCGATTCGTTTAAGGGTGATGTTGCTGTTCCTTTAAATCATTTAAACATAACCCCTGGACCCTACACCAGACTGATTTCGTAATCTTAACCCTAAAGTGCATTTTCGTGGTCGTGGGTAATGGAGCCCTTGATTGGGAACTGGCCATGAATTGTCTGAAGACTTTTCTAATTTTTTTCCTCTTCATCCCCGTCTCAGGTTGCGGGAATCTCCTCTACCTTTCTAAATTGGGGTGGCATCAATCCTATATTACCTTCCACAGCATTCCTGTCCTGGAGGTCCTGGAGGATCAATCCATCGATGGTCCATCGAAGGAGAAGATTTGCTTCATCCAGGAGGTGAAGCGATATGGCGAGGAAAGATTGGGGCTGAAGGGGGGGAAGAGTTACACCAAATTCTTCGAGGCCAAAGGCCCTATCCTCCATGTGATCACGGCAAGCGAAAAGGACCGTCTCCGGCTTTATCAGTGGACTTTCCCCATCGTCGGAAAAGTCACCTATAAAAGTTTTTTTACTACAGAGGGAGTCCTGAAAGAGAAGCAGTTTCTCGAAAAGAGAGATCTCGATACCTTCATCCAACCGGTCGGTGCCTACAGCACGCTCGGATGGCTGAAGGACCCCATTTTTTCGTCTATGCTGAGATGGGATGAATCTACTTTAGCCAATATCATCCTCCACGAGATGGCCCATGCCACGGTCTATTTTAAAGGGGAAACAGAGCTCAACGAACAGATCGCCACCTTCATCGGGAATCGGGGGTCCATCGATTTCCTGGCAGAAAGGTATGGGGAGGCATCGAGTGAGATGATCAAAGCAATGGATGGTCAGGAGGATGACCTTCTTTTCTCCCGATGGATCGATGGGGTATGCAGGCGTTTATCCGGTTTCTATGAACAGCCCCTCTCGAGGGATGAAAAATTGAAGGGGAGAGAAGAGATATTTCAGTCCATTAAAGAGGAATTTAAAGAGATCAAGGTCCAATTGAAAACGGACTGCTACAGAGATTTTGATCAACTGGACCTCAGTAACGCCGTTCTACTGGCCTACCGGCAATACATCCATCGTCTCGAAAATTTTCAAGCCATTTATGAATATTTCGGAAGTGATTTAAGGAAGACGATTGAATTTTTTAAGGAGATCCGGGCCTCAAGGGAAAAACCTTCGTCTTATTTAGAGCGGTGGATGAAAGAAAGGCCGATCTTCCCGATTAATCCTGCCTCTATCCAGCCCAAATATTAATTGACATCGTGACCGGCAAGTGCCCCGCAAGCCCCGCCTTGTAGGCGGGGTCAAAGGGCACAATATAAATGAGATTTCCTTTTCGGGAAGCCCCGCCCTGTGGGCGGGGAGCTTCACTTTGTGATTAATTTTAATCTCGCCCCGGAGCGAGGCGGGAGGCAGCCCTTAACAGGTAAAGGAATATGGGATGGGTTCATCATGAGACCCCTTCATCAATAGCCTGAAATAGGAACCCGTCCGTCATTGAACGATTAGGTGAGCTTCTCTTCCATCTGCATCCGCAGGCAGATTGCCAGGATCGGGTCTACGGGATGCCACACTCCTGTTTCTTCATCCTTTTCGATAAGGTCCAGTTCCTCCAGTTGCCGGGATGAATGCTGAACTCCTCCCACTGACCCAAGCCCATGTTTTTGAATATAGCCGCTTGCCAGAAGCTTAGGCGTCGCCTCTTTAGCTAAAGCCTGGAACAGGAGACGTTGGTGAGGTGATAAACCCTGGAGAATCGCTTCAAAAACCGGCTTTTCCGACAGGATAAGTCTTTCCATTCCACGGTTAATTGACTCTTCGGTTACTGTCTTGGAATGTTCATAAACAAAGAAAGCCAACTTCTCCGAGTAATAGGGGTGAAACCCTGTGAAGGATGCAAGCTTTTGTGCCATTGCCATGGTACATTTCCTCTGGTTTTTTTGAAATTGTTCGGCAATAAACTCGGAAAGCTCATCAGGCGGAAGCAACTTTAGCGGGTAATTGATGGCGCTCTGGAAGAACGGACGTTGTCTTTCGTTGAAAATACCTAAGAGAATACGACGGCGACTTCCAATAAAGAAGTAAGACGCCTGGTGCTGAATCCGGGTTCTCATGATGCCTTCAATTTGCAGTGCTTCTTTTAAAGTAATAATCTCCTGAAATTCATCGAGGGCCACGTGGACAAGGGATTGGGTGGCATTGATAAATTCTCGAAGGGAATCCATCGTCTCCTCAAGGAGTTGCAGGCCGCCTTTTCCTGCGCCGGAAAGCTCGACGCTCAGCGAGACCCCTCCAGAAGGATCAGGTTTCAGCACAGGACGGAAGGATTTCATGGCCCGAAGAGCTGACTTCCAGAGAGGGTCCTTTTTATGGGTTATGACGAAGACCGCCTTGGCCAACCGGGATGCCACATCATCAACCGAGGCCACACCGAAGAAGTCAGTAAAAAGGGGAACGGCGCCTTTGTTCAATAGGGCTTTTTGAATTCTCTTCACCAGAGAAGTCTTTCCATACCTCCGGGGTGAGAAGAGAACCACATTTGCTTTGCCTTTAGTATAGGACTGCAATTCCTTCAATTCCTTCTTTCTGTCGCAGAAGGGGGCGTCAACCGGCACTTCCTGAAGATAGAAAGGATTCCCCATCCCAATCTCCTTTTGATATTTAAATTATGGATATTCCATTATGGTAATTTAATAATATTGTAATGCCATCAAATTGTCAATGCTTTTCTTCGATGGGAAGGTTGCAAAAATTGAGTTTTCGAAAGCAGTAAAAAGGTGGGTATCGTTCAGATTATCCTGAATGAGAGAGAGTTACGCAATGGAGTAAGCGGGTATTTCGGAAGAACGATCAACGGTAAGAGAAGGGCTCGTTTTTGAGATCAGTGGTGAGATTAGCGTTCCCTTTTTCCCTCAATAAACTCCTCCACCATCAACTTGGCCTGATTGTCGGGAAACTGCACCAGAGGATGTTTCATCGCGTAGGCGGAGATGGAGATGAGGGGACCTCCGATGCTCCTGTTGCGGGCGATCTTGCAGCACCGGATGGTGTCGATCGTGATCCCCCCGCTATTGGGAGAATCCTCCACCGAAAGCCTCATCTCAAGGTTCAAAGGGATTTCTCCAAACCCCCTTCCCTCCATCCGGAGAAAACAGACCTTGTTATCGTTCTGCCAGGGGACATAATCGGAAGGGCCGATATGGATATTTTCCGGCTCAAGGGGAATACCCAGCTGGGATTGGATCGCTTCGGTTTTCGAGATCCGTTTATTCTTCAAACGATTTCGGTTAAGCATATTGAGGAAATCTGTATTTCCTCCCGTGTTGATCTGGTAGGTCCGGTCCAGTCTTACTCCGCGATCCTCGAAGAGTTTAACCAGGGCTCGGTGAATAATAGTGGCCCCCATCTGAGACTTGACATCATCTCCTATGGCGGGGATTCCTTTTTCTTCAAACCGTTTTGACCATTCGGGGACAGAGACGATGAAGCTCGGCATACAGTTGATGAGACTCACCCCGGCACTCAAACAGGCCTCTGCATAAAACTGTGTGGCCAGATCAGAACCCACAGGAAGATAATTGAGTAAAATCTCAACCCCGGATTCCTTAAGGACCTTCTCCACATGACAGGGTTTTTCATTTGCCGCGATAAAGGTCCGGTCCTCGGAATAATCCTTCATATGTTCTGAAACACCGTCAAGGACATCCCCCATCGAGACCATCACCCCTGAGTCATTGAAGCTTGAGAAAAACACTTTGGTACAATTGGGTTTTGCAAAGATGGCCTCCCGGAGGGGTTTTCCGACTTTTCTCTTGTCGATATCGAAGGCGGCACCCACTTCGATATCCCAGGGTTTGTAGCCCCCGATATCCAGGTGCATCAAACCGAGGGGATCGAATTTTGGATTCCTCCGACTCGTATCTCGATAGAATTCAATCCCCTGGATGAGAGCACTGGCACAATTCCCGACACCCACAATACCGATCCGGATCGAATTCTTCTTCATAAAAGATCAACCTTTCTCATAGAATTCCCTTTCCCATATGACTTTGAAAAACTATCTTATTTACCACCAATTGTCAAGAATTTTAAAACCATTTTCCTTGACTTCTCCAATTGAATCTGGTAATTTCCGCAAGAATTAATCAATTGAATATGGGACCAAAGCAATGAAAGAGAGAAAGAAGTCGCCATTCTTAAGGCAAACCATACGACCTCTGGATCCCCAAAAAACCCGAACTCTCTATGATCTGGTTCGAGGCTTTCAGCATACCTCCTTCCAGAGCCGAAATCTCTATAAATGTTTTGAGGTCTTCAGAAAGATGCTCAGTGATCCCCGGTGTATTATCTTCCTCGGGCTTTCAGGAGCGATGATTCCCGGCGGGATGCGAAAGGTGATCCACGATATGATCGAGATGCGATTGATCGATGTCCTGGTCTCGACCGGTGCGAACATCTTTCATGACCTCTTCGAAAGTTTCGGATACCGACATTATTTAGGTTCTGAGGAAGATGATGATGATACCCTCCGGAGGCACCGGATCGTGCGTGTCTATGATGCCCTGATGGATGATCACGAGATCAATCAGGTGATTCATCTCCTTTCGGAGATTCCGGAGGCACTGGAGGAGAAAGTCGTTTCTTCAAGAAGATATCTCGAGGTCCTGGGACACCAGCTCAAGGATGGGGGATCGATCCTGAAGACAGCCTCCCGATACGGGGTTCCCATCTTTGTTCCGGCCCTGAGCGATAGCTCCGTCGGGATCGGTCTCACCTTCCTCCATTCCCGGAAAAAGGAGTCTTCGGAGGGATTGATCATCGATCAGATCCGCGATAGTTTTGAGATTTCCCAGTTGAAAAGAGCGGCCGCGGTCACCGGGGCCATCTATATCGGAGGGGGAGTTCCCAAAAATTATATTCAACAGCTTGGGCCGGTGAACGAACTCCTTTTCCAGAAAGAGAGCGGTCATCATTATGCCTTCCAGATTACTACGGATGATCCAAAATGGGGGGGGCTATCGGGATGCACCTTTGAAGAGGCCAAATCCTGGGGGAAGATTGAGAAAGAATCCGCCTATGCGGCTGTCTATATGGATGCCACCGTTGCCCTTCCTCTATTGGCAGGGGCCATCTTTCAGGAAGGAAAGGCTTTGAGCAGGAGAAAGAGGCGCCAATTCCAATGGGAGGGAGACCGGCTGAAGGCCATCCGATTTGTCTGATCCTCCTTTGTTTCAATTCATACCCCCCCTTTATAAACCCCTTTACCCTATTTGAGTTCAATTCATTGCTGAATGCAGATTGGGAAAACAGGATTACGATTCCGAAATCCGAAATCCGAATTCGGCATTCAATAAGAAAGGGGTTGAAAAAATGGGGGAAATGGTTATATTATAATTTAGTAAGTGATGAGATAAAAAGGAGTTTGATTTCGATGAAAAATTCTGATTCCAAGATTCCAGATCAGAAGGAGCTCGAGAGGGAGCTCAACGAATATTTGGGTAAAAAGTATGGCGACCGGATTCGGTTGGTCGTTCCGATGCTCTTTCCAAAGCCCCAGACTGAGGAGGTTTCAAAAGAGGAGAAGGAGTTGGGGGAAGGAAAGAGCAAAATCCATTTCGATCTGAAGCCGGAGGAATTAGAGGCATTTCTCAACGATTACATCATCCGGCAGGAGGAGGCAAAAGAGATCCTTGCCACCAAGATCTGCACCCATTTCAACCGTATTAAGTTCACCGAGATGACCAAAGGGAAGACGCGATACGAAGGGGTGGGGCATATTAAGAACAATATCCTGATGATCGGTCCTACCGGAGTGGGGAAGACCTATCTGATCAAATTGATTGCAAAACGCATCGGTGTCCCTTTTGTCAAGGGAGATGCGACCAAGTTCAGTGAAACCGGTTATGTGGGAGGAGATGTGGAGGATCTTGTCCGGGATCTGGTTTATGAAGCCAATGGAGATATTGAGTCAGCCCAGTACGGAATCATCTATGTGGATGAGGTTGATAAGATTGCCTCCTCAAACAACCTCATCGGTCCGGATGTATCGAGGACGGGTGTTCAAAGAGCACTGCTCAAGCCCATGGAAGAGACCGAGGTGGATCTCAAAGTCCCCCATGACCCTATCTCCCAACTGGAAGCCATCGAACATTACCGGAAGACCGGGAAGAGGGAGAAGCGGACGATTAATACCAAATACGTCCTCTTCATCATGAGCGGTGCCTTTAACGGGTTGGAAGAGATTACCCAGAGACGCTTGAACCGGGAAGGGATTGGATTTGGGGCGGAGATTCGCTCAAAGGATGAGCGGGCAGAGTACCTCAAACAGGTGAAGGCGGAGGACCTCATTGCCTATGGATTTGAGTCGGAATTTATCGGACGACTTCCGGTGACCGCGATCTTCGAGCGGCTGGAGATAGAGGATCTTTATGCGATCCTGAAGAATCCCAATAATCCCATCATCTTGGGGAAGAAGAAGGATTTCAAATCCTATGGGATTGATATTCAATTTGAGGAGGAGGCCCTTTACGAATTGGCGGTAAAGGCCTATGAGGAAAAGACCGGGGCAAGGGGGCTCGTCAGTGCCGTGGAGAAGGTCCTGCTGAAATTTGAGAAGCGGCTTCCTTCCACGGACATCCGTCGATTTGTGGTCACCCGGGCAGTGGTGGAGAATCCCGATCGAGAGCTGGAACGATTGTTTGAAAACCCCTCCGATCCTGAGGGGCTTGCTAAATTTGAGATGCTTCTTTCGAGGGAGAAAAAAGAGATGGAGGAATCCATCCTGAGTAGGGAGGGAGAATTTCGGAAACGCTATGGATTTGCCTTCCCGAAAGGAAGAATTGATCTCATTGTCAACCGGATGGTTGAAAAGGGATATGATGTCAATACGGTCTTTGAGGAGGTCGTGGAGATCCAGCGCCAGATAGAGGAATTTGAAAGGGATTTTCAGAAACGAAATGGAATCCAACTCCAATTTGATAACCAGGCGGTCGATCGGGTTATCGAAATGGCACTCCATGAAGAGATCAGAGGAGAGATGGTGTGCTCCCGTGTGTTAAAGGATTATGAACATGGGATGAAATTAATCCGTGATAAGATGGGCCGAAGGGAGTTCATCATTACCCGGGAGGCCATCGACGACCCGGAGGGGTACCTTAATCGGGTCATCCGGGAGATTTATGGCGGGCAGACCGACGAAAGGCCCCAGGGGGAAGGATAATGGCTGCCAAAGATTATTATCAAATATTAGGGGTGAGCAAGAACGCCAGCGAAGAGGAGATCAAGCGGTCCTACCGGAAACTGGCAATGAAATATCACCCCGATCGAAATCCGAATAAGAAAGAGGCTGAGGAACGCTTCAAGGAGATCAATGAGGCTTACGCTGTCCTGGGCGACAAAGAGAAACGGAAACAATACGATACCTTTGGGGCAGAGGGATTCCATCAACGGTTTACCCAGGAGGATATCTTTCGGGGCTTCGATTTTGATGAGATCCTATCCGGTCTTTTCGGAGGAAGAGGGGGGCGCCGGGAATTTCGATTCGGGGGCCGGAGAGGGTTCGACTTCGGAGACCTTTTCGGCGGTCCCTATGGTTATCAGGATACAGGCCGGATGGCACAGAAGGGGGAAGATATCCTTTACGAGATGCCCCTCTCTTTGGAGGAGGCTGCCTTCGGAGGGGAGAAAAGGATTTCATACCGGAAAAACGGGAAGGTTGAAGAGGTCTCTGTAAAAATTCCAAAAGGCATTGTTTCGGGAAAGAAGCTGAGGCTTGCCGGAAAGGGGATGGAGGGGAAAAACAGCGGCCCTCCGGGGGATCTCTATCTTCAGATCAATATTCGTGAACATCCTGTCTTCATCCGGGAGGAGGATGACCTGATCGTGGAGAAGGAGGTCCGCTTCTCAGAGGCGGTGCTGGGAACGACCCTTGAGGTCCCCACCCTCGAGGGCACGAAGAGGGTCAGGATCCCTCCGGGAACGCAGAGCCATACGAAGATGCGGCTAAAAGGACTTGGAATGCCTCATTTTCAAAGGGAGGGAAGAGGGGATGAATTTGTGAAGATCGTCGTGAAAGTTCCCAGGAAGGTATCAGAAAAGGCTCATGGACTCATCCGGGAGCTTGCCAAAGAAGGCCTTTAACACCTCCATTGACAATTTGCAGTTTTTCATTTTCACTTCTTCATTCAATTTTCTCATATCCCATTTCATGATCAAGGTTCGTTGACTTTTCCGATAATCTATTATAAATAAAGCCAAAAGAGTCTGTTCTCTGAACGGGAGGAAGAGATCATGGGGAATCGGGTTTATGAAGAGGTGCCGGTGGAGAAGTTAAGGTGGCGATGTGATCCTAATTCATTACCCTACGAGACCACTGATTCCATCCCGCCCTGCAGTGAGATTATTGGCCAGGAAAGGGCGCTGGAAGCGGTACGCATCGGACTCGATATCAACAGCATCGGTTATAACATCTTTGTGACCGGCCTGGCCGGAACCGGAAGATTTACGACCATTAAAACCGCCCTGGAACGGCTTGATGTCAAAGGAAGGATTCCGAATGATATCTGTTATGTCAATAACTTTAAAAATTCGGATATGCCCCACATGCTCCTCCTTCCTGCAGGGCAGGGGATCACCTTCAAGAAAGAGATGGAGATGTTGATTGAGACTTTAAAGAAGAAGATCCCTCTCATCTTTGAAAACGAGACCTACCTCAACAAGAAGAAGGAGCTGGTTGAAGGATTTCGGAACAGGCAGGCAGAGATGTTTCGGGAATTTGAGAAAAAAGTGAATCGAGAGGGTTTTGCCCTGGTCCAGGTTCAGACGGGTCCCTACTCCCGGCCGGGGATTTTCCCCGTGGTGGAGGGAAATCCGGTTAACATCGAACAGCTGGAGGCGATGGTGGAGGAGGATAAGTTCTCAAGAGAAGATCTGGAGAAGAAGAAGGAGAAACAGGCCGAACTGACCGAGGAATTGGAGACCATCTTTAAAGAGACCCGGAAATCGGAGAAGGGGATCAAAGAGCAGTTAAGCGAACTGGATAACGAGGTCATCTCTCCTGTCATCCGGGACTCCATCTCAGACATCAAAGAGAAGTTTAATCATGAGAAGATCCCCCGATACCTGGATGAAGTTCAAGAGGATATTTTGGCCAACCTCCATCGTTTCAGAGAAAAGGAAGAGCCCGCCGCTCCTTCGCTTCCGGGATTGATCCTGCCTCAACCCGCAGAACAGTTCACCGAATATCAAGTCAATGTCCTGGTGGACAATTCAGAGACGAAGGGGGCCCCGATCATCGTGGAGACGACGCCCAACTACCGAAACCTCTTCGGCACCATCGAAAGGGTGGTCGATCGGGCTGGAATCTGGAAGACGGATTTCACCCATATCAAGGCAGGGTCTTTTCTGAGGGCCAATGGAGGCTATCTGATCTTCAACGCCCTGGACGCCCTTACAGAACCATGGGTCTGGCCTGCGTTGAAACGGACGCTGAAGAATCAGATCATCGAGATTCAGACCTATGACCCCTTCTATTTTTTCTCGACTTCAGCCATGAAGCCAGAGCCCATTGAATGCAATACCAAGGTCATCATGATTGGCGATACCCGGATGTACTACCTTCTCTTTAATTTGGACGATGACTTCAAAAAGATTTTCAAAATCAAAGCGGACTTCGATTCGGTGATGAATAAGGATCAGGGGACCATCCATCAGTATGCCACCTTTATCCGGAGGATCTGTGATGAGGAGAAGCTGAAGCCCTTTGATCGAACTGGAATTGCAGCGGTCGTGGAATACGGGGTGGAGATCGCCGGGAAACAGAAGAAACTTTCAACACGCTTTCATCTCATTGCGGATATCCTGAGAGAGGCCAACTACTGGGCGTTGAAGGATGAAAGTCCTGTAGCCACCGAAAAACATGTGGATCAGGCCATTGAGAAGAAAATCAATCGGCTGAACCTCTTTGAGGAGAAACTTCAGGAGATGATTGAGGATGGGACCATCATGATCGATTCAGAGGGCCTGGTGGTGGGCCAGGTGAACGGGCTTTCGGTTTACGATCTGGGGGATTATTCCTTTGGCAAACCCTCTCGCATCACGGTGAAGACCTCTCTGGGGAAGGCAGGGATTATCAATATCGAAAGGGAGGCGGAGATGAGCGGTCCCATCCATAACAAAGGGGTCTATATTCTTTCGGGATACCTCAGGGACCGGTATGCCCAGGACAAGCCTATCACCATGAGCGCCAGTATCTGTTTCGAACAGTCCTATAGCGGAGTGGAGGGAGACAGCGCCTCCTCCACTGAATTGTATGCCCTTCTTTCAAGCCTGTCCGGGCTTCCGATCCGGCAGGACATTGCCGTCACCGGATCTGTCAACCAGAAGGGAGAGGTTCAGCCCATCGGCGGGGTGAACCAGAAGATTGAGGGCTTTTTCGATGTGTGCAGAGCCAAAGAGTTGACGGGAAAACAGGGGGTGATGATCCCCCATACCAATATGGATGATTTAATGTTAAGAAAAGATGTCGTCCGGGCGGTCCAGGAGGGGAAATTTCATATCTACCCCGTTAAAACCATTGATCAGGGGATTGAGATCCTGACGGGTGTTGAAGCGGGGGAGAGACTGGAGGATGGAAGTTTTAAGGCGGGGACCGTCAATGACCTGGTCGATAAAAAACTCAGAGAGCTGGGGATGAAGATTAAAGAGTTTGAAGGGGCCGGAGAAGAGCCAAAAGAGGAGAAGAAGAAAAGGGGAAGAAAATCCACCTGCAATGGATAGAGTGATCCTTAATATACCTCTTGATGTCGGCAAAGAGATCTTCATTCAAGGGCCTCCTCTGGAGGCCCTTCGATTTCAGGGGGGGCGGAGAGGAAGTATCCTGACCCTCACCGATTCGACGGGAAAGGATTTCAGGGGAAGGGTGGTTTCCCTTTCCGAAAAGGAGGCGTCCCTCCTCATCTTCGATCACTTCCCTTCACCGACGGAATCCTCACTGGAGATTATTCTTCTTCAGGCCCTTCCCGAGAAAGAGCGAATGGAATGGATCATCCAGAAAGCAACGGAGCTGGGGGTCTCGAAGATCATCCCTTTTAAATCCGAGAGGTCGATCTCTTTAGAAGAGAGGGAATCGAAACAGAGAAAGGCTCACCGGTGGCAGGAGGTTGCCATCAGGGCCGTTCAGCAATCAAGAAGGGCAGGGGTCCCCAGGGTGGAGACCTATTGTTCATTCCGTGAGGCATTGGAGTTTTGTAAGGAAGAAGGGTTAAAGATCGTTCTCTGGGAGAAGAAGGGAGAAGGTTTGAAAGAGGTTCTCAGGCGATATAAACCTGTAAGAATTTATGCGATGGTTGGACCGGAAGGAGGACTGACAGAGAAGGAGGTCCATATTGTAAAGGAGCGGGGATTCATCCCGGTCAAACTGGGCCAGAGGATCTTAAGAGCCGAAACCGCGGCCATTACCTTAATCGGAATTCTCCAATATGAATTAGGCGACCTCTGTTGAGCCGATGGACTTCCTTCCACCTTCCGGGAATGGTCCCCATTCTCAATTCTTCTTATTGGAAGGGAGTTGACGCTGTGAAGAGATTGACTTTATAATAGATAAAAAGATGAGGGGGCTCCTATGTGGGACTATACGGAAAAGGTCAAAGACCATTTTTTAAATCCGAGAAATGTGGGGGAGATCGAAAACCCGGATGGGTCGGGCGAGGTGGGTTCCCTCGCCTGCGGAGACGCCCTGAGGTTGAGTTTTAAATTGGATGAGAATAAACGCATCAGGGAGGTGAAATTCAAGACCTTCGGGTGTGCCAGTGCCATTGCCTCTTCTTCGGCCCTGACGGAGATCATCAAGGGGATGACCCTTGAAGAAGCGGAGAAGGTGACCAACCAGGATATTGCCAACTACCTGGGAGGACTCCCCGAAGAGAAGATGCATTGCTCGGTCATGGGGAGGGAGGCCCTTGAGGTCGCCATCGCCAATTATCGCGGCCAGAAGGTGGAGAAAGAGGAATTCGAGATCGTCTGTAAATGTTTCGGTGTGACCGATCGAGAGATCATCAGGGCCATACGGGAGAACAACCTCAAAACAGTGGAACAGGTAACCTACTATACCAAGGCCGGTGGGGGGTGCGCCCAGTGCCATCCCAAAATTGAAGCCATTATTGAGAAGGTGAGAAAAGAGATGGAACAGGAGGCTCCTCCCGTCAAGGAGGAGAAGAGGAGATTGACGAACATCCAAAAGATCAAGTTGATTGAAGAGACACTGGGGAGGGAGATCGTTCCGGCCCTGAAAGCCGACGGGGGAGATTTGGAGCTCATCGATGTGGAAGGGAATAAAGTCTATGTGGCCCTGAGGGGGAAGTGCTCCTTCTGCCCCAGTTCTGGATTTACCCTGAAACAATATGTCGAATCGAAACTGAAGGAATTCGTCAGCGAGGAGATTGTGGTGGAGGAGGTCAGACCGTGAGAACCGTTTATGTGGATAATAATGCGACGACAAAAGTGGCCCCTGAGGTCCTGGAGGCCATGCTCCCTTACTTCAAAGAACTTTATGGCAATCCGTCCAGCATGCACTTCTTCGGAGGACAGGTTCAGAAGAAGATCAATGAAGCGAGGGAACAGGCAGCGGATTTTTTAGGGGCGGAACCCTCTGAGATTGTCTTCACCAGCTGTGGCACCGAGAGCGATAATTCGGCGATTTTCGGGACCCTCGATTCCTATCCCGAGAAACGCCATTTCGTGACCTCCCGTGTGGAGCATCCGGCTGTCATGAATGTGTGTACCTCCTTGGGCCGAAAGGGTTACCGGGTCACAGAGGTCTCTGTGGACCGGGAGGGCCGATTGGACCTCGATGAATTGAGGGAATCTCTGATGGATGGGACCGTCCTCGTTTCGATCATGTATGCGAATAACGAGACAGGGGTGGTTTTTCCGATCGAAGAGATAGGTGAGATCGTCAAGTCAAGGGGAATCCCATTTCATACGGATGCCGTCCAGGCGGCAGGGAAGATCCCCCTCAATATGAAAAAGTCGGCCGTGGATATGCTCTCCATCTCCGGCCATAAACTCCATGCCCCAAAAGGGATCGGAATTCTCTATATCCGAAAAGGGACTAAATTCTCTCCCTTCATGATTGGCGGTCATCAGGAGAAGGGCCGAAGAGGAGGGACCGAGAATGTTCCCTATATCATCGGTCTGGGGAAGGCCTGCGAGATGGCCAAAAGGAATCTCGAGGATGAGAATACGAGGGTAAAGGCATTGAGGGACTATCTGGAGATAAAGATTCTGGAGAAGATTCCGAATACCCTGGTCAACGGAGACCGGGTCCATCGTCTTCCCAATACCGTGAGTGTGAGCTTTGAATATGTGGAGGGAGAATCGATTCTTCTGCTGCTCTCTGATCTGGGGATCTGTGCCTCTTCGGGGTCTGCCTGTACCTCCGGTTCACTCGAACCCTCACATGTCCTCAGGGCAATGGGCGTTCCGTTTACTGCGGCTCACGGATCCATTCGTTTCAGCCTCTCCATCTATAATACCAAAGAGGAGATGGATTACATCATCGAGCACCTTCCTCCGATCATCCAGAGGTTGAGGGACATCTCACCCTTCTGGAAAGACTATCTGAAATCCCAGGGGAAGGGATAAAAAAAACCCCAGTTGAAAAAACTGGGGTCTTTTTTTTCTTAGATTTAATGAGCTTCGATGTTATTTCACTACAACCACATCGGTTGCCTGTGGACCCTTCGGACCCTGGGAAACCTCGAACTCGACCTCATCGCCTTCGTAAAGGGATTTGAACCCATCCCTCTTAATGGATGAGTAATGGACGAAGACATCATTCCCATCGTCTCTGGAAATGAACCCATAGCCCTTCTTCTCATTAAACCATTTTACACGACCTTTGGCCACTACAACTCACCTCCTTTCTTCATTTAAACTTAAGTAAGTTGTAATAGCCGTTGGTCCTTAAAAAAAGTCGCAAAAGTTTAAGAAGCACTCTTGCGACCTTTTGTGATCCAAACAAATACTTCTTACAACCTACATTAATAAATATTATGGCATTTTAATTTTGAAATGTCAATAAATTTTTTATATTTTGTAATGAGTTGATATTACACATGTTTTCTATTATAGGACATAAGAATGGCTCCCGGTTTAAAATTTCCCGAAAATTTCCTCTCCCGTATGCCATAGCGTTTCTTTAACATTCTCCATCTCAAAGGTAACTGCATGGAGTTTTTTTAAGGTAAACTGTCCCGGGTTGATGGAAATGGTCTTTCCGATCCGGTCTGAATAAAAACCGGACAGCTCCGGTGACTCATGAATATGACCATGGAGGGTCAGGAGAGGCTGATTCTCTTCAATAAAAACCTTAATCGATCGGCTACCAGCAGATTTTCCCCCCTGAATAAGATCCAATCGGGTCCCGAAGGGTGGGGAATGCATGAGATAGACTGTTTTTTTCTGATCGAGACTTTTGGGGAGGTGATCAATATCATCCCGGATCGTTTCTCTGCTTCTCAGATAGAGATGGGGATCCACGGGCTGAAGCTTATCAGCCTGGTCAGCAGATCGAATATAGGAAGGGTTCTTCTGGGGAGGCCATAACGCTTCAGAATCATCCATCTTCTCATAATCTTTTGGCCGAAAAGGAGTCGGAGGGACAAAAGGATAGCCCATGAGTTCGTAGCCGTTCCTTAACGGGTAAATTCTCAGATGGAGATCAATGATTGCTTCGTTAGGTTCTTTGAAGAGATAAGGATATCCGATATCCCAGTTTCCCGGGATCAGGAAGATCTGTTTGGCTCCAGCGGTCTCCATCATCGCCTTGAAAAAAGGGGTAAGAAATCGATCGATGAATTTTTTTTGATTCGGGATCATGTCTTCATATCTTTTCGTCGGGGGAAAAGATGGGAGAAGATCACCCCCCAAGAGGATGATCTCAGCGGGGGAAGAAGCGGTGAGTTCTAAAAGTTGATGATAGAGCCGGATTTCACCATGAAGGTCTGAGGTATAAACGCATTTCATTTTAATCGTATGGGACTAATCTTCAAAGTCCTCCACAAGAACCCATTTGTCCTTCTTCCTGATCAGCCTAAAGGTGACTTTGCAATAGGAACACAGGACCAGGTCCCCTGTCTTCTCATCGCCATCCAAAGGGATATCGGCATCACAGATAGGACACACCATATCAGTTGCCATAGGTCATCTCCTTATACTCAGGAATATTTGAATTCGGAGAAAAAATCAAGAGATTTTTTGAATATTTTCCTTGCAATCCGGTCTAATATTATATAAAAATTATTAAAGACATCCTATAAGGTGTCAAGAGAAAAAATGATGGGTTTGTAAGAGAGTTTTCCACAGGCTATTCAATTTTCAAAGAGCCGTTCTTTGACAATTTAACAATTGATGTAGAC
>Ga0116202_10001136_pt1 | contig 15520 bp, 12 predicted proteins | sample LakKivw325mmetaG_FD_94479 | JGI IMG/M metagenome (GOLD analysis project Ga0116202, IMG submission 94479) | Anoxic lake water microbial communities from Lake Kivu, Rwanda to study Microbial Dark Matter (Phase II) - Lake Kivu water 325m metaG | ecosystem: Environmental > Aquatic > Freshwater >...
CAGCAATATGTATCAATGCCCTTTCCGGGAAGCCCCGTCCTGCTGGCGGGGAGCTTCATATCCACAAATTAAGGAGGTAGGAGAAAGATGGAGAAACGTCTGGCTGATTGCGGGGGCGACTATGACAAGAGAATTCTCATGAGAAAGTTACTCAGCGGTGAAATTTCTGAAGAGAATGTGGAGATGTATCTTCAGGAACTTCCCGATGTATCCTCGTGCGCAGAAGAGATGGTTGTTGAGTAATCCGGTATGCTGATTGATTCTCATGCCCATCTGGAGATGAGGGACTTTGACCGCGACAGAAACGAGGTCATCGGAAGGGCAACTCAAGCAGGCATTGACCTGATCATCACCGTAGGAACGACCGTAAGTGATTGCGAAAAAGCCGTATTGATTGCCAGTCAGTACGAAACAGTTTATGCGGCAATCGGCATCCACCCCCACGAGGTGAAGGACATTGATGAGGCGACCTATGGTGATCTTAAACGACTGGCAAAAGCGGAAAAGATCGTGGCCTATGGGGAAATCGGGCTTGATTTTTTTCGCAACTTGTCTCCGAAAGATGTTCAGATCAGAAGATTCGGCGAGCAGCTGGAATTAGCGAGCGAGATGGGGTTGCCCATCATCATTCATGATCGTGAGTCCCATAAGGAAACACTCGATATGTTGCGGGGGTGGAAAGGTAAACAGGGAGTCGTCCATTGTTTCTCAGGAGACTACATTATGGCCAGAAAATGCGTTGACATGGGATTCTATATATCCATCCCCGGTGCGGTTACCTTTGGAAAGTCTGAAAAGCTGCAGGAAGTGGTGAGACGTCTTCCCATCACCTGTCTGCTTCTGGAGACGGACGCTCCATATCTGACTCCCCATCCGAATCGCGGCAAAAGAAATGAACCGGCCTATGTCGTCCACACGGCGAGAAAAGTGGCTGAAATAAAGGGATTATCTTTTGAATATGTTGCGAGTGTCTCATCTCAAAACGCAAGATCCCTCTTTGGCATTTCTTGAAATATTTATACAGGGAGGATGCGGTGGATTTCATCCTATGGATTTCCCCTCCGGTTGTTCAGATAGGGGCTGTATCCCGAAAGCGGAGTATGGCTCTTTTTTTTAGGAACGATGGGAAGAAAGGTTGCAGTATTGAAAAAAGTCCTGTTTATAGTTACCGGCGGTGCGTTCAATGACGCGACGTTTTTTCAGCAGAAAAAAGCGGAGTTAAATCCGGCCGGTATTATTTGTGCGGACGGCGGTGCCCGACATCTTTATGGAATCGGTCTGGTCCCGGATGTGATTATCGGTGACCTGGATTCTCTCAATGCGGAAATACAGCATTACTTTGAAGAGCGGGGAAGCAGAATCATCAAGCATCCGGAGGCTAAGAACAAGACAGATACACAGCTGGCCCTCGACTACGCCGTCAGAATGGCGCCTGATGAGATATATATCTTCGGCGCCTGCGGCACCAGGATTGATCATACGCTGGCAAACCTATCGCTCCTCGTTTCGGGACTGCAGAACAACATACCGATCAAATTGATTGATGAGTGGTGCGAGGTTTTTATCGTTACCGGTAAATATATCATTGAAGGCAATGCCGGACAGACCGTATCTCTTTTACCGTTCTCTGACAGAGTCACGGGTATCACACTACATGGATTTGAATATCCCCTGGAAAATGGCGTCATGGAAGCCGGGAACCCTTATGGTGTCAGTAATCGATTGAATTCCACGACGGGAATCATTACAATTGGTTCAGGGCGACTCCTTGTGATCAGCTATTTCAGGGCAGGGATTTTACCTTGAGGTGATTTATGAAACCAGCGAGGGTCTTGACCATAGCCGGTTCGGATTCCAGCGGCGGGGCCGGGATACAGGCGGATCTGAAAACGATCACCGTTCTGGGTGGTTTCGGAATGAGCGTAATTACCGCACTGACGGCCCAAAACACCTTGGGCGTCCAGGGCATTTATGAGGTGACACCTGATTTTGTGGAGAAACAGTTTGCATCTGTGATGACCGATGTGGGTGTTGATGCCGCCAAGACGGGGATGTTGGCCAATGCTGCCGTTTTGCGGGTAGTGGCAGAAAATATCAGAAAATACAACATTGAAAAGCTTGTGGTGGATCCGGTGATGGTGGCCAAGGGCGGAACGCTGCTGATCCGGGGTGAGTTCAGAAAAACACTGATCAGGGAACTGATTCCTTTAGCCTTTGTTGTGACCCCTAACATTCCTGAAGCAGAAGTCCTGGCAGAAATGCACATCACCTCCGTGACCGATATGAAAAAGGCGGCCAGAGTCATTCATGCTTTTTGCGCAAAACATGTGGTCGTTAAAGGGGGACATCTCTCCGGGGATGCCGTCGATGTGCTTTATGATGGAAGACACTTCCATGAGTTTGCCTCTGAGCGGATCGGCGAAGAAGGAATACACGGTACGGGATGCACCTTCTCCGCGGCGATCGCCACGGAACTTGCGAAAGGCCGGGGCGTTCTTGACGCCATAGCGGATGCGAAGGCCTTTATTACGGAGGTCATCAGGCATGCCTGTCATATAGGCGGCGGAAACAAAGTCATCAATCATCATGTTTCCGTTAAATAAATATCATTTCGCGTGTAAGGAGACATCTTAAGATTTCTCGCCTGGTTCAAAATGACATAGTACGGATTTTAAATTGCTGAATGAGAAGTGTGATTATAAGAAAACCGGCATCCTATGATGCAGCCGTACGCATTGTGTCAAGGTTGAACGCTGCAGGACATGAGGCCTACCTCGTCGGGGGTTGCGTACGCGATCTTCTGCGGGGCGTGGAGCCTCCGGATTATGACATTGTGACTTCAGCCGAACCGGATGAGGTGTGTTCGCTGTTTCACCATACCGCACCTGTAGGTGTGAGTTTTGGCGTCGTCCTTGTCATTGAGGAAGGACATCGTTATGAAGTGGCAACATTTCGCACCGAGGGTGGTTATGAGGATGGCCGCAGACCAACCAGCGTGACATTTGCCACGGTTGAGGAGGACGTCCATCGCCGTGACTTTACCGTAAATGCGCTTCTCATGGACACTCAAACTGGTAATATCATTGATTATGTCGACGGCCGTAAAGATATAGAAAACAGGATTATCCGGACAATCGGTGATCCGGAGAGGCGCTTTTCTGAAGATTATTTGCGAATGCTCCGCGCCGTTCGCTTTGCCGCTGGTCTTGACTGCCGCATTGATGCGGAGACGCTTGGCGCCATCAAGCGGCATGCGTCTGCGATAAGTTATATCAGTCCGGAGCGTATTCGTGACGAGATGACGAAGATCATCACACATTGCAATGCGCGTCGAGGCATGGAGATTCTTGCCGAGACGAACCTTTTGAAGGAGACTCTCCCCGAGCTGAGTGCCCTGCGCGGCGTTGAGCAGCCGGCCGGATTTCATCCCGAGGGCGATGTATGGGAGCACATCCTGAGAATGCTTGCCTTCTTCCCGGTACATGCGGGGGTGGAAAACGATTCATGTCTTGCATGGGGGATCATCATGCATGACATCGGAAAGGCCTGTACCCGTTCGGAAGATGCATCCGGAATTCATTTCTACGGCCACGTCCGCGAAGGGGAAAGGATTGCCGGGGAGATCATGCGACGGCTGAGATTTTCAAAGGGAGAGACCGAAGCCGTTCTGGCGCTGATCCATTGCCATATGCTGTTCATGAACGTCAAAGAGATGCGCCCTAATCGATTGAAGCGGTTTCTCAGAATGCCCGATTTTGAACGCCATCTGGAACTGCACCGTCTTGACTGCCTCGGCAGTCATGGGTTTCTCGACAACTATCATTTCTGCATGGACAGACTGGCTGAGATAGCGAAGGAAGATCTGCACCCACCTCGCCTGCTCAGCGGCAGGGATCTCATTGACATGGGCCTTTCTCCGGGGCCACTATTCAGCGAGATTCTACGAACTGTTGAGGATGCCCAGCTTGACGGCCACATATCGACACCTGATGAGGCTCGTAAAATGGTCATGGATCACTGGGGCAGCACCTTCTCGCGTTGATCCGATTATTTTTTTGAAGTCTACCATTTTCAAATGAATATAAGACTTTGATGATTAAACGAAGATTTCTTCTGTTTGTTGCAGTTATTGTACCGGCAGCTTTCATCCTGGGCGGCTGTGGAACGAAGCGTGTCTATCGTCCCCAACCGAAAGCAGAAAAGAAACTGACACAAATGGGCTATACCATTCAGGTCGGAGCTTTCTCCAGGGTGGAAAACGCCGCGCGATTGACGGAAGTGCTTTTTGAGCACGGTTTGGACGCCACCTATTTCGTTGCCCGTACGGGTCTGTACAAGGTTCGCGTCGGCAATTATTCATCAAAGTCTGCCGCTGCCGATAAGGCTGAAAGTCTTAAATCGGCGGGGATCATAGATGATTATTATATTGTCACGCCTGAAGAATACGCCACCGCAAAAAGAAAGACATACGGCAACCAGTATCTCCGGGAAGAACTTGTAAAATCGGCACGTAGTTTTATCGGTGTTCCATACCTGTGGGGCGGTTCTTCGCCGGATACGGGCTTTGATTGCAGCGGATTGACCATGACAGTCTATCAACTCAATGGATTTGATCTTCCCCGTTCATCGAAGGAACAGTATGAAACGGGCATTTTTGTGGAGCGAAATCATCTTCAGCAGGGAGACCTCGTTTTTTTCGCAATTTCCGGCGATGATAAAGCTTCGCATGTCGGTGTCTATACCGGTGACGATCGATTTATCCATGCACCCGGCAGGGGCAAAGCCATCCGCATGGATTCCCTTTCTGCAAGTTATTTCAGAAAGCGATATTTAGGAGGGAGATCTTATCTTTAATGACATTCTTTTCTTGATCATGCTGTGATTCAGAAATTATAAATAGATCCAGTTGGGAGAAAAAATGGAAAAATTGTTATCGAAAACCTGCCGGATTGTTTTGTTAAGCATATGGTTCCTGTTTGTCGTTGGCTGTGCAGGAATTATTGATTTTCTTCCGTCACCTCCCGAGTGGATGTCGCGAATCGAGCTGAACGGTCCGTATGACAAGGACATACCGGAAAAATATGTCGGCCAGCTGAGGGGCGCCAGTATGTCTTCCGACTGGGCGATCCCCTATATCTTCATGGCTGTCGGCTTGCATTTTGAGTCGGCAGGTGATGCGGAAAGAGCCCTCCACTTTCTTGACAGGTCTATTGCAGAATCCCATAAACGAAAAGACCTTTTCGGTGAAGGGACGGCAACGAACAGGAAAGTCTTTGTTCTCCATGAGTTTGGTCGAATCCATGAGGCATTCAAGCTGATCAAAGAGAAAGAAAAAGAATGGATACGTCCTCCCATGAACGCCTTTGTATATCATAATTATGGCCATTATTTTCTGATGAATGGGGATTATGGAAAGGCCTCTGATTTTTTCACAAAGGCTTTTATCGCGAATCCGGATTACCAGGAGGACTTTAACCTCCTTATGTTGCGGCGTGATACGTCATTGGAGCTCGGTATATCCGTCATCCTTGCTGACTATGTTCCCAGGATGTCTAAAAAGTATTCTCTTCTTGAGTTCGATCCTGCCATGATAAATGCGATCAGGAAGCGTGTTGACGAGGGAACGGCCCATCTTCATCAGGTGCTTGAACTGAACAAGAAAATCAGGCGGACCCAAGTCGGGCGATTTACTCCTGACCTTGTTTTCCGGATGATGGAATGCAATGTATACAATTTCCTGGGGCTGGCCAGCGGCATTAAAGGAAATTGGGAAGAATCACATCAGTGTCTGGCCATGTCATCCGAAATTGCCGGAAACGCGGGTTACCGTATTGGTGAAATTGACAGTACCTTCTTCCTCAATCAGGTTTATCTTCTCGAGAGGAATGTTACAGAGGGTTATAAAGCGGCGGAGCGGTTTAACGTAACAGCCGACAGATATCGTTTTCCCTTTTATCAGATATGGGCCAAGTATATCCTCTCACGATATCACATCGGGTTTGGCAATACCTCAAAGGCAATCAATATCCTCAGGGAAGCAGTCGCAGTCATCGAGAAGCAGAGAGCCACGCTGATGACGGATATGTTGAAGGAAACCTACTTATATAACAGGCAGGTTGTTTATGAGTCGCTTGTCGAACTGCTCGCTCGGGAAGGTGATTATAGAGGCGCGCTGGAAATGGCAGAACGCGCCAAATCCAGGATTCTGGTTGATCTGCTTGCGGGAAAGGATATCAGCAGAAATCCGGTTGAAGCCTCGTTGTTAGGAGAGGAAAAACGGGCAAACGAAAACATCATGAACATCCGGAAACAGATGCTGCGGATCTCCGGTGAATCGGCCGTAAGAGGCCTGACAGAAAAACTGGAAAAAGCCGAAGAAACGTATCGGGATGTGGTCCTCAAGATCAAGAAGGAAAACGAAGAACTGTATTCGATGGTTTCTGTGCAATCCACAGATATTGTGGATATTCAGAACCTGCTGGATCAGCATACCACCCTGTTTGATTATTTCGTGACAGATAAACTCCTCTATGTCTGGGCTGTCCAGAAGGAAAGGGTTCATCTGGAACGTATCAGCATCTCGAAAGAAGAGCTAAGAGAGCTTGTATCATCGTTTCTTGCAGCCGTTATCTCAAAGGACAAGAAAAAGACAAATCTGCTATCTCAAAAGGTTTATGACGTCACACTGAAACCGATCATTCCGTTTGTGTCCGGTGATCGAATCGGATTCATTCCCCACGATTCCCTGTATTATCTGCCCTTCGCTGCCATGAGCTACAAGGGGCAGTTTCTTGTGGATGCCTTCTCCGTCTTCTATCTTCCGAACTCCGGGGTCTTTAAACATGTCATGGAAAAGCAGGTTTCCAGGGGCATGAAAGTACTCGCCTTCGGAAATCCCGATCTGGGGAATAGGGACATGGATCTACCCTATGCAGCCATGGAGGTGGAAAGCATTAAAAAGCGGATTGATCAAACCGCAATATTTATTAGCAAGGCAGCAACGAAGAAAAAAGTAAAAGATCTAATAGGGGAATTCGATATTATCCACTTTGCAACCCACGGTCAGTATATTCAGGATTCTCCCATGGATTCAAGCCTGCTGCTCACACCGGGTTCGCAGGATGACGGCCGACTCACCGCTCTGGAGATTTTAAAGCTCCATTTTAAAGGCCGGGCTGTTGTCTTGAGCGCCTGCCAGACGGCACTGGGAATGTCCTCTACGGGAACTGAAATCGTTGGGTTCAACCGGTCATTTTTATACGCCGGCAGCCCCTCCGTCATTTCTTCTCTTTGGAATGTGGATGACAAGGCAACGGCGCAATTCATGGATCATTTTTACAAATACCTCGAAGCAGGGAAGGATATGGCTGATGCGCTGAAAATGGCCAAAGTGGACATGATTCGCAAGGGCTATTCCCCCTATTATTGGGCGCCTTTTATCTTAACGGGGAGGTATTAATAACTTATGAATATCAAGAATCTGATGGTAACAGGTGGATGTGGCTTTATCGGCAGCAATTTTATCCGCTATCTTCTGGAGGAAGCAGATTTTGAAGGTAGCGTTATCAATGTCGATAAGCTGACCTATGCAGGAAATCCGGAGAATCTGAGTGGCATCAGTAAACGGTATCCTGACAGGTATATCTTTCACAAAGCGGATATCTGTGATGCGAAGCAACTGGGCAGCATTTTCCTAAAGCATGAAGTTGATGCCATCTGCCATCTTGCTGCCGAATCACACGTGGATCGATCGATCAGACGGCCGGAGGGATTCATCCAGACCAATATCATCGGAACGTTCAATCTTCTTGAGACAGCCAGAGAGAACGCAAAAAAGTTTCTTCTATTTCATCATGTCAGTACGGATGAAGTCTACGGCAGCCTGGGTGAAGAGGGATTCTTTTCGGAGGAGACCCCCTATCGACCAAACAGCCCCTATTCAGCCTCCAAGGCCGCTTCGGATCATCTGGTTCGCGCCTATCATCAGACATATGGTCTGCCGACGGTCATTTCAAATTGTTCTAACAATTATGGTCCTTATCAATTTCCGGAAAAACTGATTCCTCTGATGATTCTTAATGCCCTCGAGGGAAAGCCCTTGCCTGTTTATGGAGACGGCAGGAATATCAGGGACTGGCTCTACGTGAGGGATCACTGTGAGGCCATTTGGACCATTATGCGCTCAGGGAAAAGGGGAGAAACATACAATGTCGGGGGAAATTCTGAAATAGAAAATATTTCGGTCGTAGAAACGATCTGTGATATTCTTGACGAGACCCTTCCGTATCCCGGCGGATCCTCCCGGAGGAAGCTGGTTACGTTTGTCAAGGACAGACCGGGGCATGACCGGAGATACGCTATTAATTTTAACAAATTGCACGAAACGCTGAATTGGGCGCCCAGGGAATCCTTCACTACCGGTCTGAGAAAAACAATTGCCTGGTATCTCGAAAACACAATGTGGGTTGACCGCGTCAGAAGCGGTGAGTACCGGGCATGGATAAGCGAACACTACAAACAGGAAGGAAGCGCTGTTTGAACGCATGGGTCGAATCGAAAAAGACCCTAGATCACCGGATGACAGATATCCTGTTGACTGCAGTTTGACAGCCTAAAACTGAAGACGGCCCGCTACACCCAGATTTGTCAAGTTGCTGAAGACGAGCTTCATTTCCGTATCACCGGAAAGCTCTTCTCCGGGTTCTTCGTATCTGAAAGTTCCCCGCCCCTGATAAATGGATCTCAGCAGGTATTGGAAAGGAACAGCTTTTCCGTATGAAAACGTTTCCGGCGTGCTGGATTCTTCAGCGGTGCTCCATATGCATAGACGGAAACTGTCTATATCAAACCATACCATGAGATTGTATGGATTGATTTCTTCTACTGCGGCATCTTTCCAATGGATGACACCGTCCATTCCAACCTCATTTTCTTCAAAGAACCTCTCGAGTTTTTCTCCCCATTGATCCTGGGTCTGATCAAAGGCCCATTTGTCGTAGCCATCGATCTTTTTCGTTACAGGATTCTTTCTTTTTCTTGTCATAAGTCACCTCCAATGGAGTTTCTTGTCTTATCTTAAATAAAGAATCACATTCCATGCCAAGATCCCTGAGCCGGCTGTTGTTTTTCTATCATTATGAATTGATTGAAAAATCGACTGGATGAAATTATTTTAAAAAGATACGTGAGGGGGTTTTGCGGAACAGCAAACGTATAACCAATTACGCAGTGGGAAGTGGTTTATACATATCATGATCATCCACCCTTCTCGTTCCAGGCTTATCTCTCGTCAACCGTTCGGGCCACGTCGAACGAGGGCCGTTTACACGACTGATTTGTTAGAGTCTCCTCTGAACCGAAGGATGGAAACATCGCATCATCCTAAAGTCGCGATAACCTTATTTTAAAAAACTGACGTTATAAATTCTTCCTTGTGAAGATCAGTATATGAAGATGATTTTTGCAACTTAAGCGCTTCCTGAGCGAATTTCATTACCTTATCGTAGTCAAAGTACAAATCCATCTTGATATAACAGTCCGCAAACAGTCGTTTGGGCCTGAAATCCTTATACTTGCAATCGGTGGTGAGAATCGGTATTTGATTTTCATGAATTACTTTTATAATGTCCTGGTCATTGTACCTGAGTAACGGTTTAAAGAGGTAATAACCCTCTTTCATTTTTAACATCGGATAAAAACGTTGCGAAGTCCGGAAAAACCTGTCGTCGATAGATTTCCCCTGATACAGGGCATCCCTGCTTGCATAGACACTGCCGAATAAATATTCCAGCGAGTAGCCGACAATATCCCAGAGAGACCAACCAACAATGATCACCAGAGAATGCCAGTCGACAACAGAACTGTCTAAGTATTCAAGAAAATACTTTCTTTTTGTTAAATGACAGACCTCACACGGATTTGTTCCTCTTTGCTTGGCTATTTCGAAGGCAGATTCATTTTCATGTATGGGATGCCATTTTATAGGTACGCCTCGCGCTTTCCAGTATGAATCAAGTTTATTTACTTCGTCCTTTGTGTACACATGCGTCGGAAACATGGCCGCATGGGTCTCAAATTCAAAACCGAATTCCTCTTTTGCCCGTATGAGAAAGTGGAGTATGACGGAAGCATCCTTTCCACCCGCATACGCAACAAGAACACGTTTGTCATAAAATGTTTTCAGGTGCTCTTGATTGTCACCTACCCACGTTTCATAATTTAAATGAGATTTCATGTATTTTCTCCTCAAAATGAATTTATAACCTCTTTTATTTTCCTTGACAGGTTTTCAATGTTGTAAGGTTTCTGAATGAATCCATTGCATCCCCGATCTATGAGATTCCTCACCCTATTATTGATGCTGTAACCACTGGAGAGTATCACTCGAATGTCGGGATTCATGGTTTTCAGGGCATCAAATGTTTCTTCCACCCCGATACCAGGCATGATCATGTCCAGAATCAGCAAATCAATTTCATTTCCTTTTTCACTGTAAGTCGCAATGGCTTCACTTCCACTATGAGCCACAAAGACTTTGTAACCCAGTTCCTCCAGAATTTCCTGACTTACATCAGCGATCAACTCCTCATCTTCCACAAGCAGAATGGTTCCCCCTCCCCGTAATATTTCTGCGGGCTCCTGCTCCTCATGGGTAACCTGTCTATCTGATGCAGGCAAATATATAAAGAATGTTGTTCCGTGTCCCCGTTCACTTTCGACATGGATGATCCCCTTGTGTCCCCTGATAATACCATACGCTGAAGCAAGTCCCAAACCCGTACCCCTCCCCATCTCTTTCGTTGTAAAAAATGGCTCGAATATACGCTTCTGCGTCTGTTCGTCCATGCCCGTTCCCGAATCCTTCACCGAAATCAGCACATATGACCCCGGCTCGGCAGGCAGTGATTTTGCATAATCCCCGTTTATAACCACATTGGACGTTTCCAGATAAAGATTCCCGCCTCCGGGCATAGCCTGCCCGGCATTAACATAAAGGTTCAACAAGACCTGTTCGATTTGTCCTCGGTCCACCTCTACGGTCCAGAGATGTTTCTCATATTTCTGATGGATCAGGATATCTTTATGCGTTCTTCGGAACATGTTGGAGGTCTTCTCGAGAATCTCATTTAAATCAGTCGTTTTAATCTCGTATTTTCCTCCGCGGGCAAACCCGAGAAGTTGTCGGGTTAAATCTGCCCCGCTCTTGACCAGATCTTCAATTCTCCTGAGTTTTTCATAGTTGGCATGTGTTTTATCGGCATTAAACAGCATGAGAGAAGCAAAACCATGTATTCCCATGAGGAGGTTGTTGAAATCGTGGGCGATGCCGCCGGCCAACGTACCGATTGCCTCCATTTTCTGAGCATGGATTAATTGTGTTTCGAGTTGTTTACGATCGGTCACGTCTTTGAATACGCCTATTACCCCAATCTCTTTTCCTGTAGAATCCAGTTTGGGCGTGCCGCTCATACTGAAAAAGCGTTCCGAACCGTCTTTGTGCAGCAGGGTGCCTGTATAATCTCTCACCGTTTCCCCGTTGTCTCTCATTTGCTTGAAAATTCTGATGTATTTTCCGATGTCTTCCTTCCTGACAAAATCTATAAAATATCTTCCGATGACGTCACTTTCTTCGTATCCCAATACTTTCTCCCATGCGGGATTGATGTATGTGAATGCTCCCTTGGCATCTATCGTATATATAATATCGGGAGCGTTTTCACTCAAAGAGCGGAACTTTTCCTCGCTCTCCCTGATGACATGATAGGAACTTGCGTTATTGATGCTGATGGCTATCTGGGGTGCGATGCCCATCAAAATACTCACATCTGTCTGGCTGAGAGGCCTTTTGGTATGCACGTTATCCACTGCCAGTATACCCATGGATTCGCCTTTGTAGACGATGGGGACGCTGATAAATCCATGTGTGCCCATTTGCAAAGCAAAATTACGGCTTCTTTCTGAAAGGGTGTCCGCGATCTCAAGGACATTATCAACCAATACTGGAATCTGCTTTCTGAACGACTCAACCACAGGTCCCCTGGAGTCGGGATTGTCGAGGTGGAACTCTACGCCAGTCAAATACTGTTCATGCTCAGGATTGTAACCATAACCGGCGGTGTAAACGAGGCGGGACTTTTCCATGTTGGCCAGCATAATCATGCCCCTGTCAAAGTCCAGTCGCTTCCTCAGGGACTCCATGATAAATTTAAGCAAATCTCCGATATCAAGAATAACAGAAATAGCCTGCCCGATTTCCTGAATCAGCATGGCATTGTTATATCGAATGTCGGTTTCGGTGATAAGACTTTTAGCCGTTTCTCCCTGATTCTTCAGATTTGTTTCCAGTTCTTTCACCTCCAGATGCTTTGAATAAAGGGAAAGAGCCATCACGAGCACGGCGCATGACGAAGCCGCCAGGAGAAACAACCAGCCCGGCAAGAAAAAAGCGAGGACCGAGCAAAGACCAATGCCAGCAAGGATGCTGTAATTGCGAATACGCTTCCATGTGAATGTGGGGGTGTTCTCCCAGCTAATAATGTAACGGCAAACATCTCCACCATGGTGAATGCAGGTGGGATGTTCAACGTCGGCCAGCCTGCTCGTAAACAGCTTCGCTATCGACTCATACGTTCCGATCCGGTTTTCACATTGGCCGGGATTTTCGGTAACGCCCGGATTTGGTTTTACGATCACTTCAAGCCGGGCTGGGCCAAGACTTTTTGAATGGATTGCGGATGCGCGGCTCAGTATTGGCTGGAGTTTTTCAATCATGGCATACGCGGATGCCGGTGTAATAAATCCGAGTACGTACTGCGATATGGCGCCCGATGTCTTGGAGGTGGTAAATTGACGTCCCACTTCACGGGGGATATTCGAATCGGGGAGTTTCTTGTTCAGGATTTCCTGAAAGCGGTCGATTTGCTTTTGAGTGAACCAGTGAGCGCCGTCTTCGAGTTGATAGCGGGTAATTCCTGCATAATCAATAATAGGGCCGATATCCGTCTCGGGGTAATTCTTCCGCAGATATTCGATGTAATTTTTAATAATTCTACTGTTATATAGAGAGATTTCTTCTTCAGTCATATTTCATTCTGAATCTTCGCTGTGTGAACTGCATGAAGTCATTGATATAATTTGTATCCAAAATCCAAAGCTGGTATTGCTTTTCATAGGGAATCTTGTTCACTTCGACGTAATCAGGCGGATAGATTAAAAGAGGTATTTTGTCAAGCCGGTAATACGGTGAGAGCTGTTCAATAGCAGGAGAAAGAATGTCCCACGGTGTGTTTTCAGTATCAATCACCATAATCGTAATACTGTTGAGAAGCTCCGAAAGGTTGATTCCCAGGCTGGATTGGTTCGCAATCAGGACAGCGCTAATATTATTTCTGCATATCAGAGAGTATATCCGCCACTTTCTTAAGAAACCATGACGCTGTGAAATTATCTCAATGGATTCACCGTATAGGGGATCGCTTGTTTTTCCCAGGACTTTTAGAAACAGGCCTCCGGAATGATGATGGTAGAAGTGCTCCAGTTCCTGTATTTCGGAAGGAGAGCTCTCTTTCAACAGCCATTCATCGGGCAATGGATTTTGTGGAACATTGATATCATATGTTAAATAAGAAAAGAGATCCAGGGAACACACTTCGGGGGTGTTCAGTTTTCTTGAGAATCCTCCAAAAATACGATCAGGAAACGTGTTATCTGGACGAAAATAACACATCACGTAGTCCATTTTTGCCGATGGGAATTGGCAAATGCCATGAGAAAAAAGGGTAATGTGTTTCAGTACCTGAAATCCGGGTAGTTTGTTTTCCATGGGACGGGCGGCGTGGTGATGGATGAGCCATGCCTTTTCATATGCTTTTACCATGGACAGATGTCCATAGATCCGTCCATTTTTCTCATAGGTAAAATGTCTGGCAATTTCAGAATCTTCACGATAGAGTTGCCTATACGTTTCTTTGAACTCTTCTCGGTATGAATGTATGGAGTTGTATTTTTTGGGATAAATAAATCCTGTCTCGAAAAACAACTCCCACAGAGCATCTATATCGACCTCTGTGGAGATGTGCACATGGGCGTCTATATTGGTGCTGAGAATCTGGTTTAGACGACTGTAGCTCAGAATATTCATATCCAAAATGGCAAAGCCACAACAAACATTTTCTCCTTCTACACGACGGTACACCACCTGGGCCGTGCACCTCATTTTGAGAATCCCGGCGTAATTAATGGACAGCTCCGGGATGATCATTCCCGGCATCAGGATACCTTCATCAACCTTGTCATGAACAGAAAATCCCGTAATGGAAATATCAAATATTTGTCTGTTTATCCTTTTTTTGAAAAAAGGATGTTCAAATGTGGCAGTCATCCGTGGAAATATTTGCTGACGCGGATTGCGGATCTTTTTTGTCTGAAAGCGGTTTATATGGTCCGATATCGGTGAAAAGACAATATCTCTCTGTGATATATCCTGTCTCTGCCGGACGAAACGGCAGCTTTCTGAAAAATAAATGGTGCCGTTGTTCGACAGCCTGATAATGGATGGTACAGCTATATTATGGCAGTGAAAAGAAGGGCAGAGCTCCGTATTAAATCTGATGCGGAATGCTTCAGGGCTGAAATCCATTAACTGCCCCCTGGCTGAAAAACCACTTTGCATCAACTCAGCCATGACATCCCGGCACATAAATCGTTGAACCCGGCGATGGCTTAAAACAAAACTATTTTCCGGCAACTGCATGGTAATGTTTTTATCGTTGGTTTCCTGCAATATTGCGGGTACCAGAATGATAGAATGATCTTCCTGAATGATAAGATACTGGAAATGATAATTGTCCAGGTTGATATCCCGATGATTTTTATCCCAGCAGCAGGTTAAGACATTATCTATACAGGGTTCCGTTCTGGACGTTATAATAATTGCATCGTTATATTCCGAGTGACGTAAAAGCAGGAGAACATGATCATTCATGAAATGGATGTAATTAAGTTTATTTATCAACTTCTCCTGATCTAAAGCCTGTGCGGATTCCATGGAATTGAGCAAGTTGTTGTGTTGGAAAATCCTGGATGGCCAGAAACTATCTTCGGAGATTTTCACGGATGAGTCGTCCTTCGGAATGAAGATTTGACTATCGTTCATGTTTCTTATCGACATTAATGCAGTTATTTGAATGGAAACGCATCCCGCATGTCCCGTCTTTCAGGCCGGGAGTTTCACATGTATGTAATAAAAATTCAGAATCCAATACCATGGATATGAAATTGTATCGGAATCGATTCTTTGAATGGTTTCAGGTAGATGAAAGATAGTCCCCGATAGTCAAGCCAACCTGTCCTTTACGTTGTTGAGGCTGAGTAAAATAACTGATGAATTTTAATTATATATCACTACTGTCCGGAATAATCCGTGAATAAGTTCAACTGGTTACTGTTTTTATCCATGTCACTTGTGTAATCATAAAATGTAAGTAGCTGAAACATGGACGCTCTTTCAAATAATGAGATA
>Ga0116202_10001140_pt1 | contig 15507 bp, 15 predicted proteins | sample LakKivw325mmetaG_FD_94479 | JGI IMG/M metagenome (GOLD analysis project Ga0116202, IMG submission 94479) | Anoxic lake water microbial communities from Lake Kivu, Rwanda to study Microbial Dark Matter (Phase II) - Lake Kivu water 325m metaG | ecosystem: Environmental > Aquatic > Freshwater >...
AACATCACCAAGGTAGCAGGCGAACTGGGCTGGCGCCCGGCCGAACGGCTTGAAACCGGCCTGCGCCGGACCGTCAAATGGTATCTTGAAAACGACCCGTGGCTTGAGGCGATTACCGGCCGGCCCGAATACCAGGCCTGGCTCAACCGCAATTACCAGGAAAGGGAGAACAAGTGAAAGGCATCATCCTCGCGGGCGGCAAAGGAACCCGGCTCCACCCCATCACCCGCGCCATGAGCAAGCAGTTGCTGCCGGTCTACAACAAGCCGATGGTCTATTACCCGCTGTCGGTGTTGATGCTTGCCGGCATCCGTGAAATCCTCGTCATCAGCACGCCCGAGGACCTGCCCGCGTTCCGGCGGCTTCTCGGCACCGGCGCGGACTGGGGAATTGAGTTCTCCTACGCCGAGCAGGCCGAGCCGCGCGGCCTGGCCGATGCCTTCCTCGTCGGCGAGAAGTTCGTTGCCGGCAAGCCGGCCTGTCTGATACTCGGCGACAACCTGCTCTACGGCCAGGGCCTTCAGCCGCAGCTCCAGGAAGCGGCGCGCCTGACTGAAGGCGCGGTCGTGTTTGCGTACCCGGTCCGGGACCCGGAGCGCTACGGCGTGGTCGAGATTGACCGGGCGGGCATGGCGGTGAGCATCGAGGAGAAACCGGCAAAACCCCGCTCGAACTACGCCATCCCCGGGCTCTACTTCTACGACGCCGAGGTCACAGCCATCGCCCGGGGCCTCGTGCCGTCGCGCCGGGGCGAACTGGAAATCACCGACCTGAACCGCGAATACCTGCGCCGGGGCAAGCTGCGCGTACAGGTCTTCGGCCGGGGCACCGCCTGGCTCGACGCCGGGACCCATGAGTCATTGCTCCAGGCCGCGACCTTTGTCCAGACCGTGGAGGAGCGGCAGGGATTGATGATTTGCTGCCCCGAAGAAGTCGCCTATCGCATGAAGTTCATCGGCGCCGGCCAGCTCAAAGCGCTCGCCGGCCGCATGGGCGGGAGCAGCTACTCAAACTACCTGCTGCGGCTGTTGGAAGAGAAAATCGGCTAGCCGCTACCGGTCCTGGACCCGGTAAAGCGCGAGCCGCGGCTCGGCGCCGGGTGCGCCCTGGCCCGGCTCAACCGTCAACACGTAGTCCACGAACCCCGGCTTGTGCAAGGCCAGGTCCTCGCCCACCATGTTGTAGGTGTATCGGAGCGGGAACCCTTCCGCATTAGTGGTCGGAAAAGAGAGAAACGAGATGTCGCCGTCGGGCCAGAGCCGCCTCGTCACCAGCACCGTTGTCAGCTTGCGGTCGTGGAGCATGTTCCCGATGCCCCGGCATTGCTCGACGTAGCCCGGGCTGTCCCGGTACTTTGTCGCGACCGCGCGATGGCGGGCAATCACGACGTTCTGAGTGAAGCTCACGACCTGGGGAAAGAGCGCCAGCAGGATGACCGCGACCACCGTCGCCACCCGCCGGTGAGGAATCATGGCAATCGCCAGCAGCACGATGAGCGGCCCGAGCGTACGCTGCTCGCGCCAGTCGAATGCGTCATATGCGGTGAACAGGAGCCCGAAGGTCACCAGGGCGACAAGCCCCACGCCCAACGCCAGCCGGTCGCGCCGCATGAAGCCGACAACGATACAGGTCACCGTGAGCGTGAACAGGAGGTACTTGGCCGCGGCGTAGGCGAGGTTGATCTGGGCGGAGAAGACCGCGGCGTTGTCCGCGCCGGGCGGGACGTTGAACGGCGCCGGGCTGGCAAAGTACCTGCCGACGTTCGTGCCGAAGTTGCCGGCCACCAGCCCGAAGAACGAGAGCAGCTTGCCCGAGCCGAGCACCCCCATCGCGTGCGGCAGGAAGCCGTACGGAAAGGGCGCGAGGAACAAGGCGGAGTACCCGAACGCGGCCAGCATGGCGGCGACCGACAAGCCGGTGAAGGCCATGAGCTGTCGCCAGCCGGCGGCGAGCGGGATGAGACCGAGCATGGCAATCGCCCAGCTCGGCCGGAACAGCGTGGCGACAACCACGACGCCGGCATAGCCGACCAGCCAGCGCGTCCGCGCGCGCGGCAGGCTCTCGCGGGACGCCCGGTACAGGAGCGTGCCCAGCGCCGCGGCGATGAACACGTGGAGTATCTCCTGCATGTAGGAGAACAGCGTCACCGGCACCAGCAAATAGAGCAGGACCGTGACGATCACCGTAAGCCGGCTGTCGAGCGGCACGTCGCCGAGCAGCAGGCCGACGAGCGCCAGCGCCAGCAGGAGCAGCACGGCATTCGTGATGATGATATTCATCGGGTGGTTGCCGAAGACCCGGCCGACCAGCCCGTGCAGCACGGCATAGGCGCCGCCGTGGCCGCCGAACTCCCCGACTCGGGCAACCGACTCACCGCACAGCAGCACGCCGTGCAGCCTGCCGGTTTCAGCGAACACCCGGGCGCCCGCGTAGTAGCCGAACTCGTCCGTTACCGACGGCAGGTAAAGCCCGTCCTTCACCTGCCAGCCCAGCCAGAGGTAACCGAGCACCGCAATTGCGAGCATTGTCCAATTGGCGACCGAACCGGTCTGCCGCCGGACCGAACCGGCGTGCTGCTCGGATGTACCGTTCATCCAGCCCGGAATGCCTTCACTGAGGTCACTATCCGGTCCAAGTCCGACTCATCCAGGCTGTTGTAGAACGGTAGGCGCAGGAGCTGGTCGCTCACCCGTTCGGCAACCGGGCAGTCGCCTTCTTGGCCGCCGAAACGCCGGCCCATCCGCGAAAGATGCAGCGGCAGATAGTGGAACACCGCCTGGATGCCGCGCTCTTTGAGGTGCGCAATCAGCGCCTGGCGTGACGCAAGCGACGGCAACAGCAGATAGAACATATGATAGGTCTGGCTGCATTCGGCCGGGACCACCGGCAGCCGGACGTTGTTCTCCCCGGCCCATGCGGCAAGATGCTCGTAGTAGTATCGCCAGATGAACTCGCGCCGCTCCTGGACCTTTTCGCGCTGCTCCAGTTGCGCCAGGAGGAAAGCGGCCAGGATGTCGGACGGTATGTAGCTTGAGCCCAGGTCAACCCAGGTGTACTTGTCAACCTGACCTCTGAAGAACCGGCTCCGGTCCGTCCCTTTCTCGCGCAGAATCTCCGCCCGCTCGACGTAGCGCTCGTCGTTGACCAAGAGCGCCCCGCCCTCGCCACAGGTGATGTTCTTGGTCTCGTGAAAGCTCTGGGTCGCGAGCGCGCCGAACGTGCCGAGGAACCTGCCCCGGTACTTGCCGAACAGCCCGTGCGCATTGTCTTCGACCACGGTGAATCCGCGCCTTCGCGCGACCTCGGCAATGACATCCATCGCGCACCCGACTCCGGCGTAGTGGACCGGCACAACTGCCTTGGTGCGGTCAGTGACAAGTCTTTCAAGCTGTGACTCATCGAGGTTGAGCGTGTCCGGCCGGACGTCGCAGAACACCGGCCGCGCGCCCCGCAGCACGAAGGCGTTCACCGTCGAGACAAACGTGAACGCGGGCACGATGACCTCGTCACCGGGGTCGAGGTCCAGGAGCAGTGCCGCCATCTCCAGCGCGTGGGTGCACGAGGTCGCAAGGAGCGCGCGCCGCACGCCCAGCGCCTGCTCCAGCATTTGCTGACAGCGTTTGGTGAACGGGCCGTCGCCTGAGATGTGCCCGCCGTCAATCGCCGCGCGAACGTAGTCGAGTTCCGAGCCGGTCAGCACCGCGCGGTTGAACGGGATTCGGCTCAGTCCGGCCACGTCAGCTCGCCCCTTTGAGCGCTACGGCGACGTCGGTCTCGCCCAGCCGGAACGGCCCGCCGTGCCCTGGATACACGGTCGTATCCGGGCCGAACCGCCGCCTGACACTCTCGATGCTGGACGCCAGCGCCTGCCGGTTACCTCCCGGCAGCTTGGTGACGGTCCTCGTATCGCGAATCAGCGTGTCGCCGGTGAAGAGCATCCCGTCCGCCGCGATGCAGGCGCTGCCCGGCGAGTGCCCGGGCGTACTGATGAACGTCATGGACAGCCCGCCGAACTCCAGCGCTCCGCCCAGCCGCTCAAACGTCTCGTCCGGCGGAGCACACCGGTAGTCCGCGCCCACGAGATACCGGGAAAAGTTGAGCTTCGGGTCCGCGATGCGCAGCGCGCATTCTTTAGAACAGGCCAGCCTCACACCGGGGCGCTTTCGCAGCGCGTTGACCCCGGAGATGTGGTCGAAGTGCTCGTGGGTCAGCAGGAGCATAACCTGCGCCGTCCCGCGCCGGTCCAGTTCCGCTGCCACCGGCATGGCCGCGGCCTCGACCGGGTCAACGACCACCGCCATGCCCCCGGGCGTGGATACGAGGTAGGTCATTGACCCGTACCGCGGGTCCGCGAATGCGACCACCAGTGGCGCCCGGCCGCTCAATCGTACAGCTTCCTCAACACCGCGTAGACCGCGACCACCCGGAACCCGAGCCGGCCGATTTCCAGGTTGAACACCGCGAAGTTCGCGGCCGAAATGTGGGTGTGGCCCTGCTTGATACCTTTGCTCATCAGCTCGTTGAACTCGAAGTACTCGTTCACCGTGCCCAGGCCCACCGCCTTGTACTCCGGGTGCACCCCGCCCAGAAGAAACAGCACCTCATCCTTGCCGACGTAGCGGTGGGTCTTGAACGCCAGGGTCTGGCCGTCGCGCGGGTCAACGAGCCGGTACACCGCTTCGTCCTTCGCCTCGAACGACCGCCGGACGTAGCGCCGGTACCGCTCGCCCGAGAGCGCCTTGCCAACGCCCGGGTCAGCGGTGAACCGGTCCTCGGTGAACGTCGCGCCGGCGATCGCCAGCACGTCGCCGAGCTGGCGTTCGTTCGTCACCCGCTCGAACACGTACGGGAAACCCGCGGTGTCGAACGGCCGCCGGAACCGCACCAGGGACTTTATCTGGCACTCGACGAAGTTGAACCCTCGCTTCTCAAGCGCGTGAATCACGGCGAGGTCGTTCACCGCCACTTTGCAGGACACGTACCCGGGCCGAAACTCCTTCACGTACCCGGCCTCGGCTAGAGCCAGGTCGTCCGAAGCCGAGAAGTCGGAAATCGCGAGCACGTTCCTGCCGAACACTTCTGAGTCAATCTCAAGCAGCTCGACTTTCACATCTTCCTCCTAGAGCGCGACCATGTCGTGCGCTTCGAACACCGGGTCGAGGACGTCGCCCGGGTAAGGCCGGGCGAGATAGCAGTTGACGTCAGAGCGCAGTTGTCCGGCGATGATGTCGAATGCCGCGGGCTCGTCAACGCAGCCGATGACCCCGTCGCCGCAGCGCGCGGTCCTGAGCGCGCCCGCCTCAAGCATCGCCTTCTCCAGCCTGCCTTCAGACGACGGTATCACGTTCCGGTACCGCACAAACAGCGTCCAGGTCTCTTTCGACGCGCGGCCACGGTCAATGACCGTGCCGGTGAAGTCGCGGTTGTACCGGTAGTATACCTGCTCCCGCTCCTCGACGTAGTGGGTGTAGGTGAAGCACTTCGACGGGCTGGCCCCGAAGAACAGAAACTTGGCCCCGGCCCGGGCGTGCAGCTTGTCAAAGGTCGAACCCGCGCCGATTGAGCGGCGTCCCGGGATGGCCGCCAGGTCAACGTCACTGCCGACCACCGCGACCGACATCAATGGGTCCGCGGAACGAACCGCCTCCGGCAGTTGCCTGATATACTCGTTCAGCACGCCCATCTTCGAGCGCGAGCGCTGGATGTCGTAGTCCTCGCCGTTGCAGAAGCTGAAGGTGAAGGTGGGCACGCAAAGCGTGGGCACTCCGGTGTCCCGCAGAAGCTCAAACAGCCGCGCCAGAAGTTCCTTGCGCCCGGGTACCGCACTGCCGAACGACAGCTCGGTGTGCATGTACAGTACCTTCGCGTCGCCGGCCTTGACCGCATCCAGCGCCCGGGCAATGTCGTCGGCCGTGACCGTCGCTCCGGCGCTGGTGACAAACAGCCCTGATGCGCTCACTTCAGCGACATGTCCACGGTCCGGCCGCCGTCAACGACAATCTGCTGCCCGGTTATCCAGCGGGCCCGCTCGGATAAGAGGAACTCGACCATGTTGGCGATGTCCCCGGGCTCACCAAGGCCGAGCAGGTAGTCTCGCTTGAACTTGGCCGCTATCTGCTCGTCCGCCATCGCGGCCGTCGCCAGCGGCGTCTTTATCGCGCCGGGCAGAATCGAGTTGACCCGGACCGCGGGCGCGAGCTCGGCCGCGAGCGCCTTCATGTATGAGTCCAGCGCGCCCTTGCTCGCGCAGTACAGGCTGTGGCCGCGCGCGCCGAATTTGCTCCAGATGCTGGAGATGAAAATGACATTCCTGAGCGCCGGGCCGTTGACCCGCTTCTTGAGCAGCGCGCTGGTGATGTCGGCCGCGGCCAGGAAGTTGACCGTCATGATTTCCTTTGCGGCCCGGTGGTCGGCGCTTTTGGCCGGCAGAATCGTCACGATGCCCGCGCAGTGGACGAACGCTTCAACCACGCAGCCGGCCCGGCCCAGCACCTTGGCCAGCTCCTGCTCAAGCGTGTCGAGAGCGGACAGGTCGAACTGCCAAAGGACGTGGCTTTCCGGCTGCGCGCACCCGCTTTTCGTCTCCTCAAGCCCAGGCCCGTTCTTGTCCAGGAGCAAGAGCCGGCGGCTCGAAGACAACTGCCGGGCAATCGCCCGCCCCATGCCTGACGCCGCGCCGGAGATGAGTGTCAGCGCCGGGCCTGCCTTGCCCGCTTCCCGCACCGTGCTCACAGCGGCTGTTTCCCTTTCCGGGCCTGGACAAGCTGCCACAGCTCGCCCGCGGTCTTCACCCCGGCCAGGTCGGTCGAGTTCAGATTGATGCCGTACGACGAGTCAATCATCGCAATCACCGACAGCACGCTCAGCGAATCCCACTCCGGATAACCAGCCAGCACCGAGTCGCCGGTGACTCCGTCCACTTCAAGGATGTCGGCCACTTTCTTATAGAATTCGTCCATCGTCTTCTCCTCAGTTGCCGTATCCGACCAGCTCACAGAACCGCCAACCGCCGGTCCGCGCGAGCATCGAACCCCAGGTCAGCCCGACGCCGAACCCGGCGAAACACACCCGAAATGTCCTCTCAGTCAATTCGCGGGCCAGGTTCGCGACCGTCACCAGCGGGATGGTCACGCCGCTTGAGTTGCCGAACCGCTCGACCACGTTGCTCGGCATCTTGGCATAGGGCACCTTCATCTTGTCGCAGAGCTTCTGCAACATGAACTTGTTCGGCTGGTGGAACAGGAACCAGTCCACGTCCGCGGCGCTCGCGCCGGCGAAACTCAACAGGTCATCAATCATCGGCGGCACCTCGACCTGGACGAAGTTGAACACCGCGGTCCCGTCCATCTTCAGGTTGTCCCTGGCCCGCAGGTTGCCGTCCCCGACGTCTTCGAGCTTCGCGGTCTCAGGCGACGACGGCAGCTTGAACCCGCCGGCCGGGATGATGAGCGCCTCGCGCCTGGTCCCGTCCATCTTCAGGTTGGCGAACACCGGCTCCTCGCCGCCCCGCTCGACGATGGTAATTGACGCCGCATCGCCGATGAGCGGGTAGCTGTTGCGGTCCTTCGTGGACACCTTGCGGCTCAGGATGTCAACGTTGACGAGCGCCACCCGCCTGACCGAGTCCAGCCCGAGCATCATGAACGCCTGCGCAAGCCCCACCACGAACCCGGCGCAGCCCTGGTTCAAATCAAGGCAGAACATGTCCTGCTTGAGCCCGAGTTCGCCCTGAATCACGCTTGAGGTCGGCGGCATGAAGTAGTCCGGCGACTGGGTCACCACCACCAGCCCGTCCAGGCTGTCCGGCGCGACGAGGCCCCGCTCGAACAGGTGGCGGAAACCGAAGAGCGCCAAATCGGACGAGCTGGTCCCGGGCGTCACCAGCCGGTGCTTGTCATAGCCCATCACCAGCTTGAGCTTCAGCGAGCGCGACTCCGGGAAGTCGAACTGCTTCATGTCCTCGACAAAGCTCTGCTCGTGCGCCGGCACGATTGCCAGCATACCGGTGATCCGGCGGTCGCTGAACTGAAACCTCACGTGTTCACCCCGTACTTCCGAAGCAGCTTGCCGATGGCCGCGAGGTTCTGGAAGTTCTCCGGTACGATTTCGGTCCCGTCAATCGAGATGACGAAAGCCTTGTCCAGCGCGGCAACCAGCGTTACCATGTCGAAGGAATCCAAGAGCCCGTCGGCCATGAAATCGGTCGAGGCCCGGAAGTCGAACTCGGGCCTGATATCTTTGAGTATCTCAACAATTCGGTCCAAACGAACCTCCATGGACTGGGCCGGCGCACCGGCCCGTCAGGAAAAGTATAGCCTAGCCGGGGCGCGCTTTCCACTCGTGCGGCCCGGCGCTCATCATGACCCGGTCCAAGAGACCGTCCGGGGCGAAGCCGTAGTGGCGGTACCGCTCAATGGCGGTCGCATTGTCCTCAAGCACCCAGAGCAGGAACCGCCGCGCGCCGGCGCTTTGGGCAAAGAAGCCGTGCATCAACCGCGACCCGACCTTCCGGTCCCGGTGCGACTCCTGCACCAGCCAGTAGCGCACGCGGGCCGTGAGCCCTGCCAGCTCGAAATAGAGCAGCCCGGCAATCTGCGACTTCTCGCGGACCACGAGCACCTGCTTCGCCCGCACCGCAGCGAGGATTTCCGCCAGGTCCGGAAGCTGCTCGGCATAGCGGTCGAACGACCACTCAAGCATCGCAAGAATCGGCTGCGCCTCGGTGTCCTGCGCGAACTCCGAGTCCTGCGGCCGCTCTTGACCGCTCGCGGCCCGCACCAGCCTTACGAGCCGGGTACGCTGTGCGAAGCCGTGTCGCTTGAACAGCTCGGCAAGCGGTGCCGTCTCCGGTTCGCGGCCGACCAGGTCAACGACCTCGATTCCGGGCCGCTCGCGCCCACCAAGCGCGCTGTCCAGTGCGGCGGTGTCGGCGGCGAAGTAGTACAGGTGCGCAAAGTCCCGGTCCCGCCGCCAGAGCAGCATTGCCCGGTCGGTCGCGATGACCAGGCTGCCTTTGCCGGCCCAGTAGTCGAGCTGCTCTGGAGACGAGTAGAGGTTGGTGATGAAACCCCGGCCTGCCTTCTTCACCGCGGCAATCGCGGCCATGACCTCGGCCGCGGAACTCACCGCTGTCACGGCCCTGGTCCGAGCAGGTCGCGCGCGAGCCCGAGCCGGTCAATCTTGCCGTTGGCGTTCATCGGCAGCCGCTCCAGGTGGCGAAGCACGGTAGGCAGCATGTACTTGGGCAGGAACTTTGCCAGTTCCTGCCGCAGCGCGCCGGCGGGCAGCTCATTCTTCGCCTGGTATGCAAGGACAATCTCCTTGCGCTGCCGGTCATAGAGCACGCAGGCGTTGTCAATGCCCGCGACCCCGAGCGCCGCGTGCTCGATTTCGCCCAGCTCAATCCGGTAACCAAGGTGCTTGACCTGGAAGTCGCGCCGGCCGATGAACTCAAGCTCGCCCCGGTCGTTGCGCCTGACCAGGTCGCCGGTACGATAGATGGTTTCAGGATAGTGCCGGTTCAGCGGGTTCTGGACGAAGCTCCGCGCGGTCCGCTCCGGGTCGTTCCAGTAGCCCATCGCGAGCGAGCTCCCGCGCACGCACAGCTCCCCCGGCTCGTTCGGTCCTGCCTCCCGGTTGTCGTCGGCCAGCACCAGGATGTCGGTGTTCCGGCACGGATACCCTATCGGGATTTCCTCGTCGTCGCCAAACTCCCGCTCGACCGGAAAGTACACGCAGTCAACGGTAATCTCAATCGGCCCGTACAGGTTCACGAACCGCGCATCAGGCAGATGCCGGCGCCAGTAGTTCAGGTGCCGGGTCGGGAACACCTCGCCCGCGAACCAGACCTTCTCAAGGCTTGCGAGCCTGACCTTGCTCAGAAGGTCCAGGTTCGAGATGCTCACCATTATCGTCGGCACCCAGAAGATGAAGCTCACCCGGTTCGCGGCCATGAACTCAAGCAGCCGGGCCGGGAACATTGACAGTTGCTCAGGGATGATGACGACGGTCGCGCCCTTTGCCAGGCACAGCCACAGCTCAAGCGTGTAGATGTCGAAGTAGAACGGCGACAGGCTGCCGATGACCTCGCTGCCGTCGAGCGCGAGCGTCGCGAACGCCCAGTCCATGAAGTCAATCACGCTCCGGTGGTTCATCACCACGCTCTTCGGCACCCCGGTCGAGCCGGACGTGTTGATGATGCACAGTGGGTCGGTGTCAATCGCCGCCTCGCGCCGGCGCTCGAGCACTTCCGGTCCCGGCCCCGGGCCCGTCATGTCCTCGACCAGGAGCACCCGGTCTTCGGCCACGCCCAGTTCCTTGACCGTGCCGAGCAGGTCGCGCGAAGTAATGACCAGCTCAGGCGCCACGTGTTCCAGGATGCTCCTTATGCGCGGCAGCGGCGACTTTGAGTCGAGGTTCATGTAGCAGTTGCCGGAGTAGATTATCCCTAAGTCCGCGGCGATGGTCGAAAACCCCTTCGGCAGAAAGACCGCTATCGCCTGGCGCTCGACGTCGCGCCGGCCGATGATGCGGCCGGCCGCGCTCTTCGCCGCCTGCTCGAGGTCGCGGAAGGTGTAGTCGCGGTCCCCGTCCCGCACCGCCACCTTGTCCGGGCACCGGGCCAGCGCGCCGCTCTCGAAGTATTGAAGGACGTTAATCTGCACTGCTCGTGCCTGGTCCGCCGACCGGCGCGCAGGGCCCTTCGTCCAGGTTGACCGATGTCTGGACCAGGTACAGCGGCCGGCGCTTCACCTCGTCGAACACCTTGCCCAGGTAAAGGCCCAGCACGCCCAGGTTGGCGAACATGAGCCCGCCGATGAACCAGATGGAAACGATGACGCTGGTCCAGCCCGCGACCGGAATCCGAAACGCGAAGTAGCGAACCACCAGGACCGCGCCCACGATGAAGGAGACGAGCGCCAGCAGGAACCCGAACCTGATTGACAGCCGCAGCGGCTTGTTCGACTGAGACACGATGCTGTCCACCGCGAAGTCGAAGAGCTTGGACCAGGTGTAGCTGCTCTTCCCCTCGAACCGCTCCGAGTGCGCGACGTCCACGAAGGCGCGCCGGAAACCAACCCAGCTCAGGAATATCGGGTAAGAACGGTTGCGCTCCCTGAACCGCCGCACGCCGGCAGCCGCAGCGGCCGAGGCAATCGAGAAGTTGGCGACCGAGTTATCGAGTCTGATGTCACCGAGCAGGTTATAGACCAGGCTGAACAACTGTGAACGCGTCTTCGTGAGCCACTTGTCCCTTCGGTCAAGGCGCCGGGCAAACACCACGTCATAGCCTTCGAGCGCCTTCCGGTAGAGCGCGGGTATCTCCTCAGGCTGGTCCTGCAGGTCGCAGTCCATCACCACGACCCATTGCCCGCGCGCGTGGTCCAGGCCCGCGGCAATCGCGTAGTGCTGGCCGAAGTTGCGGCTGAGCCTTATGCCCTTGACGTGCCGGTCGCGGCCGGCGATTTCCACGACCACTTCCCATGACCGGTCGTCGCTGCCGTCGTCAACCAGCACGATTTCGTAGTCGGGTGTGAGCTGCCCGAGTACCTGGGTCAGACGCCGGTGCAGCTCGGGCAGACACCCGGCCGCGCGATACACCGGCGAAACGACCGACAAGAGCGGCATCAGTGTCCTGTCCTCCGCCGCATGCTCCGGCAGCTAAGTCGCGAATCCATGATGAGATGGATGATACATAACCCTCCGCCCCGGGTCAACGGGCCGAAACCCGCCTTCTAACCGCGAATCGTCAACGTCCTCCACCGCGGTCAGACCGCAGCGGAACGCCGGCTTCGAGTGAACTCGCCTGAGTCAGCGTTGTGAATGGAACGATTGAAGGAGGCAGTCGCACTGCTCCCTCGGACCTGCATCGGAACAGTCATGGCCGGATACCCAAGTCGCGGCAAGGCGCGTGACCTGACCCGATTGCGAATGCGCAAACGGGATAATGGGGACGCTGTTCTTCTTGACGGGTGAGCGTGGCGGTGCAGGCTCAGGTATGCCTCGGATGGCTCGTGTGGTAGTTCCCGGTGTCGCGGACCACGTGGCTCAGCGCGGCCACCGGCGCTACCTATAACTGCTTGGTGAATACTCGGCCGATGCCGGGCTTGAGATACTTGGCTCCTGCGTGTTGAGCAACCACGTGCGCCTGGTGGTGGTGCCGGAACGCGAGGACTCGCTGGCGCGGTTGAGACTCCATACCCGGACCGGCCGTCCTTTGGGCGCACCAGAGGTTGTCGAGCGGGTCGAGCGCCTGACCAGACGGGTGCTTGACCCCAAACCGCGTGGTCGTCTGCGCAGGACAGAAAACGGTCCCCCTTTGGAAATCGGAGGTAGAGTTATGGCGTCGGCGGCTCGCCAACGTCGAAGAGCTCGAAGCGGATGGGGGTGAGGACTTCGTTGCGGAGTTCCCGCGCCGCACCGCTTGACCTGGAACCGGAGTCAAGTAGCATTGCCCAACTAAGGAGGAACCGTGAAAAGAATAGTCGGTCTGTGTCTTGCGGCTGCAGCAATCGTTGTTGTCTTCGGCCGCGCGACTTGCCAGCGGGCCCCGTCTGTGCCAGCCGCGGTCGAGCGCATCCACTTCACCGACGAGGTGTACTTCCACAACGTCGGCATCACCTGGGACGGCAGCCGGTATTACACCATCAACGGCGGCAACGAGGACTACGGCAAGCTGAACATCTATGACAAGAAGGGCAACTTCGAAGACAGTTACACCGTTGACCTCGACGGCCGCTCCATCTTCTACGACCCGGACGAGGAGATGCTCTACGTCAAGGCCTATGGCTCCGGCCTGGCGACCGTTGACCCGGAGGACGGCGAGTCGGACACCGACCTCGAGGACGTCTTCTCAGAGGAGAACAGCTCCATCGGGTTCGCCCCGGACCGCAGCTACTACTACGAGTTCGACGACGGCGAAGTAATGGTGTATGACGGCCTCTTCGGCGAAGAAGAGAACACCGTTGACATTGACGAGTACTACGAGGAAGAGCCCTACAACTCGGCGATGGCCGCGTCGGCTAACTACTTCTTCATCTGGGGCGGCAAGCGGGAAGTGCTCATCTACACTCTGGACGGCGAGTACGTGACGAGCGTCCGGCTTTCGGTCGCCGGGCACCCGATGTCCTTGTCCTGGGCCAATGACATGCTCTGGGTGGCGGAAGACGCCGACGGCATCGAGTACGACGATGAAGGCAACGTAGTCGGCGGCGAACTCAAGACCGGCACCTGGCATGGGTACCAGTTGCGCGGGATGGAATAACACAAAGACACGAAGCGAAGAACGATGTCAGATGGCAGATGTCAGATGTGAGATGTCAGAAGTCTGCCGACCTTTCCTATCCGGCCGTTGGCCGTAGGCCGTCAGCCGTGAGCGTCCTACAACCGCCGCAGTTGTGGCCGCACTGACGCGAAGATAGCCAGCGAGACCAGTACGACGCACCCGCCCGCGAAAGTCGCGGCGGGCGCGCCGTATTTCTGGGCAATCGCGCCGGCCGCGAAGCTGCCCAGCGGAAACATGCCGTTGAACGCCAGCACGAACACGCTCGTGGCCCGGCCCCGCACGTGGCCGGGCGCGAGCGTCTGGATGAGCGTGTTGGAAAGCGACGAGATGGTCGTCTGGCAGAACCCGATGAGTACAAGCAGAACCATGCCGAGCTTGAGGTCACGGGCAAAGGAAAGACCCAGGAGCAGGAGCGCGAGCAGGCCGGTACCGACGAGCAGTATCCAGCCGCGATAGCGCGTGCGGCTGTGGGTGGCGATGAACAGCCCGCCTGCGACCGCGCCCACCCCGATTGCCGACATCAGCATCCCGTACCCGCCCGCGCCGGCGTGATACACGTCGCGGGCGAACACCGGCATCAACGGCAGGTAGATGATTCCGAACGAACTGTAAACCGCCACCATCAGCACCAGGGTCCGGATGTCAGCATGGTCACGGACGAATCGCAGGCCGTACAGCATCCGCTGCCAGGCCGACTCGTCGGTGTCATGGTGACGCGGCGGTTCCAGCCTGATGAAGAAAAGCGGAATGATGATGGCGAGAAAACTCAGGGAGTTCAGGCCGAAGCACGCGCCCGCGCCGACCGTGCCTAGGAGCACGGCGGCGATGGACGGCCCGATAATCCGCGCGGCGTTGAACGATGCGGAATTCAAAGCCACCGCGTTGAGCACGTCCCGATGGCCCACCAGCTCCGGTACCATCGCCTGAAACACCGGCGCGTTCATGGTCACGACCAGGCCGGTAAGGCCGGCGATAATGAGCATGTGGGTGATGGTGATGACGTGAATCCAGGTGAGCACCGCGAGGACTAGGGCGAAGACCGCCAGGAGCGACTGGGTGATGAGCATTAGGTTGCGCTTGTTGAACCGGTCCGCGAGCACGCCGGCCGGCAAGGTCACAAGCCAGGCCGGCAGCCAGGTCAGTGTCGAGTTCAGCCCGACGTAGAATGGCGAGTTCGTGAGCTGCAGCACCAGCCAGCCGGTGGCGATGTTCTGCATCCAGGTGCCGACCAGCGAGATGACGTTGCCGAACCAGTACAGCCGGAAGTTACGGTGACTGAACGCAGCAAAGGTCCTGGGCAGGAACCCGTCGAGAAACACCCGCTCGGGGTGCGCGGCCGGTACCTGGGCGTCAACCTCTTCCCTCTCGTCCCGGACTTCGTCCATTCCTCGTCAGCCGCCCAGAAGCCCGGACAGCTTGAGCCCAAGCATCCAGCGGAACGCGAACTCATGGCCCGCCTCCTGGGAGTAGCGCCAGAACGGGAAGTCCGCATACATCGGTCCGAGTCTGAGCCTCACACCTGCGTCGAGCTTCGGCTCCCAAGTCCTGGCAACTCTGGGCGAGTCGGAGACGTTGCCGGCGTCGAAGAACAGCGCGACCTGGCGCACCGGGTACAGGAAGACGTTGGCGCCGTACCCGAACCTGCCATGCCGCCACGTACCCGAGAAACCCCGGCAGTTGACGTCGGCGTCATAGTGCCAGTGCTCCTGGCCGGAAGACATGCCTTCAAGCCCCCAACTGACCGGCTCGTCCTGGTTCGTGTACAGGCCGCCGGAGAGGTAGAACTGCTCCTGGTTTGGTATCTCGCCGTTGATGTATCCCGCGAAGCCGCGCACGGTGATGCTGGTCCGCGCGCCGAAGTCGACCCGCAGGTTCTCCTCAAAGGTTGCTTTCCAGAACCGGTAATTGCCGCCGAGCTCGCTCATTCCGCGCGAAACGACGAGCGCGTGCTTTGAGCGGACTACTCGGTTCCCGGCCGCGTGTTCAAGCCTGAGACGCAGGTCCGCAATCCGCGACACGTCCCAGGCGAAGGTGTCGCGGAACTTGGTGTCATACAGGTCATAGAACCGGTACCCGACGTCTATGACCCCGTTCGGCAAGCCGAACGCGTTGCCCAGTTCCTGCACGAAGTTGACCCGCACGCCGGCGGCCAGGAGCGAGTAGTCAAGCAGCAGGCTGAAGCGCAGCCGGTCGGAAACCGGTGAAACCGGCGTCTGGTAGCT
>Ga0116202_10001141_pt1 | contig 15504 bp, 13 predicted proteins | sample LakKivw325mmetaG_FD_94479 | JGI IMG/M metagenome (GOLD analysis project Ga0116202, IMG submission 94479) | Anoxic lake water microbial communities from Lake Kivu, Rwanda to study Microbial Dark Matter (Phase II) - Lake Kivu water 325m metaG | ecosystem: Environmental > Aquatic > Freshwater >...
CCGTCAATCAACATACACTGCCCGACCGCATCAACAACCCCTGTTTTTTAATGCAAAATATGCCTTGACAGGCAAAAACATCCCCCCTATACTCCAACCCATCAAAAGCAATGCCTTATCAATTCAATAATAATCAATCAATAATCGACACGTGTAACGCGGGGAAGTTGGGTGAGGCCATCCAGGTTGCCATGCTTACCCGCGGCATGAGCGAGGATACGGCGATGAAGATATTAAGCCGTGCAATGGGTTCAACTATCCTTTCGGCTTCCACTTCCATGCAGGAAGCCTTGGAGGGTTATCAGGGGCATGGATTATTTACGTACGTGCTTGCTGAGGGTTTAAAAGGGAAAGCCGATAAGGGTAATACGGGTTATGTGAAGACGACGGAGCTTGCAGATTATGTGGACAATGAAGTGCCTGCTCTGGCAGAGAAAATATTCAAGAAAGCTCAGTATCCGACAATCTCGATCAGCGGACAAACTTTCCCGATAGGAAAGGTGCGGTAAATAAAATATCTGGAAAGGAGACACGATGTGAAGAGAGTAGCCATTTATTTGATGATTATTGCTATGTTGCTGGTTAGTTTTTCGTATGGCTGTGTCAAAAGAGCTCCCGGCGAAGATGTTCCAGCTACCCTCGAAGAAATGAAATAGTAACAAACCAACAATGACGTGTTCGTAAAAAGTCAAAAATTCTTTTTTTTGTCATTCCGCGCTTGATAAGCCTGCCCCGTACCTGATACGGGGGAATCCAGTGTATAAAGGACTGGTTCCCGGCCTACGCCGGGACGACGTCTGGATTCCGGCGCCTGTCCCGGACTTGATCCAGGATTCGCCGGAATGACGATTTCATGACTTTTTACGGGTTTGTCAACAATAAAATTTGCCAAGAGAAAACAAAAACAGCCTTTGTTTTTCCGTTAGCATCATTGTTGCTTTGCAATGTGCTCTTTATGTCCATATAACACGGGGCTTGGGGCGTTGTGCCGACAACTAACTGGAGCATCTGTTTAGGTTGTTTAAAGAGCAATGCATGGTCACAAATATTAGTGATTGTCCTGCTTAGGAGGAAGACTGCTATGAAAAACAAGCGTTCCTATGTCCTTCTTATCCTTTTGCCTCTTTCCTGTTTCCTTGTTGGATTCTCGTTTTCTGATGGTAACAAAGTAGCCAGTTATGCGCAAAAACAGCAGATGCACGAGATAATCAATATGCTCCAACCCAGAATAGATAAAGGCGAGGATCTGCCCCCGATGCCGCTCTATGTACTGGCTCTCGCTTATAAGGAAACGCGTAGCTACAGTAAAGCGCTTACCACAATCGACCTACTGCAAAAGCGGATTGATAAGGGAGATAAAAGTATTTTTGAAAACGACTACAGCGTTTATCCCCAGATTTTACGGGGTGGCATTTATCTGGATCTCGGTGAGCCACAAAAGGCTGTTATCGAAGGAAAGCTGGCTTTAAAAATGCTTAATTCAAAAGGTGCAAATCGCAGTGATGTGCGATTTATCGACACTTGTGAATTATTGGGCGTTTCTATGGCCCTGACGGGAGACACGAAAGGTGCCCGCAAGGCGATCAGGCTTCTGGAAAGCATGTCTGAGTCTACCTATTACGCATGGAAATACGAATCACTATCCCGCATTTATATAGCATTGAAAGATTACCCTCAGGCCCTCGCGGCCATCAGAAATCCCGACGCAAAGGTCGACTGGCTGATCAGTATCGTGTTTGACACGACTTTTATCGAGATACCAAAAATGTTCATTTTCGCTAAAAGCCTTTATGAAACCGGCAAAGTGAAAGAAGCCAAAGAAGTATACGATAAACTTTTAGGGCACCCGCAAATCGAGCAAATCGGCGGCATATACTGGTTGGTTCTTTTGGACCGTTCAAAAATCGCTCTGGCCGAAGGCCAGACAAAAACAGCCGAAGAGATGCTCAAAAAAGCGATTGATGTCATTGAAAAGGGTCGTTCCTCGATTAATACCGAAGCCGGGCGCATTGGTTTTGTCGGCGACAAACAGGAAGTCTATGGACTCCTGGCGGACCTGCTGCTGACTCAAGGCCGTCCGGCGGAAGCTTTTTCTTATGTGGAAAGGGCTAAATCGCGGGCGCTGGTGGATTTACTTGCCTCGCAAAAAAATATTGCCGTTCACAACGATTCCGGCAAGCAGATCAGGACGACATTGACCCAAATAGCGACACTGGAAAATGATTTATCCAGTGTCGCATCTGCCGGCGATAAAGAAGCACAAACAAAAAAGCGCTCCGTTGTTTTGGCTCTGAGAAAAGATTTGCGGGAGCAGGCGCCCGAAGTGGCTGCACTGGTTTCCGTCAATGCGCCGGATATTGCCGAGATTCAAAATAAATTAGGCCCGGACGAAACCCTGGTTGAATATTATTTTACCGGCAATAACTGGCATGCTTTCGTATTAACGAAGCAGGGCATTTCAGCCCAAAAGCTTACTGCCGATCATTTGGAAAAAGATATCGACGACTTGCGCAAGACCATCATTATAAACACCGCCGGCACGTACAAACAGTACGCTCAGAGTCTCTATCGAAGCCTCTTTGTGCCGGTTAACGCCGCCGTTAAAACAAAGAAGTTAATTATTGTGCCCCATGGCGCCCTGCACTATCTGTCCTTTGCGGCCCTGGCCGATGGCAATCGTTTCCTGATTGACCGTTATAGCATCCGGATTTTACCCAGCGCCAGTGTCTTAACTATCCTGGAATCGGATACAAAAGTACCCTCAGCAACTTCTGCGTTAATTCTGGGCAATCCCCGACTGGGTGACCCCAAATACGATTTGAGATTCGCTGGAGAGGAAGCTTTAGCCGTCGGGAGAATATTGCCCGGCTCCAAAGTACTTCTTCGCTCCGAAGCAACGGAAACAAGTCTGAAAATTCATGGCGGCAGGTTTCCGATCATTCATCTGGCTGTTCATGGAACTTTCGACCCGGATCAGCCGCTTCACTCTGCACTGTTGCTGGCCGCGGACAAGAATAATGACGGTGTTTTGAAAGCTTCCGACCTCTATAATTTGTCCCTGAATGCGGATCTGGTGACCTTGAGCGCTTGCGAAACGGCACTGGGAAAAATCGCGAAAGGAGATGATATCATCGGCTTTACGCGCGGTTTCCTTTATGCAGGTGTACATTCGCTGATCTCCAGCTTGTGGCAGGTTGACGATCAGGCCACACGCGATTTGATGGTAGATTTTTACCAAAATCGTAAAAGCATGGGCAAAGATGAAGCTCTCCGAAACGCTCAACTTCAACTTAAAAAACAATATCCTCACCCTTATTATTGGGCGGCATTTGTACTGACGGGGAGTGGTATATAATCTTGAAGAGGCCATACAGTGGGCAGGATACGGGCGCTGTCGTTGTATGGGGAATTGTAAACTTTGAACAAATGATTGCTGGAAAGGAGACACGATATGAAACGAATGGCCATTTGCCTGATGATTGTTATTCTACTGGTTACTTTCTCGTATGGCTGTGTCAAAAGGGCGCCTGATTCGGAAATTCCCTCCACCATTGAAGAAACGAAGTAACAGAAAGGCAATCTGGAGAAACTGCCGGAGTAAAATCAAAATCGACCCAACGGTATGATAAAGATTCACTTATGATCATACCCCATACAGGTCATTATGAACTGATTTACTGAAGCCACATTTTTCAAAAGAGAGCGGGGGTTTCTGATATGGGGGAAACAATGTTTGCTTATCGGATAATATTGACGGTGTGTCTTGCCGTTTTTCCTTCTTCATGTGCAGCAACACCTGTTTTGACTTCGAAAATTTCCGATATGTCTATGGCCATTAAGAAAAAAGCGCCGATAGTAATGAAAATAGATGTTTCTCCAGATGGACGGTACGTCTTATCCGGAGGGTTCGGTTCTTTTATACTATGGGATATTCAGCAAGGGAAAAAAGTACAAACGTTCAATCATAAAATGCACAAGAGTCCGGTTATACGGGTCGCTTTTTCGCCCGATGGGAAGTATTTTGCTTCTGGTTGCAGTGGAACAAAGCTGTGGGATTTAATATCGAGACAGGAAATAATGTCATTTTATGAAGATGATAGGTTTGACGCTATAGCTTTCTCCCCGGACGGAAAACAATTTTTGTGTGGCGGAGGGCTTGGTGGAGGTTTATTTACAAGGAAACCGCCAATAATGAAAAGCTTTGATGTTAAAACAGGAAGAGAAATTAGAGATTTTAGGACGCAAAGTAGTGTTTTTTCGGCTGTGTATTCCCCTGATGGGAAATATATATTAACCGGTGGCAGAGATATGACTATATGGAATGCATAAAGGAAACGGTCTTTTCACGTACACCTTACTGGACGGATTGAACAATAATAAAGAGGCAGATAAATACAAAGACGGCAAGGTCAGTATCGTCGGATTGGGTGAATATTCCAAGAAGATAACGTCGAATATCTCTAAGCAGATCGGCCACAGCCAGACTCCATTGATTATTAATTTTGGGAAGGATAGTCCACTGTATAAATTGCAATAAACATTCGGAGGTTGATGTATGATTGTTTATAGAATATTTTTTTCTATTTGCCTCATGATTTTTCTTTCGTCCTGCGCACTTGCATTGCAAAAACCCGTTCTTACCGGAACGAGTGCTGGTATATCCCGAGAAATAAAAACAAGAGCTCAGATGTTATTACAAGTAGGTGTTTTCCCGGATGGCCGGTATGTTTTAGCAAGCGGTCTTGAATCTTTTATCCTCTGGGATATTCTTCGCGGGGAAAGAATTCATACTTTCATCAATAAACAACGAGGTTTTGCGGGGATGGTGCCGAGGATGGCTTTATCGCCTGATGGAAAATATTTTGTTTCCGCTGACAACAAAGGGACAAAACTTTGGGATTTGGCCACAAGACAAGAAATAATGACTTTTGAGAATTCCGAGAATTTCTCTATGACTTTTTCACCGGATGGAAGATTTTTTTTATGTGGAAGCAGATCGGGCACGAAAATATTTGATGTGTCAACAGGTCGGAAAATCAGAGAGCTTAGATTAAGCCCCAATCCTTATTTAGCTTTTGCTTTTGCCTATTCACCAGATGGGAAATATGTCTTATCCAGCGGTGGCTTTAATATGACTTTATGGAATGCATCGACGGGGGAATCTATAAAAACAGTAGTAGGAAGTGAGCAGGGTTATAAATTTTTAGGAAGGGCTGGTGTAAAAGTTATTACTTTTTCTTCTGATGGTAAATATGCCTTGTCTGGCGGGGATGATGATATCGTCAGATTGTGGAATGTAAACAATTTAACTGAAATAAAGAAATTCGTCGGTCATTCGGGTCCTGATGGAATTCGGTCCGTAGCTTTTTCGCAGGATGGCAAATATGCCTTATCTGCGGATGGTGATAGCAAAATAATAATCTGGGATTTAGCATCAGGAACGCAATGGAAAGTTCTTGCCGGACATACCGGAATGGGAGCTTCAGCTAAATTTTCCCCTAATGGCAAGCATATCATATCTGCTGGAGACGCTTCTGTAAGAATCTGGGATATAGCTACGGGAGAAGAACTCGCTTCCATGATTGCCTTTGATGACGATGAATGGATCATAACGACACCCAATGGCTATTATACGTCCTCTCCTAAAGGCGATCAGTATCTCAGCGTTACAGTCGGCGGCAAGGAATACAGCACCGAGCAGTTGCGGGAGAGTTTTTTTCGTCCCGATCTTGTCCAGGTTGCCCTTTCCGGCGGGTCTTTGAAGGAACTCAAAAAAGTAGCCGATGTCAAACCGCCTCCCGTGGTAACAATTGTCGATACACCTAAAAGCACGGATAAAAATGAAACAACCGTTAATTTAAAAATTACCGATACCGGAGGTGGGATCGGCGATGTCCGTCTATATCTCAACGGCTCGGCAGTGATGCTGGACAGTGCAAGAGGCGTGAAAGTTGTCGCAACTAATCAGAGGGAACTCCATAAAACATATAGACTGAAACTTTCTCCGGGATTGAATGCCGTCAGAGCCATTGCCTTCAATGCCGACAACACCATGCAGAGCTCGGATGCCGTCCAGGAAATTGCAGCATCATTCAAGACAATCGTCAGACCATCGCTATATGCGCTGGTGATCGGCATCAATAACTACAAGAATCCCAAACTGCAACTTAATTATGCCGCGGCCGACGCCGCACTATTTGGCAATACTCTGAGAAGAGGCGCCACCGCTCTTTTTGAAAAGGTAGAGGTTAAAACACTCTCTTCCAGGGAAGAAACGACAAGGGAAAATATCCTGAAAGAACTCAAAACCATGAAATCATTAAATCCGGACGACTTGTTTGTTTTGTATGTGGCAAGCCACGGAACCGTTGACGACGGAGAATATTTTCTCATCACCTCGAATGTAGGATCAACACGGACAGAAAGACTCAAGACCGACGCCATTGGTCAGTCGGTATTCAAGGAACTTATCAGTAATATCCCTGCCACAAAGAAACTGATCATCATCGACACCTGCAATGCGGGTGCTTTGGGTGAGGCCATCCAGGTGGCCATGCTGACGCGTGGCATGAGCGAGGACACCGCGATGAAGATATTGAGCCGGGCGGTGGGATCGACCATTCTTTCGGCATCAACTTCTATCCAGGAAGCGCTGGAAGGCTATCAGGGGCATGGATTGTTTACCTACGTACTGGCCGAAGGATTGAAAGGCAAGGCAGACAAGGGAAACACCGGTTATGTGAAAACGACGGAGCTTGCGGATTATGTGGACAATGAAGTGCCCACTCTGGCTGAGAAAATATTCAAGAAAGCCCAGTATCCGACAATCTCGATCAGCGGACAAACTTTCCCGATTGGAAAGGTGAGATAGGATAATTGCTCTATATCGAGAGAAACTTTTTCTTATTACCAACGATTGAACATTTCGATCGGTAATTCACAGTTCATGCGTTTGTCATAAGGTGAGGACTTGTAGATGCAGTCATGCAAGCCTAAATAATTGTATTCTAAAGGAGGACTATATGAAGTTTGCCATTATGGGTACAGGGGGTATCGGAGGATATTATGGGGGGTTGCTTGCCCGGGCCGGTCACGATGTTATTTTCATCGCACGCGGGGCGCACCTTCAGGCCATTCGAGAGAAGGGTTTGATTGTAAAGAGTGTCCATGGCGACTTCACAATTTTTCCGGCCGCAACGACCAATGACCCCTCCGAAGCAGGATCCGTGGACGTCGTTCTTTTTACGACAAAAACCTATCACACAGACGAGGCGGCGCAATTGATCAAACCGATGGTCGGTAAAGATACAGCAGTGGTTTCTCTCCAGAACGGCATAGATTCGGCAGAACGCATCGGCGCGGTGGTGGGGATGGAGCACATGCTGGGCGGTACGACGTGGTGTTCCGTGGCGGTTGAGGCGCCGGGAGTGATCGGCCAGTACAGCCAGTTTCGCCGGATCGCGCTGGGCGAGTTCAATGGACGGACGACGACGCGGCTCCAGGCCGTTCACAACGCACTTCAATCTGCGGGTGTAACAGTTGAATTGAGCGACAATATCTTGAAAGTCCTGTGGACGAAATTCGTATTTATTGCACCTGTTATGCTCATGGGAAGCCTGACGCGGATGACGTTCGGCGATTACCGTGATGTGCCCGAAGCACGCGCCGTACTGACCGAGGCAATAAGTGAAGTGGCTGCACTGGCTCAGGCAAAAGGCGTGACTCTTGAAGCCGATGTGGTAGAAAAAACTCTTGCCTTTATCGACAGCAGTGAACCGGGCATCAAACCATCCATGCAGCGCGATGTGGAATCCGGAAAACCATCCGAACTGGAATCCATGATTGGTGCGACGGTGCGTTTAGGGATGCAACACCATGTACCTGTGCCCGTGATGCGGTTTGCATACGCAATGCTGAAGCCACGGGAGTTGAAAACGCAATATTGAGGGGAGGTTTTTATCAATAAAAAGCAATGGTGGTTAGAATTCAAAAACCGTCCCGCAGAATGCAGGCTTTGTAATATCTTTGAATTCTGCACAAAAATCAATGATCGTGTTAATCCCTGTACAATGGGCGGGTGCAAACAGTTCCACCCCGTCATTTTGAAAAAGCTCTTTTAAATAAGATCCGGCGAATGCAATCTGCGTCTTTGACGCATCGTGCAAATGGGTTCCTCCAATCACGGCCCTGATATTTTTATTCAACGTTTTTTTTGCGTATGTCAGTATATTGACTATTCCCCGATGCGCACATCCCAGAACAACCACGAGCCCATTATCCGTATCTATCAAAAGGGAATTGTCGTCCGCAAAGTCGTCTTTCACAATGACGCCGTCTCTTTCCACCAGAAATGACTCGGGAATCTTTTCAACCTCGTTGCTCAAAGGCACTTCGCCTGTGAGCCAGACGCCTTTTGTAACTTCAGAAAATCCGTTTTGCAGTTGAAAAGTTGCATTGAGCATTTTTTCAAGGTACGGCCTGTCAAATGGAATGCCGATAAATACATCCTGCCTGCCAAAGGATTTTTTGTATTGTTCTCCAACAATAAATTTGCTTTCGAAAATCTTCGGGTGAGCATAGATGTCAACCGGGCGGTCAATCGTCTTCAGCACTTTTTCGATTCCTCCGGTATGATCTATATGGCCGTGAGATAATAATATTTTCCCGACGTTCGTTAAATCGATCTTCATCGCTTCGGCGTTATCGATGCAGGCTCCGAAACGTCCAGTGTCATAAAGGAATTGCATATCATCCTTTTCTATCAAGGCGCAGAATCCGTGCTCTCCTCTGAGCTTCAATGAAAAAGGCGTATAATTTTCCGACAAAATCGTGATGCGCATTTCCTGATGTGCCCTCCGTTATATTTTTCTCAATCAGTGCTTGTCAGTTTTATCTTGTCGATTCCTGAAATAAGATTGTGTACGACGCTTTCTTCCGGAACATTCGTCAATGGAAGAAGAAAAAGAAACATGTCAAACGTGTCGATCCATTCGGCAGACCCTTTAAATCTCATGTTATCCAGAGTGCGATCCCCTGACATGTGCATTTCGGATTGCTGCAACTTGATATACTCAAAGACAATCTCTACCTCCGGCACCTCAAAACCCGAAACCGAAAGATACAGGCCATAAATGTCTTCACCATACTCAACAAATGGTTCAGCATAGATTTCCTCACCTGTTTCGATATCGTCAATCTTTATTACACGCAGGAAACCGTGGTTTTTCGAAAGCGATTGATGCAGGCATGAGAACATGTGAGAGCCCATTCCATCTGAAGCGATATTGATGTGTGCCGCATTGTTATTAACAAAGGCAAGCTCTATCGTGCACGATCCTGCCCGTGTCCAGATTTCGTAGCGGTATTTGGAAGGATGGGTTTCCATGTTTTTTTATAACACAACTTTTGTTGATCGTCGACAGGTGTTTGACAATTTTCTCAAATATCTCCACGCATTCCTTGACATCCTTCCACCTTGACAGACAGGATATATCCCCTTATACTAAAAAAAATTTATCCTCTCCGGAGATGACCCGATGACCCCATTGATGAGGCCGTTCATCTTTGTTCTCCTGTTTACGGTTCTTCCACTATCTTTTCAGGCCAATGCAGCCGATCTAAAGCTTTTTGACGATGTGGTGGATAAAATAGAGAAGTCCTTCGTGGAACCTCCGGATTACCCGTTTTTGGAAAGAAACGCTCTGCGTGGGATCTCGCAGCACGCAGACGTTTCTAATGCGGAAGCTGCCGACCTTGTTGCGAACAACAAGGATACCCTGAGCAAAAGCATTGGGCGGCGCATCGACGCCCTGGCGAGCAAGGGGAAAAATGAAAAATCCCTCGAAACAGCAGCGATACGCCAGATGGTAATGTCCCTGGATCCGCATTCTAACCTCCTCACCCCGGAGGAGTATAAGGATTTGTTTATCGACACGAAGGGAGAGTTTGCCGGGGTCGGGATAGAAATCAGCGTCGATGCCGACGAAATCAGGGTAGTCACCCCGATAGAAGGTTCTCCTGCTTACGATGCGGGGATCACGCCGGGCGACCTCATAAAGGCAATAGATAAAACACCCACGAAAGGATTGGGCATAGTCAAAGCCGTAAAATTAATCCGTGGGAAGGCCGATACAACAGTAATCCTGTCAATTGCCAGGGGTTCCAATATCCTGGAATTTCCCCTCACAAGAAGAACGATACGGATCCAGAGCATTAAATCGCGTCTTCTGGACAATGGTGTCGCCTATGTAAAAATAAATTCCTTTTCTGAAAAGACTCCCCTCATCCTTGACGATGCCCTGTCGAAACTCCGGGAAAGCGAAGGAAATATCGCAGCGCTTGTTCTCGATCTTAGAAACAATCCCGGGGGACTTCTCGCTTCAGCTGTCCAGTCCATAGACCGCTTTATCGATACCGGCCTCATCCTTTCCGTAAAGGGAAGGGGCACTGCAGAGCAGAAATATGAAGGCAAAACAACCGGCACCCTTTACATTCCCAATATTGTCATTCTTGTGAACAAAGGTACGGCGAGCGGCGGTGAAATCATGGCAGGGGTCCTCCAGGAGAGAGCAGGGGCGCTGATTGTCGGCCAGAAGACCTTTGGCAGAGGAACCATTCAGACCATATACGAGTTGCGGGACGGATACGCCCTCAGACTCACCACCTCTCGCTACCATCTCCCTTCCGGGCGACTGATACAGGCTGGAATCATCCCGGATATTGACGTTGAAGACATACCAGGGAAGGATGTCCCTCTTCTCCTTGCTCAGCTTGCATTAAAGACCGGGAAAATGTCGAAGCGTCACAGGGATGATCTTTTGGCCGCACTTGCCCTTGAGAACACTGGTGGAGCGCATGTTCCTGTCCCGGCAAAGAGCGCGTCTTTGTCGGAAGTATCCCTGGCACCAAATTTTAAAATACAGGAGAATGACCTAAATATCGCCGTCGTTATTGGAATAGAAAACTATCCCGAAATTCCACGCTCGGATTATTCTGTTTCGGATGCGATCCTTGTGGTGGACTACCTGAAAGCCCTTGGTTTCGCCGAGAGGAATATTTACCGGCTCACCAATGAAAAAGCCACCTATTCTGCAATAAAAAAGACTCTTGAGTCATGGCTTCCAAACAGGATGCGGGCAGGTGCAAGGGTTATTGTTTATTTTTCAGGTCACGGGGCGCCGGAACCAAAATCGGGTGATGCTTTCCTCGTACCTTACGATGGAGATCCCAACTATCTGAGCGACACGGGATATCCGCTGAGACGCCTGTACGATAAATTAGGCGAGCTCAAGGCGAAAGAAGTCATTGTACTGTTAGACTCCTGCTTTTCAGGAGCGGGCGGCAGGAGCGTGTTGGCCAAGGGGGCGAGACCGCTTGTAATGACAACTTCCGTCACCTCCTCTCTCAGGGCAAACATCGCCATACTCACAGCAGCCCAGGGCAACCAGATCAGCACATCCCTCCCCGATAAAAAACACGGTGCTTTTACATACTTCTTCTTGAAAGCCATAAATGAAGGAAAGAAATCTCTGCCGGATATATACGGATACATGAAACTTCCGGTGGAGGACGAGGCGAGAAAACTCAACATCGAACAGAGTCCGTCGATCTATCCTGATCCATTGGGCATGCAGGGAAGATTTACGATACGGTAATGCCTATTTGCAAGGCAACAAGGAGGAATGATAAATGCTTAAAGCCAGAGATATCATGACAAAGGATATAATCACGGTTTACCCTGAAACGGAAGTTATTCAGGCCGCCAGGTTAATGCTTGAACATCACATAAACGGTCTGCCGGTCGTTGATAAGGAGGGACGCCTGAAAGGGATCATTTGCCAGTCTGATCTTGTCACACAGCAAAAAAAAATACCCTTGCCTTCCTTCTTTATCATGCTTGACAGCTTTTTCCCCTTATCGTCTCCGAAGCATATTGAAAAAGAAATTGATCAATAATTATCAATTCAATTCAAACAATGTCTTTGCACAATGTCATTTCGAGCCCAATACCCCGCCTGCGGCGGTGTTATCAATGGAAGAAACGACTCTCCCAAGCTGCCATTTCGACCGGTAGGGAGAAATCTCAGTAGTTTTTAAAGTATCGAGATCTCTCACCTACGGTTCGAGATGACAGGACAAGCGTTGTTTCTTAGGAGTGAAACGAGAAATCCTTCTCCCGACTATAAGGAGGGATCTCTAAGATTCCTCACATTCGTTCGGAATGACTCTTCTTCCTATTATGACACAGTCTGGAAAGCGGGAATCTATAGAACGGGCATTTAATGAACTCCATTAAAAATCTCTTCTCCGACATACCTGAGAACATAAAAGACGAACTCATCGAAACAATTCTTAAGACATCTTGTTTCCGTATCGAAAGAATTGTTTCCTACGGTCATTCTTCTCCGGCAGGATTCTGGTATGACCAGAATGAAAACGAATGGGTAATTCTTTTGAAAGGTAGCGCCGGAATACGTTTTGAGGGGCAAGAAGATATTCTCGTCATGAATCCCGGCGACCATCTCCATATCCATCGACACCAGCGGCACCGGGTGGAATGGACAGCATCCGATCACGAAACCGTATGGTTAGCCGTTTATTATGTTCCCTGATATTTAATCTTTATTAACACTCGTCTCTACCTCAGGAGGCATAGGTCATTACAAACAGGTAACAGAATACTTGAATGAGATCATGCCAAACAAAAAAAATCTATACGAAGCAGAAAAAGATGATGAAGGAAAATGGGATATACACCATACTTTATCCGGAGCTACGTCTTCATATTCACTTATGAACAGTAATCCACAGTTTGATAAAAACTACAGATGGAATATTTAGAACCGTTTCTATTATTCCAATGGGATGATAGGGAATGCATAATGAATACGAATTGAAATGTGTAGATTTTTTATCCCGATCTTTTTGGGCTGATGAAGCATAAAAACTTCCTGTAAGCCGTGCTTTTCATTTTTAGTAAGATATGCTATGTTTCCATCATTAATCCTTGACATGAGTGGAACGGAGAATCTGTAACGATATAGTAGGGATGTTATGCCGACCGCATTGCGGTGTTCGTAATATTAGAAACGATCCATATAAAAACTGTTGTTAGACAAAACAACACACGGAATGATGACAATGGATGCATACAGCAAGATCGAGAAGTTGATAGCGGACAGGTACGGGAAAGACACAACAACAAGAAAGGCGGTCGGCGACTTCATGCTGACCGACACCCATGCCGTAAACGTCAAGAGCAACAACGTTGCGAAACAAAACTACTCACCGAACATGATCTCGATCCAGAAGATGCATAAGTGGGTGTTCGAGGAACGTAAGCAGCTCAGCTTTATATTCGTTGATTACGAGGAAGAAGGCGACAACTTACGAATACTTAATCAAACCGAACTGATTCCCATTGAACACATCAGTTGGGACTGTCTTTCAATAGAGGCTCAAGGCTATGGTGTAATTCAGAAAATTGGTCCTCTAAAGACGATCAAAGACCAGACTAAACGCGACTTCTACAAGGGATTTCTGGTAGCATACGAGAAGTACAGACAAAAAGAACACAAGAAGCATGAGAACTTTGCCAAGCGGTTCATAAAGGACCCAGATAGAATTGATTGGTGACAAGGCAGGAGCCTAATTGCTGTGAGCCCTAAGAAGGAATACGGAGACTTCCAAACTCCTCTGTCGCTCGCGCGACGCGTAGCGGCGCTGGTTAAGCAAGAAGAGAGGCACACCAGCACAATCGTCGAGCCAACGTGTGGAGTTGGTACCTTTCTGCGGGCGGCTGCCGAACTTTTCGGCAAGTCACCCAACTACTGGGGATTTGACGTGAACGCCGATTACGTCAAGGCGGCAAATGCCGTTCTTGCGCGGATCGGACCATCAACAGCCACTGTTCAGCAACGTGACTTCTACACTACCAACTGGCGGGAATTCCTTAGTGAGCAATCTGAACCTCTGCTTATCATCGGTAATCCGCCATGGATCACGAATGCTGGAATGGGGGTCATCGGGGGGAGGAACCTTCCCGAGAAGTCTAACTTTCAGGGACATGGTGGCTTTGCTGCCAAGACAGGCAAGGCGAACTTCGATATTTCCGAATGGATGCTTATCAGGCTACTGGAAGCGCTTCAGGGAAGACGGGCTGCCATCGCCATGCTTTGCAAGACGGCAACGGCGCGAAAAGTCCTTCGACACGCATGGATCAACGGGCTCGACGCCGGGCCATCTTCACTTCACCTGATCGATGCTGCCGCAGAGTTTGGCGTGTCAGTGGACGCATGCTTACTCTACACACATACAGGGATCGGAGGGACCGAATCTACCGCTACAGTCTACCGTACCCTATCCTTTGATGAACCTTTGCAGACCTTCGGTCTGTTCGCCGGAGAGTTGGTCTCAGACATAGATGCCTACTGTGCATTGCGTGATCTCGACGGCTTGGAGTACCGAAAGTGGCGATCCGGTGTGAAGCATGACGCGGCGAAAGTGATGGAGTTCACGCGGGATAATAGCTCCTTCGTCAATGGACTCGGCGAACGGTGCGACTTGGAAGACGACTACATCTTCCCATTGCTCAAGTCGTCCGATTTGGCGAACAGCAGACTGCGGCCCACACGATTCGTCCTATTGACGCAGCGTCGGGTTGCCGACGAGACGGACGAAATCCAGAGTATTGCCCCAAAGACGTGGCATTACCTTCTTGACCACGCGGATCAACTTGACAAGAGAGGCAGTTCCATCTACGCGAACCGTGCAAGGTTCTGCGTCTTCGGCGTGGGTGACTACTCATTCTCGCCTGCGAAGGTCGCCATTTCTGGGCTTTACAAGAATCTTCATTTCCAAGCTGTGGGGAGCGCTGGCGGCAAACCGATCATGGTCGACGACACCTGTTACTTCATTCCTTGTGACTCCATGTCAGAGGCCGAGTTCTTTGCTGGCCTCCTGAACTCCGAAACGGCCCAGCGATTCATGTCCGCTCTTGTCTTCACGGATGCGAAGAGGCCCGTCACTATCGACGTCCTCAAAAGACTTGACCTCAAGAAGCTAGCGGAGCATACGAGACAGGAGACGACGGCCATCGAGTACCTGTCTTCACCATCCCTTGAATCTAGTCATCAACGCCTTTTGGTATTTGAGGCAAGAAAAGAGTATCGAACCAGGAAATCCACCGTATCCCGTAAGGCACTTGGACACGTCTAACGGATCCGGTGATTTCTGTACGCGCAAGATGAGTGAAAATAAGTCTCATAACAAATACTACCCGTCTTTTTTTTCAGCTAGCATCGTTTATCACGACAGAGGGCACCATATGAACGAACAAGCCAGGACAAATCAAGAGCTGATTGAAGAGATAACAAGAATTCGATGCGTAATCAGCGATCTTCCCCGTGAAAATCTCCCTTGACAAATAGAACGTCCGTTCTACATTATGGCGGCATGATGTTCTCTTTTTTGGAGAAAGATCGTGTCCCTTCCTGCCGCCGTTTA
>Ga0116202_10001143_pt1 | contig 15493 bp, 16 predicted proteins | sample LakKivw325mmetaG_FD_94479 | JGI IMG/M metagenome (GOLD analysis project Ga0116202, IMG submission 94479) | Anoxic lake water microbial communities from Lake Kivu, Rwanda to study Microbial Dark Matter (Phase II) - Lake Kivu water 325m metaG | ecosystem: Environmental > Aquatic > Freshwater >...
CACCCGCACCAATCCGAGTCCCTGTCTCAGCTATTCGAGCCACACCTCGACGTGGTGGCCCTTCTCGTCGTCATTGACATCTACGATCTTGCCGGTGATGCCCTTTTCCAGCGCCTCCGTGACCATCTTCAGGTCGATTTCCTGCTCCTCGATTTTGGCCCTGGCCTCGTCCGGGATGAAGTTCATCCCCCACCTCACGAGGCCGATGGGCAATGTCACGTTCACCTTGGCCCGGTCCGAGCCCCGGTCGTACACGCGTACCTTCAGGAACCGGTTACGCCGGCCCCCGCCTTCGCTGCGGTTGATGGCGTCGAGCAGCTTCGACGCCTCTTCCGCGGTAATCTTCTTGTCCTCGAGCATCTTCAGGACGCGGTCTCTCTCGTCGTTCATCTCGACCTCCTGATTTCCGCGACCGCCTTGTCCACGTCGATCTTCCCGGACTCAAGGTCGGTAATCACTTGCGACGCGCTCTTGCGATGATGCCGGCGAAACCTGGCTATCCGGCGGTAGATGACATAGATGCCGAAGGCCACAATGAGCAGTGGCCAGTCCCGGCCGAAGTCCATGTACGGCACGCCGAGCGTCGAGAGCCATATCCAGGTGCCGAGCAGGACGAGGAAGATACCCCAGCCGATAATCCGCTTCATCTTCTCCTCCCGCGTCGGAACGCCCAAGATATGCCCTCGCCGACCGTGAGCAATCCGATGATGACGATGATAATGGGCCAGTCGCGCCGGAAAACGATGCCGGACGTGATGACGCCGAGCTTGGCCAGCCATATCCACGTCCCGATTGCGATGATAACCAAACCCCAGATAATCGACCGTATCACGCGTTCCTCCCGCGTATGTCTCGCTCATATCCTGCATTCTGCCCTCTGCATTCCAGGTTCTTCATTGTGCCTGCTTACTTCTCCTCTGCCAGACGTATCTCGATGTCACCGCTTTGGGTGCTGACCTTCATGGTCCTGCTGCCCGCGCCGAGCTTTACCTTCATGTATTCGTCGCGCTCTTCAAGTACTTCGTGCGGAAGGCCATCGCCCACAAGGATGCCGCCACCATCTTCGGTTGACACCTCAAGCACCAGGTCCGCATCTCTGGGCAGCGCCACGATGACGTCCCCGGACTTCGTGAACAGGCTGCCCGAAACCGGGCCGGTGGCCTGCACTCTGATATCGCCCGACCGGGTTTCGACTTCCAGGTTTCCGGTGACGCGGTCGACGTTCACGTCGCCAGACACCGTCCTGACCTGCGCGTCGCCGGTCGTCCGCGTAACGTCGACATCGCCGGATACGGTCTTGACCTCGGTTCGGGCTCCGGCTTCAGTTATCGACACGTCACCCGAAACGACCTCGAGCTCAAGACGCCCATCCCTCGGCACCGTCGCCGACACGTCGCCGGCCATGGTCCGGACCACTACCTGGTCGCCGCTCGTGCGCACCTTCACCATTCCGGCCGCGTAGTTGAGTCCGACCCGCCCTTCTTCACCGCGCGCGATGTCGAGGTTTCCGCTCACGCTCTTCACGAGCAGGTGGCGCTTGCCCGGGAAGTCGGAGCTCCGCTCTTCTCCCGGTTCGAAGCCCGACTTCATCGCTGATGAAACCGCGGTCGCTACGATGTCAGGAATCCGGCCGAGCTCTCTGGGTCCCCGCACCCGGAAGTGCCGGTGCGTCCGGAAGGGGACGTGCCTTGGCCAGCCGAACTCCGACTCCGACCAATCCGAGCCCAGCGCTTCAATCAGGCGCGTTGCCTGGTCCGCGGTAATCTTGCCGTCTTCCAGCAGTTTCAGAATCCTGTCTCTCTCGTTGCTCATGTTGCTTCACCTCACTCTGCCCACATTGCCTCGGCCGAAAAGCCTTGGGCCGGCTCTCCGCGCCGGGCTTCCGGCCACGGCGGCAGGCAGCATCACTCTTGCTTCTTCTCCTCTTCGCTCTCGCCGCGAAGCATCTTTTCCGCCTCTTCCGGAGTTATCTCCCCGCGTTCAAGCATCTCGATTACCTCACTGCTATCGCTCCTGCCCGCACTCTTGGCGTACCCGAGCGCGGCCAGTACAGCGTCGAGCCGAGACCGCACGGTCGGGTAGGAAATCCCCAGCTCCTTCTCAACGTCGCGTATGACCCCGCGGTTCTTCACGAACACCAGCAGGAACTGGTAGAGGTCTTCCGGCAACCGGCAGAGGTCGGGAATCGGAAATCGTCCCCGTACCGAAGTGCCGCACGAATCACAGGTCAGCTCCGACACCGCCATGTCCGAGTCGCAGACCGGACAGCGGGAAACCAATCCCTTGCGTGTCATCGCTGTTCCTAGTTGACGTTGAGGACGGAGCCGCTCATCGCCAAGGTGCGCAACGCCTGCTGCACCTCGACGGTCGGCATAACGAGCCTCGGCATCTCAGCCCTGACTACTACTTCGGGGAGTATTCCCTTCTGGTAATCGTTGCGCCCATTCCGCGCACGGTCACTCGCGGCGACGGTCGCTCCAACGAATAGGGCCGCGACCAGCGCCGCAGCCATCAGAGTGGTTCGAGTTTTGCTCATAAGACCTTTCGATAGACACTCACTCATGCCTACTATTATAATATCCCCTAGATGCAGAAAGTCGAGCATAGGTTTCACATAATCTTAAGATATTAAAGGTCCACATCAATATTATTCACAATAGTCAGCCACCTAGCTTACATAAGTGACCCTGATTGATTACCTTAGCGCAATCCCTCATGGCTGCGACGGTGGATTGGCCTGCGTCACCGCACCCGCCTGGGCGAACCGTACTTCCGCGGTCAGCCGGGCTCCGGATGCAAGGGGGTGTTTATTCCGCACACCCGAGCCAGGCGCATTCGAGGGGCAGCTCGGCGCGCACCCTCGCAGCACACAATTGACAGCGCCCGTCCCCAATGTATCCTAGGTTATCAGAACTTTTCTGTTGACGCTCATTCTGGCAGCGGTCGCCGCCGCGGACCCTGCCGTAGTTCTCGGCCGCTGCCCTCTAGAGAAGGTAGTGACCGTTTCCTCCGGCCGCTTCAGGAACGGAGGCGACGACGTCCTCGTTGTTCAGACCATCGGCCAACTGGAGCTGTCGCGCGGCCCCGGGCGTAACAAGACGCTTCTCGACTTGCAGCGGCTGGCCCTGCTGCGCCTTGACGGTACCGCCCTCAAGATTGCGTGGGAAGGCGAGCCATTCAACAGCACCAGTGTGCCCGGCTCCGACGTCGCCGGCGCCTGCTGGACCTGCGGCGACATCGACGCCGACGGGCTTCAGGAACTGCTTCTCTTCACTGCGGACAGTTGCAGCGTGCTGCACTTCGACGCCGACTCTGTTGTGGCCCTCAACTACGGCTTGGACGGCGCGTGGGTCGAGGCGGCAGCCGTGGGCGACGCGGACGGCGACAGCGCGCCCGACGTGGCGACGATTGAGGTCTCGGGACTCGACTCCGCGCGAACGGCTCGGATTATGAGGTTGTATCGCGTGACCGGCTCCGGCCTTGTGCCCTGCCTGCCCTACTCGGTGGGCATCGGCCGCGGCCCGGATGTCAGAGTCGCCCTGCTTGGCTCAGCGCGGCTCGAGGATTATCCCGGCGAGCTGCCGGTCGTCGCCAGTATCTACCGTACGGTGAAGCCGAGTGTCTATGAGGTCCTGTACCGGCCCAAGCCGGACTCGCTCGTGTTGACCGACAAACCATTCCCCTGGCAGGAGTGGTTCTCAAAGACCCGCGTCCTACCGGCCGGCGAGCTGAGTCTGTTCGACGTCGGCGATACGCTCGTTGCATACGGCTACTTCGTGCCGGGTGCGCGACCGTCCGGGCCGTCACAGAGCTTTGCCGCGCTTGATGACGGCGAGTGGCGGATTCTCCTCTTGCTCGATGACGCGCGCCGGCTGTCCGGCCCGGTCTGCCGGTTCACTCGCGACGGTGTCGCCGGCTGGCTCGAGCTGCGGGATGGTCTGTTCTACTTCTACCCCGGCGACATCTTCCGCTGGCGCTAGGCGCGGCGACAGCCTGTTCTCCTTGGCCATTGACTGACCCCCCAGCCGGAATAGAATACGTCGTGCGCGTGATACGAGTTTCAACCCGGGACCTGGTCTTCGCCATGGAGGACCGCGTTCCCGGCACGACCCACTACCTGAACACCGAAACCGGCGAGGTAGTTCCGGTGTTCGGTTTCAACCGTGACCAGATTCTCGCCGAGATTCGCCAGTATCCCAAACGCTACCTGCGGCTGCCGCCGCAGGCTGGACGCTCCGGCTACAACGCTATGGTCGAGTTTACCCGCACGGTCAGCCGGCCGGAACTCCGAACGGAGCTCGAGACCGCGCTCGACGGACGCGGCGTGTACCGGCGCTTCCGCGCCGTGCTCAAAGACGAGCCACGCGAGTACAAGCGCTGGCAGCAGTTCCGCGGTGAGAAAGTTGCCGGCCGCCTGCGCAAGCGGCTCGAAGCCGACGGCATCGTCATCGAACTCATCCCCGACAGCGACTAAGGAACAGGTCAAGGCTGAGGTTAAGGTTAAGACAGGACATGAGTCCTTCCGAATCTCAACCTCAACCTAGACCTCAACCTATGCCTGCACGTCACTCTGCGAGCACCACCCGTAACGTCCGGCTCTCGGCCCCGACACTCAGGCGGCAGAAGTAAGCCCCGGCGGGAACCAAATGGCCGTCGTTCCCTTTCCGGTCCCAGGCCGCCGCGTAGCGCCCGGCCGGCCTCTGCCCCTGTACGAGCGTCTTCGTCAGCCGGCCCGCGCCGTCGTAGATGTCAATCCGCGCCGGAGCGGCGTTGGCCAGTTCGTAGGCAAGCCGCACCGGACCCACTGTCGGATTCGACCCGGCCAGCCGCAGCGCCGTGCGGTAATGTACTGATGGCCCTTGAGCCACGCCAACGTGCGTCTCGTGCTGGTCCAGAACCCAGTCGTTCGGGTCGAACACGACGCTGGTTGGCTCGCCGTCGACCGGAAATACGTTCTGCTGCGGACTGGTGGCGACGTCGTAGCGGAAGGTTGCGTTGCCGCCCGACCAGCTCACTCTCACCTCCACCGGCATGTGAAAAACAGGCGGCGCGCCGCTGTGGTTGTTCTGGGAAAGCTCGAGGACTACCTCCCAGTTGGCACCGTTCTGGCGTCCGTGCCACCCGAGGCTGTACACCGGGTACCAGGGGCTGTAGACCCACTCGGTGAAGAACCAGTCGAGTTCCAGCCCGGTCATCTGCTCGTGGATGCGCTTGTAGTCCTCGGTGTTGGCGTTGCCGTAGCGGAAGCTGTCGCCGTACGCCCGCATTGTCCGGAAGAAAATACCCGGCTGCGACCAGACGGTGTCGCCCTCGACGTAGCGGAGCATGTGCTGAACCCATGCGCCTTTGTCGTACGTGTGCCCCACGTCGAACACGTGGTCCGGATATGGTGGGTCGTATATCGGTCGCGGTTCGCGCGCTTCCTCGTCGAAGTACTCCTGGGCCTCATCACTTATGCTCGACAGGAAGGCTGAAAGCCCTTGTGAATGCCACGTGTACAGGTCGGCAGAATTGGTCGCAAATCCCTCGTTCAGCCAGATGTTCCGCCAGTCCAGGCAGGTGACCATGTCGCCCCACCACTGGTGCGACAGCTCGTGGGCGATACCGTTGTCATTACCCCAGCGTATCCATTGATGGTGCACCATGGTCATTGTCTGGTTCTCCATGCCGCCCCACGGGAACGGGAGCGCTTCGACCATGCCATACTTCTCGAACGGATAGCGGCCGTACCGAAGCGAGTCATCGAAGAAGTCCATCATGTCAACGTTATGCGCGAACGCGCTCACAGCAGCAGCCGAGTCCTCCGGCCAGATGAAGTTCTGGATGTAGGCCGACTCACTCGGAGTGTAGTGGAACCACTGGGTAATGACCGCCCACTTCGAAGCCGCAAAGGTAATCAGATAAGTAGAGATCGGGCGGTGGTGGCTCCACCAGCACGTCTTCGTGCCCCCGGTCGTCGTCGTGCTGTCGAGCAGCCCGTTCGAGCATGCGCTCATCGAGTCCGGCGTCGTCACGTTGACTGCGCATCCCCGCTCGGCCTTGTCCCACGGCTCATCGAAACACGGCATCCAGTACCGCGCGTCGGATGGCTCGGACGTTGAGTAGCAGATTGCGTGGTATCCGTTATCGGCGGCCGGAGCCCACCAGAAACCACGATTCGGGAGGCCGGAATTACGGTGGTAGTAGATATCTAAGGTCAGCGATTCGCCATTGGCGAATGACCGGTCGAGGTCTATGTGCAGCAGGCCGCTCGGGGTCGAGAAGTTGCAGGCGTTCCCGGCCCGGCGAATCGAGTCGCAGACCAGGTCCACCATGTGCAAGCTGAACGTATCGAAGTCGTTGTGGCGCGGAGTCAGGTCGATGCGCACCCGCGCGGTCATCGCGCCCGACGTCATCGGTAGTGTCAGGTCGACGCGATAGAACCGGACGTCGAACTCGTGCGACGAGTCGAAGGGTACGAATGCCGGGAACGGCGCAGTCACATACTTGCCTTCGTGGAACGGCTGGGCAACCACGACGGATGCCAGCAGGAGAAGAGAAAGAAGGGCCAGTTTCTTCATTGCGTATCCTTGGGTTGGAAAAGAAAGTCTATTCCGAACGGATACCAGTGTCAAACCGGCAGGCGCCGCACCGGGTCGAACAGAGCCGGCTGGGCAACCGAAGCAGCAAACGGCTAGGAGCCAACCGGCGGCTGTCTGTCAGGGTTGGCCTTCCCGTCGCCGAAGGCAATGCTGAGGGTTTCGAGCCGCGGCCGGGGCGTGACCAAGCTCACGACCACCAGCAGCACCAGGCTGACCAGGATGCCCGGTATGAAACCGTGCAGCCGGTATGGGTTGCCGAGCGCGAGCCAGACAAGCGCGGTGGCGCACCCGCCCACCATCGCCGCGAGCACGCCGGCCCGGCTTGCCCTACGCCAGTAGAGACCGAACAGGTAGGGCCAGAGCGTGGTCGAGGCGATTACCGCCCACGCGAAACCGGTGATGACCAGTATCATCGCCGGCGGCTTGAGCGCCACAAGCACCGCGGCCAGCCCGATTGCGGCTGAGCAGACCCGCGACAGAACGACCTCGCTCTTCGGCGCGAGCCGCGCGCGGAAGCTGTCGCGCACAAGGTCCTTCACCAGCGAGCTCACCGATACGATAAGCACCGCGGCGAAAGTAGACATGCCTGCGGCAATCACCCCGGCCAGAAACAGCGCCGAGGCCCAGTTCGGCATCGCGGCCTTGACCAGCATCGGAATCGCCTTGTCCGGTGACTCCAGGTCAGGAAACAGAACCCGGGCCAGCGCGCCGCTGAAATAGGGTAGCAGGGCGACCGTGCCGCCCAGCGTCGCTACTACCGTGCCGAGACGCAGCACCCGTGCGTTCTTGATCGAGTAGAACCGGGTCACCAGTTGTGGCATGCCCCACACCCCGAAGCTGACGATCATTGCGTACGAGACGATGCCGGGCCAGCCCCAGATTCCTGGCGTCTCAACGTACTTGCCGGCCTCTATCGCGCCCAGTTGCCGGAACCCCTCGGCGAGTCCGCCGACCTTGGCGACCGCGAGCACGGCCAGGAGCGCGAGCCCGACAACCATGATGATGCCCTGCACAAACCCGGTCCAGACGACTGCCATGTATCCGCCGATGGTCACGTAGACAATGATAACCAGCGCCGATACCAGCACGCCGTAGACGTAAGGGACGCCGACCAGCACCTCAAAGGCATGTCCCATCCCCTGTATTACCGAAACGCTGTAGACGACAAGGAAGACGGTCACGATGATTGCCGGTATTAGCCGCGCGGCCGGCGCGTCAAAGCGACGCGCGAAGAAATCCGGCATGGTGATGGTATTGAGCCGACCGGTCATCGTCCGGGTGCGCGCTCCCAGCACGATCCAGGCCAGCAGCGTACCCACCAGCACGTTGGTGGCTCCGATCCAGAGAGTGGCCATCCCGAACTTGTAACCGAAGCCGCCGCCACCGATGATGACGACCGAGCTGTAGTAGGCGGCCACGAAAGAAAAAGCCGTGACCCAGGGCCCAACCGAGCGCGAACCAAGGTAGAACCCCTCGGCTGACCTGGCGCGGCTCCGGGCCAACCATCCCAGGATGAAGAGCAGCAGCAGGTACGCCGCGATGAACAGGATATGGACTGCGGCCGAACTCACCCTAGTCCTTGAGCCGCACCAGTATCGCCCACGCTACAGCCACGACTCCGGCTCCGACCGCCACCATTACGGCAGCGAACGTCGGCCACGGACAACCGAATGGTCCGGACACCCGGGTATCTTATCCCATCACTCCCGAGTGTCAACACGGCCGCCTGAAGAAATGGAACTCGACGCCTATGCCCAGCACAACCGCGCCGCGCGGGGTTCCATGAATGCCCGACTCGGTTGCGTCAATACCGACTCAGGCTAGGCCGCGGGCAGGTTCACGGCGCGCGCTCGGAGGGCCAGCATCCCTAGAATGATTCCGAACACCACGTAGTAGCCGGCAATCATCCGAGAAAGCATGAAGGGGCCTGTACCGGACAGCGCCACTACTGAGATGCCGAACACGACCGAGATGAGTCCTGCGAGAACAAGCAGCCACTCAGCACCCAGTTTTCCGCGCAGAAAGACGGCTGTCATGGCCACCAGCACACCGGTAGTAGCCGCCCACAATGCGATGTAGCACATGAGGCGCAGCCTGTTCATGGACGGAGAGAGAAACGTCAAGACTCCAATGCCAATGCCAGCGAGTCCCCAGCCGAAGAGCGCCCACCAGCGTCCGTCACCCGTGTATTCGCCGATGCTTATGCCCACCCCGAGGACGCCGTCAGCCAGGGCGTACGTGCAGAATGGCAGCACAATCGCGTTGAGCTGCGTGCGGAACACCCAGCCCCCGAAGCCAACAGCCATCAGACCACGCAGCAGGAGCACCAGCCAGTTACGGCACAAAATGTCAGCCAGTTGAAGCCCCGCCAGCGTCCTGCCTGTTCTGCGTATCACAAGGGTGCGGCCTCGTCTGTCGCGCGGATGTAAGAGATGTTGGTTTCCGGCTCCGTTCGGATACAGGCTTCCTTCGCACGTACAGCCCTGCAGGAACTACAGAAACGATGATTGAGGCGCCTGCGGGCGCCGGGAGTGGACGGTGCCATGGGCTTGAAGATAGGCCCGGACTGGGCACAAGTCAAGCATAGGAGCTGGTTCATCACCTACACGAGAGCGCAGACCGACCCAGAATGATGGGTCTGAGCCGGGGTCGCTAGGGACGACGAAGTCAGCGGCGCGAGAACTCGCAGCCGCAGTAGTTCTGTCGGTACAAACCGAGGTCGCGCGACAACTCGATGCTGCGTCTGAACCCGTCCCGCTTCTTCCAGTTCTCTTCGACGAAGACCAGTCGATATCGACCGGCAGCCTCGCGACCGATAGCATTAATCACCTCCGCCTTCTTCATTGGGGCGATAGTGAGCGTCGTGGCGAGATGCGTGCAGCCGTTTTCGGCCGCTCGTCGTGCGCTCTCTTCGAGCCTTAGCCGATAGCAGGCAACGCACCGTCTGCCGCTCTCGGGCTCGCCCTCCAGCCCACTCGCGGCATCGAGGAACCGCTCGTGGTCATAGGGACCAACGTCGACCGGCACCCGCCACAGCGCGGAAATCCGCTGCACTTCCATCAGCCGCTTGTCATGCTCTTCCTGGGGAAGGATGTTCGGGTTGTAGAAGAAGCCGACGACCTCGAAGTCGTCCCTCAGACGGCGGATGACCTCGGTCGAGCACGGCCCGCAGCAGATGTGGAGCAGCAGCTTCGGCTTCACTGAACCAGCCTAGAGCCGCACGGCGAGAAGTCAATGGGAGGAGCAGTGGTCTGGTGGTCTAGTGACCAGGGCAGGCTTAGCTCTCCGCATTCTGCCTTCAGCCTTCTGGCCTCTGCCTTCTAACTCCGCTTCTTGACCTCTGCCTCTCACGCCCCTATCTTCTCCCCCATGCCTCTCTGCCGCGACCTCAATCTCATCCGGGGTTTTCTGAACAGGAACCTGCCGGCCACCAATTCCGTGGCCAATCTCGTGAACGACACCTTCAACTCCTCCGTGCGCTGGATTCGAGTCGACCGTCTGGACGACCCGCACGCCGTGCTTTGCCACACTCATCGGTTCACTCTTTTCGCTGAGTCGGGACCGGCCGTGCTCCGCCTGCTTGCGGAGACGCCCCGGAACCTGCGTTTGTGGTTCAACGCGACGCCGGCGCGCTTCTGCCGCACGATAAGGGAGAACTGGCGCGGCCCCGACGCCGGCCGCCGGGTCTGGTACAACCACTGCTACCTCTACGTTCTCCAGCCCGGCCGGCTGGTCATCGACCGGACGCACCGCGTGAGCCGTTTGCGGCCCGAAGACGCGACGCGGATCGCTGAGGCGTGGCCCTACGGCAGAAGTCCCGAACACATCCTCCGCCGCATCCAAAGCGGCCCGGGCCTCTGCGTCCGCCGCAGAGGCGCTCCCGTAGCCTGGGCCCTCACCCATGAGGACGGCTCGATGGGTTTCCTGCACGTTCTTGAACGCTGTCGCAGCCAGGGCATGGCGCGAACCCTCACGACCGCTCTGGCGCTGCGTCTGCTTCGGCTCGGCGTTCAGCCGTTCATGTACATCGTGATAAGCAACATCGCCTCGCTGCGCCTGACCGAGAGCATGGGCTTCTCTCAGTCCGGACGCTTCTCATGGTTCGCGACAACGTAGCGGTCGGTCCGCTCTTGCCGCGCGACGCTGCACGACGTGTCTAGCTAGTACTGGTTGGCTCCGACCGAGATGTGCGAAGCGGCTCAGCGGGGCCTGCCGGCCGTTACTTCCTTCAGGGCCCTCAGTTCATCGACGACTTGGTCGGCCTCGCGGGTATTGGCAGCCCGAAGCAGGACCGTCCCCTTGTGCTCCTTCTGTTCGACCCGGGGGAGCGAGCTGAGGAACTCCTCCACGTCCTTCGGTGCGACGTTCAAGAACCCGGCCATGTGCGCCGGTCCGGTATTGACCACAACAATGACCTCGTCCGGCTTGGGGAATGGCCAGCGGTCAGGGTCGACGGCGAGCACTATGGCGGCGGTCGCTTCAGACCCGTTGGTAGCCACGTAGTACTCGAGTCCTCTGCGTATCAACCCAAGGCTGTCAAGCCGTATCAACCGGTCGAGTATCTCCTGCTGCTCAGGCCTGGCTGCGGACGCCGGCAGCGGCCCGAATCCGGTCGGCACGGAATCATCGGGGGGTAGACTCTCGTGGCGGGCTGATTGCCTCCGTAGCGGGGCCTTTGGGCTTGAGGTCGGCACCGATGGCCGAGGCTGTGACCGGGACGCCGGCGACTCAGCAGCCGGTTCCGCCTCGTCCAATTCTCTGGGCCATACCAATTCGTCGCCGCCGCTCACCTGACACGTGTAACCCAGCAGCCGCACCTGCTGGTTGACCTCCCTGAGGTAGTCCAGCGTCTCTTTCGTAGCCGAGTCAAGCTCATTGACCACGATGGTTATCGGGAATCTCCCCTCGCTCATACTGCGCTCCAGCCCGACCCGGAACTCGTCGGCGGACCAGTCCTGGCCGGCGCGGCCCGCGACCCAATCGGTCAGCGGCATCCCGAGGAACTCCTGGAAAGGTCCGGCCAGGGCATCGTACTTCTTGTGCCAGTAGCGGTGGCCCGTGGCCACCACATCCCCGACGACCACAGCCGAATCGCCGCCGAGCTCTGGGCAGACGGCGAGCTGCACCCCTCCGGCCTCATCAATGACCACGAGCACTCGGTTCGAATGCGACTGCGGGGGAGACATGGCCGCCCGCGGCAGTGATTGGTGCGCACCCCTGCCGAGGAACTCCGGCGCATCGATAACCAGTTGGAGCACGTCGACCGCGCCCGGCTTAGCCTTACCATTGAAGGCGAACCAACGGTCGCCGAATCGACTGAAACGAGCCCAGCACGAAGTCTGTGCGTTCACATCTGGTTCCCCATGGTCTGTTCGTAGCCCTTGTACGCATCAGCGCCTCGATGCACCCTCCGCGGCGGCCGCTTTCCTGCCATGACACCGGGCATCGTACCGGCCCACATCGGCCTCGCGGGCGGGGCCGGTCTGGGAGCCGGGGGCGGCACCGCCGTTACCGGCTTCACCACGGCGGGTGGAAGCTCGATCTCGGCCAGATGCGTTGACGGCTCGTCCGCTGGCGGCATCTCTTCGGTCGAAATCTGCTCGGAGGCCGGCGCTGCGGCGGATACGTCGGCATCCCCGACTTCATCGACGGGCGCAGGCTTGTCCACCCACGGCGTCTCCTTGGCCACGACCTGCTCGGGCGTCGCCGCGGCGACGGACATGTCGGCATCGGCGGCTTGATCAACTGGCGCCGGCTCGTCCGCCCACGGCCTTCTCCTGGCCGGACCTGACCTGGACCGAACCGCCGGTTCACGCGCGCCGAAGTCGACATCGGTGGCGGCCGGAGGTCCTGACCGAGGCGGCGTCCGGGGTTGGGGCGGCGGCGTCCGGGGAACCAGCCTGGCCGGTGTGCTGTCATCTTGCGACCCGGGCTCGCCGACCATCAGCACGCGCGGCACGATGACCTCGACGCCGGAGCTCTCGTACAACTCGACCCCCAGCGGCTTGACTTCGAGATTGTGTGACTTCAGGTGAGCGACTGCCTCGACCACATCCTGGTTCTTGCCGGTCAAAAGCAGCACGATGGGAAACCGGCCACGCTCCAAACTCCGTCCGAGCCCGGTTCGAAAACCGTTCTCTGACCAGCCGACTTCTGCCCTCTCGGAAAAATAGCTGCCCAAGCTTCGTCCCAATCGCTTCTCAAACACGCCGGCCAGTTCGTCCGGCGGCATCCGCCAGAGCCGTCCGTTGAAGACCAATAGCTCCTGGACGACCGCAGTCAGGGCGCCACGGGTCAATTGAGCCGGACAACCGATCAGCGAGACTTCCCCGCCTTCGTCGATCGCGGCCACGACGCGGGCGTCACCGCGCTCCGACAGCACGATGGCGGCCCGGCAGGACACCGCGGCTCCGTCCATCCCGAGAAACTCCGGCGCCCCACACACCAACGCGGCCAGGTCTACTGTTGTCTTCGCGGGGACCAGCTCCAGGAGGTTCCAACCGGGTCGTTCCTGCCTCATGCGGAAGCAGAACGCAGCGCCCGTACGTCCGGGCCCTAACGGCGAACCCATCTGGGTCTCAGGACTCACGCTTGATGTTAGCTGCATTGCCAATCGGTGTCAAGCAAGAAGTGAAGCAGGCCGGGCCGGTAGGTTGGCTGCCAAACCGCGCCGTCTCGGTCGGCCAACGGCGGAAGTAACGCGGCGGAGACGTGATTCTCTTGATGCTCCACCGCAACAGTCTCCTCGTGCTTGCTTCTGTGTCAATAGCGGCGGGCCGGCGCCCGCCGGCCCGCTTGAGCTTGGGCTTGCGTTCGCTAGACCGCTCCGAACGCCTCCTGTCGTTTGTGGAGCAGAGCCCACTGCGCGTCAATCTGGCGCTGGGCCTCGGCGATGATCGCCTTGCCTTTCTCGTCCTTGAACAGGTGGCTGAACCGGCCCTGCGGCTTCATGAACTCCTCAACCGGCTTCTTCTGCTTCGGCTCGTAGGTGATCTTGTACTTGCCGTTCTCCCATTCGTAGATGGGCCAGAAGCAGGTGTCGGCCGCGAGCTTCGACATCTCGATGGTCAAGTTGCCGGGGTGCTGCCAGCCGAGCGGGCAGGGCACGAGCACGTTGAGGAAGCTCGGCCCGTCCACGGCCAGCGCCTTGCCGACCTTCGTCACGAGGTCGTTCCATAGCGCGATGGTCGTCTGCCCGGCGTACCCCGGGTTGTGGGCAATCACGATCTCCATGATGTCCTTGCGCGGCATCGTCTTGCCCGGTATCACCGACCCGGCCGGCGAAGTGGTGGTGTGCGCGCCGAACGGCGTGGCCGAGCTCCGCTGAATTCCGGTGTTCATGTAACCCTCGTTGTCGGTGCAGACGTAGAGGAACCTGTGCCTGCGCTCCAACGCCCCGGAGATTGCCTGGAACCCGATGTCATAGGTGCCGCCGTCGCCGCCGAACGCGATGAACTTGAGGTCGTCCTTGATGGTGCCCTGCTTCTTATGGAAGTTGTAGGCGGCGACCACGCCGGAAGCGGTCGAGGCCGCGGTCTCGAAAGCAGTGTGAATCATCGGTATCTGCCAGGCCGCATGCGGGTAGATGGACGAGAAGATCTCGGTGCAGCCGGTCGGCATGATGCCGACCACCGGCTGGGGCGCGGCGAGCAATATCTGCCGTACCGCCAGCGCCTCGCCGCAGCCGGCGCAGGCGCGGTGGCCGCTCGAAAAGAGCTCGGGATTCTGACACAGGTCCTTCAGTCTTGCCACGTTTGCTCCTCTCCCCGCTCCCTGAGGCTCGTCATTCTGACTCCGCAATTCGTCATTCGCAATTCGTCATTCGTCATTGGGGTCGCCATGTCTACCTCACTCCGATATACGTCACAAGGTCGTCTTTCTTGCCCGCGTGCGCCTGCTCCAGCACAGTCGCAGCATCGGCGAGCGAGAACTCCTTGCCGCCGAGGCCGTAGACGTACGACAACATCTTGGGCCGCTGGGGTAGGTCGTAGAGCGCGGAAGTCGTCTCGGTGAAGAGCGCGCCGCCGTAGGAGTTGACCGCGTCGGCCCGGTCCATCACCGCAACGGTCTTGAACCGCGCAAGCGACCGCTTCAGCACCTGGTGCGGCAGGGGTCGGAACACAAGCAACTTCACCATTCCGACCTTCCTACCTTGGTTGCGCACCGCGTCCACCGCCTCGCGCATCGTGCCGCAGGCCGAACCCATCAGGAGCACGACCGCTTCGGCATCCTCGGTCCGGTACTCCTCGATGACTCCGTAGCCGCGGCCGAACTCCTGCTTGAACTCGGCCTGCACCTCTTCGATTATCGGCAGCGCCTGGTTCATGCCCTCGATCTGCGAGCGTTTGAACTCGAAGTAGTAGTCCTGCATCGTCGCCGGTCCCACGAGGATCGGCTTTCTGATGTCGAGCAGGTTGTAGTTCGGCTTGTACGGGCCGAGAAAATCGCGTACTGGCTTGTCCTCGAACGTCTCGATCCGCTCCATGCAGTGTGATAGTATGAACCCGTCCACTGCGCAGATTGCCGGCAGTGAAGCCCGCTCCGCGATCTTCACACACTGGATAAGCGTATCGTAGCCCTCCTGCACCGATTCGCAGAAGAACTGCATCCAACCCGAATCGCGGGACGCGAGCGAGTCCGAATGGTCGCCGTGGATGTTCAGCGGCGACGAAATCGAACGCGACGCGATCGGCATCACGATGGGCAGCCTCAAGCCGCCGGCGATGAACAGCATCTCGTGCATCAGGGCGAGCCCCTGCGACGCGGTCGCGGTCATCGTCCGGCACCCGGACGCGGCCGAGCCGATGCAGGCCGACATCGCCGAATGCTCGCTCTCCACCGCGACGAACTCGGAGTCGACCTTGCCGTCGCTCACGTACTGCGCGAATATCTGCACTATCTCGGTCGAAGGC
>Ga0116202_10001145_pt1 | contig 15488 bp, 21 predicted proteins | sample LakKivw325mmetaG_FD_94479 | JGI IMG/M metagenome (GOLD analysis project Ga0116202, IMG submission 94479) | Anoxic lake water microbial communities from Lake Kivu, Rwanda to study Microbial Dark Matter (Phase II) - Lake Kivu water 325m metaG | ecosystem: Environmental > Aquatic > Freshwater >...
ACCCGCTATTATATACTTATACTGGTACTAGTCAAGCAGAAAACCGGCTGCGACCACAAAGCCGCAGCCGCTGTCAGCTAACCAGTCATGACGCCGTTAGATGCAGAGCTTTCGATTTCTCTGCTCAGCGGCGAGTGTCTGACGTACGCGCTCTTCTAGTGGATGGATGTGTTGACAGGCCGGGGAATAATGGTATAGTTTGTATACCGTAATGGAGTTTGAGTTCGACCCGCGGAAGAGCCTGGCCAACAAGGCAAGGCACGGAATCGACTTCAGTGATGCCCAGCAACTGTGGGACGACCCGGGCCTGGTTGAAGTCCCGGCCCGGACCAGCGACGAGCCGCGCTGGTTGGTGGTGGGCCGGATTGGCGAGCGGTACTGGTCAGCGGTCGTGACCACGCGGGCCGACCGCGTGCGGATCATCTCGGTACGGTGCGCTCGTAATGAGGAGATTGTGATTTATGAAAGCTGAGGAGTTTGGCCGGAAGTTCGATGCCGGCGAGGATGTCACGGCGCACTTGGACGTGTCGCGGGCGCGACGTGCCCGACAGGAGCCGAAGCGCGTCAACGTTGACTTCCCGGAGTGGATGATTGGGTCGCTGGACAGGGAGGCCCGGCGCCTCGGCGTCACCCGCCAGTCGATCATCAAGATCTGGATTGCCGAACGGCTGTCACGGAAACCTGCCTGACGGCCGTATCGGGGCGCCTCCCCCATTCTTCGGCCAGCGTCACAGTGCGGAGCGGGCAGGGAATCAGACTCGCCCGATTTGATGACGGGTATGATGGCTGACGGTTCCGGTTAGGAGTATGGCCAAGGGACAAGCCCCACCGTGGCGGCCGGAGGAGCTAGAGGTCCTGGACCGCTATCTGGCCCTTTCCGCGGCAGGCCGCTACCGGAGCGCCCGTTTGGCGACAGAGGCCGATGTTCGCGTGAGTGTGAGCGTGTAGGCAACGAGAGGTGAGGTTCGAGATATCAGAGGGCGTCGCGGGCAGGTTCCCCGGGGTCCGCATTGGCGTAGTCGTGGCGTTGGGACTCAGGTTGAACTTGGACAAGGGTCTTGCCATGGCCTTTGTCGAGAGAGCCGAGGAGGAAGTTGGGGCGCGTCTGGCCCAAGGGGGCGTATCGGCTGTTTCGGCGGTCCAGGTTTGGCGTGGCACGTACAGGTTGTTTGGCGCTAGTCCATCGAAGAAGTCGTCGCTTGAAGCCTTGCTGGATGTCCTTGCGGAACGCGGTCGTCTTCCACGGATCAGCCCGCTGGTCGACGTCTACAACGCCTTCAGCGTCAAGCATAGCTTCCCCATGGCCGCCTATGACATGGATCGCGTGCAAGGCACCGTAGAACTGCGCTTCTCCCGCAAGGGCGAGGAATTCACCCCGATTGGTGCACGGCAAGTGGAGAAAACAAGCGCGGGTGAGGTCGTGTACGCAGATGAGCATAAGGTCATATGCCGTCGCTGGAACAACCGTGATTGTGACCAAACGAAGATTACGGATTCCACTGAGAATGCGGTTTTCTTCATCGACGCGGTACCGGAAGCGTCCGAAGGACTGGATGGCCTTCTGCGCGAACTCACGTGTGAAGTCGCTTCATTATGGGGCTCGCGGCCAACTCTCGGGGTGGCGAATGGAGAAAACAGGACGATTGTGTTGTAGCAGACTGCGCACGAATGGTGAAACCGGCGCCCTCAATCCCAATCCCCATCAGGAACCATGTCAGGGCATGCACGCGGTTGGGCAAAATCAGGGACAGTCCCCCACTGGAAGACGGCGGCAGGGCGCTAGCGGCATTTCAGAATGCAAACATCAAAGTGCAAAATGGCGGACCAGACGGCGCGGCCGGCGGCTGACGGCTTACGGCATTCGGCCGGATGGGGCGGGTCGATTGCAGATTGGCGGAGCGGTGCTGCCATGCGGCGTTGACAAGTGCAGTGTTCCCTGCTCTCCTCGGTTGGAGATATGAGCAGAGTCGAGTCCATCGAACGTGATATTCAGAACTTGAGCGAGGACGAGCTCGCCGACCTGCGACGCTGGTTCGCCGTCTTCGATGCGGAGGCCTGGGACCGTCAGTTCGAGGATGATGTCAGGGCAGGCAAGCTCGACCAGTACGCCGAGTGGGCTCTGCGTGACCACGCAGCCGGCAAGTCCACGCGGCTTTGACACACCATGCCGCGTCGGACTTCTGGCGCCGCTACAACGCCTGCCGGAACCCGTTCGCAAGCTGGCCGACCGGTCGTTCGATATGCTGAAGTCCGCGTCCAACCACCCATCGTTCCGCCTCAAGAAGGTCGGTCGTTACTGGACGGTTCGCATCGGGCTGCATCATCGGGCCGTTGCCGTGGAAGCGCCGGACGGACTGCTGTGGTTTTGGGTCGGGTCTCACGCCGAGTACGACCGTCTCATGGGGTCGTAGTTCGATGTGCTGGCCAGACCCGATTTCATGACGGCGGCAAGACGGGGAGAGCCAACGGCCGACGGCTAGTATTACTATGTCACGTATCGGCGCAAAATGAGGGAAAAAGTGCTGCTCGCTATGCAACCGCGGTTGGTGCAGTTAGGCAGGTGCTGCCCCTTCTGCAAGATACGATTTCCCCGACTTCCGCACACTCCACTCAACAGAGTAATACTAGCAGCCGGAAGATAGCGGAATCGGAGCGCCAAGCCGTGAGCCGTAAGCCGAGGTCGAACAATGGCGAGCTTGGTCGAGCGGATGGTCATGGCCGACGACTCACGGCCAACGGCTGACAGCCTATGCCGGACCAAGGGATGACTGACCGAACTGGACCAGCTAGCCGCAGCGGTCCCAGTCGGATTACACCGGCTATTGATCTTCGCGTAAGCAATGCAACATCCTGCCCCCTCCCTTTTATTCCCTCCCCCTTGAGGGGGAGGGAAGGGTGAGGGTGGAGGCGCGCCATTACTTGTGCGAAGCTCAATAGTTGACCTGGTTACCGGTACCGCTTCAGCGCGTCCAGCAGGCTGGGCACGGTGAACACGCCGAGGCCGACCAGGACGAGCCAGGCGACCATGACGATCAAGGTGATGGCGAAGGAGACGATGATCAATACGCCCGAGATGGTGAAGTAAGTCTTGAGCTGGGCGGTCATGTCTCCCAGCGAGGCAAGGTCGCCCTTGTCGGCGTACTCGCCGGCCCGAGACCCGGCCTTGGTCAGGACCACACCCATCCAGATTGGCAGCCAGGCGATAATGATGCCAAAGATGGTGAGCACCTGCAGGCAGCCGCCGATGATGGTCACGATTCCCACGAACTTCGCCCAACCCGCCATTCCCTTGGCGTTCTTGCGGGCTTGCGTGTCGGCCGGGGACAATACTGCACTGGCTTCCATTCGTTCTCCTTTGTTTGTGCTCAATAAGGTAGGCCCTTGGGTCGCAAAGTCAAGGTCATCCGAGGAAGGGACGAAGTCAGATGTCAGAAGCTGGATGCGAGAAGTCAGAAGTGCGGACCCAGGAATTCACCCCGGACGAACAAGGATACGGAAGGCACTACGGCAGGCACTGCCGGTTTGACTCCGCCGCCACTTCTGGCTATAATTTCCTTCCTGTCCCGCAACCTGCTTAAGGAGAACATCATATGGCACATAAGAAGAGCGGCGGCTCCGGCAAGAACGGCCGGAACAGCCCGGGCCAGCGGCTGGGCGTCAAGGCGTTCGGCTCCGAGCGAGTGACGACCGGCAGCATCATCGTCCGGCAACGGGGCACGCGTATCCTGCCCGGAGCGAACGTGGGCCGGGCCAAGGACGACACCCTGTTTGCCTTGGTTGACGGTGAGGTGAAGTTCGAGCGCGTGAGCAAGGACAAGCGGCGAGTGGCGGTAGTTCCCGCCGCATAGACCGACCGGATAGTGCAGAATCCAGAAACCAGAAGTCAGAGTTCAGAAGGGCCGAACTCTTTGCACTCTGGAATCTGCATTCTGAATTCTGGGTTACCCGGCTTCTGCAGTCATTTCCAGAGGTGAGCATGTTCATTAAGTGGCTCGGGCACTCCGCGTTCCTGCTGACTGCCGCCGGCGGCACGCGCATCATAACCGACCCGTACGTGTCGGGCAGCTTCAACGGCGACATCCAGTACGGCCCGATTCGAGAGGCCGCTGATGCAGTGACTGTCAGCCACCACCACCAGGACCACGACGGCGTATCCGGGCTTCCCGGCAGGCCGAAGGTATACGAGGGCAAGGGCAGTTTCAAGGCCGGGTCGGTCAGCATAGCCGGAGTCGAGACGTTCCATGACCAGAACCAGGGCGCTCAGCGCGGCCGGAACACGGTGTTCATCTTCGAGGCCGAGGGTCTGAGGGTCTGCCATTGCGGCGACCTCGGGCACGTCCTGAGTCCGCAGCAGGTTGCGGCAATCGGTCGGGTCGACGTACTGCTGGCGCCAGTCGGCGGGACTTTCACGGTGGACGCGGTCGGGGCGCGCAGGGTCGCGGCCCAGCTTGCGGCCAGAATCACCATCCCGATGCACTACAAGACCGACAAGCTGGGCTTCAGCATCGATGGGGTCGAGGAATTCACCCGCGGACAGGCGAACGTGAAGCGGACAGGCCGGGCCGAGGTCGAGGTGAGCGCGGATAAGCTGCCGCCCGCGCCCGAAGTGTGGGTGCTGGAACACGCGCTCTAGGCATTTCAGATTGCAGATTGTAGATTGCAGATTGACGGCAGAGAACAGAGGCGAGGAATGAGAGAGATTCAGTTCGAGACCATCAGGGACGCGGTTGCGAAGCTCTGCATTGACGCCAACTGCCTGCTCGGCGACGACGTGGTGCAGGCGTTCAAGGACGGACTGCAAATCGAAGAGTCGCCGGCGGGCAAGGACATCCTGAACCAGTTGCTGGATAACGAGCAGATTGCCCGCAAAGAAATGATGCCCATCTGCCAGGATACGGGGTGGGCAGTCATCTGGGTCGAAATGGGGTCGGGAGTCAGGATTCAGGGCGGCGAGCTTTATGACGCCATCCAGCAGGGCGTCGCCAAGGGCTACAAGGACGGGTATCTGCGCAAGTCCATCGTCAAAGACCCGCTTCGCCGCGAGAACACGAAGGATAATACACCGGCCATCATCCACACCGACGTCGTTGCCGGCGACGGGCTCGAGATTGCAGTGCAGCCCAAGGGCGGCGGCTCGGAGAACATGTCCGAGGTGAAGATGCTCTCGGCCGCAGACGGAGCCGAGGGAATCAAGAAGTTCGTGGTGGACAGGGTCGCACGGTCCAAGGCGAATCCATGCCCACCGGTCATTGTCGGAGTCGGCATCGGCGGCACATTCGAGAAGTGCGCGATGCTGGCCAAGCACTCGCTGCTGCGCGAGGTCGGCTCGGTCCACCCTGACCCGTTCTACGCGGCAATGGAGAAGGAGCTGCTTGAGCGCATCAACAGGCTCGGCATCGGGCCTCAGGGCCTGGGCGGCCGAGTTACCGCGCTCGCCGTGTTCATCGAGGCTTTTCCCTGCCATATCGCGACCATGCCCTGCGCCGTGAACATCAACTGCCACGCGGCGCGGCACAAGCAAGTCAGATTCTAGATTGCAGATTGTAGATTCCAGATTGGGGGAAGCATGGCAAAGAAGATTACCGCTCCGCTGACACCTGAGACGGTGAAGGACCTGCGAGCCGGGGACTCGGTCCTGATATCCGGGACCATCTACACCGGCCGGGACCTCGCCCACAAGCGGCTGACCGACTCGATCAAGGCCGGAGGGAAACTGCCGTTCGACCTAGCCGGCGCGGTCATCTACTACGTCGGGCCGTCGCCGGCCAAGCCGGGACAGGTCATCGGCTCGGCCGGACCCACGACTTCGTACCGGATGGACGCGTACTCGCCGCTCTTGATGGAGAAGGGGCTGCGCGGGATGATCGGCAAGGGCAACCGGACACCGGCGGTGCTCGACGCGATGAAAAAGCACGGCGCGGTCTACTTCGCTGCGGTCGGAGGCGCGGCCGCGCTCATTGCCCGGACGATCAAAGCGGCGAAGGTGATTGCCTACGAGGACCTTGGGCCCGAGGCGGTGCGCGAGCTTGAAGTTGAGGACTTCCCGGCCATCGTCATCAACGACATGTACGGCAGCGACCTGTACGAGCAGGGAGTCGCGAAGTACAAGAAAGACTAGACGATGGCGGACCAAGTCAAAGGTCAAAAGCCAAAAGGCAAAAGGCAAAAGGCAGAAGCTGCCGTATCAGAAGCCGCCAAACCCCAATCGCCAGTCCCAAGTCCCCAGTCCCCAGCCCATACGTCCCTGATTACCATCTACGTGATGGGCGAGGCGTACCACGTGCCGAAGGACCTGACAATTATGAAGGCGATGGAGTACGCCGGGTTCAGGTTCATCCGTGGCTGCGGCTGCCGGGGCGGGTTCTGCGGCGCGTGCGGAACGGTGTTCCGCACCAAGGATTCCTACAAGCTCAAGGTGGGGCTTGCCTGCCAGACCGTGGTCGAGGACGGGATGTACCTGACCCAGATTCCGTTCTACCCGGCCAACAAGAAGGAATACGACATTGCCAAGGAACCGGCCAATACCCAGGTGCTGGTCCGGTTCTACCCCGAAATCATGCGCTGCATCGCCTGCAACTCCTGCACGAAGATCTGCCCGCAGGACATCGACGTGATGGGCTACATCAACGCCGCCATCCGCGGCGACATCGCGAAGGTCGCCGACATGTCGTTCGACTGCATCATGTGCGGCCTGTGCGCGAGCCGGTGCCCGGCTGAGATCGTCCACTACAACGTCGGGCTCTTGGCACGCAGGCTTTACGGGGCGAAGGTGGCGAACAAGTCTCCGCACCTCGCCGAGCGGATGAAAGAGATAAAGACGGGCAAGTTTGAGCCCGGCCTCGACAAGCTCTGCAAGATGACCGAGGCCGAACTCTCAGCTCTGTTCTACGACCCGAAGGTCCGCGATGTCGAGCCGTAAGGAGGAATGATGTACCCGCAGAGCATGCAGGATTCCATCCAGCGGCTCAACGCGACCCGCGACGTCCGCATCAAGCAGGAGAAAATCCCGCTGCTGGGGCCGGAGCCGAAGAAAGAGCTGCTGCACGGGTTCCACCCGGACTACATCCAGAGTTCGATGCGCGCGCTCGCCGCCGGTCAGAACAAGGGCGACCGGACACCGCACGAAATCGCCGACGTACTTGAAGCGTGGCCGCTGGTGGATTCCGCCCGGTTCGACGCCGAGCACCCGAAGTGTGAGGCCGACGTGCTCGTCATCGGTGCGGGCGGCGCCGGGGTATCGGCGGCGCTTGTAGCCGCGGCCCGCGGAGCCAAGGTGCTCACCGTCACCAAGCTCCGCATCGGCGACGCCAACACAATGATGGCTCAGGGCGGCATCCAGGCCGCGGACAAGGCGAACGACTCGCCGGAGCGGCACTACCTCGACGTGCTCGGCGGCGGCCATTTCAAGAACGTCCCGGCGCTCGCACGGGCGCTCGTGTCGGACGCTCCCGGCGTCATCGAGTGGCTCGAAGAGCTGGGCGTGATGTTCGACAAGGAAGCCGACGGCACGATGGTCACGATTCACGGGGGCGGCACGTCGCGCAAGCGGATGCACGCGGCCCGCGACTACACGGGCGCGGAAATCATGCGTACTCTGCGCGACGAGTTCCGGAACCAGAATCTCGAGCTGATCGAATACTGTGCGGCCGTGGAACTGCTGACCGACGGTAAAGGGGCGTGCGCCGGTGCGGCATTCGTGAACCTCGAGACCCAGGAGCATTTCGTGGTCCGGGCCAAGACGACCATCCTTGCCACTGGCGGATGCGGCCGGCTCCACATCCAGGGGTTCCCCTGCACTAACCACTACGGCGCAACCGCGGATGGTCTGGTGCTTGCGTACCGGGCCGGCGCCAAGCTCGGGTTCATCGACACTATCCAATACCACCCGACCGGCGTGGCCTATCCGGAGCAGATTGTCGGCCAGCTCATCACCGAGAAGGTACGGAGCGTCGGCGCGCACCTCGTCAACCTCGAGGGTAACCGGTTCATCTACGAACTGGAGAGCCGCGACGTGACCGCTTCGGCCATCATCCGCGAGTGCCAGAGCCGGAATCTGGGCGTCGCAACGCCTACGGGCCGGCTCGGGGTATGGCTCGACACGCCGCTCATCGAGGTGCTGAAGGGCCCGGGCGCGGTGAAGAAGAACCTGCCGGCGATGTACCACCAGTTCGAGCGGTTCGGCATCTACATGGACAAGGAGCCGATTCTCACCTACCCGACCCAACACTACCAGAACGGCGGCATCCTTATCAACGACAGCGGCATGACCGGCGTCGGGAACCTCTACGCTGCGGGCGAGGTCGCGGGCGGAATTCACGGCCGGAACCGGCTGATGGGTAATTCGCTCTTGGACATCCTCGTGTTCGGCAGGCGCGCCGGCCTGGCTGCAGCCGAGGCAGCGCGTTCTGTCATTCCGAGCGAGCGCAGCGAGTCGAGGAATCTCGGCTTCGGCCACGTCGCAGCCTACACGGACGAACTGAAAGCGGCAAAGGTGCCGCCGGAGCGCCGTTCGCCGATGCTCTTGCCTGAGTACCGGCGCCCCGAGTTCAAGACACCGTTTCCTTTCGCAACCTTCGGCTGCGAGTAGCGGGTAGGACTACGTCCGCGCCGGCAGATCGTTCGCAGACTACCCCGGCCATCGACGTCAGCCGGCTGGTCCGCCGGTTCAAGGCGTTTACTGCGGTCGACGGTATCTCCTTCACCGTCACTCCCGGTGAGGTCTTCGGGTTTCTCGGCCCGAACGGCGCGGGTAAGACCACGACGGTGCGGATGCTCTGCACGCTCATCCGGCCGAGCGGCGGCACGGCCGAGGTCGCCGCGTTCGATGTGGCCCGCCAGCACAACGACGTACGGAAGTCCATCGGGATCGTCTTCCAGGACCCGTCGCTTGACGACCGGCTGACTGCGCGCGAGAACCTGCGGTTTCACGCCATGGTCTACAAGGTGCCGCGGGCCGAGGTGAGCGCGCGCATCGCCGATGCGCTCGAGTGGATGGAGCTTGCCGACCGGGCCAATGACCTTGTCCGCAACTTCTCCGGCGGGATGAAGCGCAGATTGGAGATCGCCCGCAGCCTCTTGCACACGCCGCGGGTGCTCTTTCTCGACGAGCCGACCCTCGGGCTCGACCCGCAGACCCGCTCGCGCATCTGGGAGCGGCTGCTCAGGCTGCGCGAGGAACGGGGAACCACCCTGTTCCTCACCACCCACTACATGGACGAGGCCGAGAATTGCGACCGCATCGCCATCATCGACCACGGCCACATTATCGCGCTCGATACGCCGGCCAGGCTCAAGGCGCAGGTGCAGGGCGACTGCATCCACCTTGAGACGGCGGACGACGCGGCGGCCGAGACGGAACTGAAGAAGCGGTACGGCGTCGAGGTGGTGCGGGATGCAACCGGGCTCCACTTCGAGGTCGAGAGCGGCGCCGCGTTCGTACCCGGCCTTGTGCGAGAGCTGCCCGTTTCCGTCCGGACCGTGAGCGTGCGGCCGCCGACACTTGAGGACGTGTTCCTGAAGTTGACCGGCCGGGAGATCCGCGACGACGGGGCGAGCGAACACGACAAGCTCAGGAGCAGAATCAGGCGGATGGGAAGAGCAGGGCGGTGAGGATTCGGATAGTGCAGAAATCAGAATTCAGAGACCAGAATTCAGAGAGCCGGACTCCGGACATTCTGGTATCTGCACTCTGCATTCTGAATTCTGAGTTGTCCGGGCTGCCCGTATGATAGACTTCGCCTGCATCCGCATGGTCTGGGAGCGCGATTTCATCCGCTACTTCCGCGAGAAAAGCCAGCTCTACGGTTCGCTTTCACGGCCGGTGCTGTGGCTATTCGTCCTCGGCTTGGGTCTCCGCGGCTCGGCTTCCGGCATCGGGAACGTGAACTACACGCAGTTCATATTCCCGGGCATCATCGCCATGACCGCCATCTTCACGTCAATCCAGTCGGCTATCAGCATCATCTGGGACCGCGAGTTCGGCTTCTTAAAGGAAATCCTGGTAGCGCCGGTGCCACGCACCTCCATAGTCATCGGCAAGGGGCTCGCCGGCACCACGCTTTCGCTTGTCCAGGGCTGCATCATCATACTGCTGGCGCCGCTGGTCCATGTCAACATCCCACTCGTTAACATCGTGCCGCTCATCATCACGCTGGCCGTGATGTCGTTCGGACTCACCGGTATCGGCATCGTCATCGCGGCGCGGATGACCTCGTTCCAGGGCTTCGGCACCATCATGAACTTCATCATCATGCCGATGTGGTTCCTCTCCGGCGCGCTGTTCCCGGCTCGCAACCTGCCGTCCTGGCTCAACGTGCTTGTGCGCGCCAACCCGCTGACCTACGGCGTCGACCTGGTACGGAGACTGGTGCTCGGATTTTCCTACCACTCGCCCTGGTTCGACTTCGTGTTCCTGGTTTGCTTTGGCGCCCTCACCGTCGCGGCTGCGGTCTTCTTCTTCAATCGCGGCGAGTACTAGACGATGAACGCCGCGATCCTCGCCCTCAATCTCTGGATGGCGGGCCAATGGACCGCGCCATTCACCGGCACGGTCATGGCCGCGCTCACTGGGCGCCAGGTCATCGAACTGCTCTGGCGGCAGGACCGCAAGCGGTTCACCGCCTCGGCCGCGGCCTCGTAGACCGCAGCCCATGCCCTGCCGCGAGCCGCACTCACCGACTCCGACGTCTGGGCCTTGGGCCGGGTCAAGCCTAAGGCCCGAACCATCCACATATCTCGTGAGTTATCCACCTGATACCCACCGTCGAGACCCCTCATTCTCGACGGCCCCTGCCAGACAGTACCGTACTTGCCTATTGCCCAAACAAACCGGCAGGCTGGACTGCTGGAGTGGTCAGGACGAGACTGGCGATGTGTCGCCTGTCAACAGGGTTCTGCATCGCTCCGCTCCCCGCGCGGTTCCCGAGAGCTCCCCTCAAAGCGACGGCTCGGCATCCAAAGGGCGCGGCTGTGAGCAAGTCACTGGAATACAGATACTTAGCCAGAGAAGGCGCGTCCATGCGGGTACCTTTCGGCGTCTCTTTCCCTTGACAGCTCACCCCTGACGCCTTACCTTTAATCGAGCGAACAGGAAACCTGAGAGCACATTTGCTGACCAAGAAGACGGTCCGGAACCAGGTCACCATACCCAGGGCGCTGCTCGACCAACTGCCGCCGACCGAGTACTTCGAGGCAGAGGTGACGGGCGGCGCGCTGGTGCTGCGGCCGGTAAAGGTCGTGCAGATGATTGACATCGACCAGGTCCGCAGCCGGCTCAGGCGGCGCCGAGTCAGGCCGGACAAGGTCGAGCAGGCGGTCAAATGGGCGAGAAAGAGACAGTAACGCGGCTGGTGCTCGACACCAACGTCCTGGTGTCGGCGCTGCTCTTTCGCTCCCAGGCGGCGTTCATGTTCAAGGCCTGGCGCGGCGGCCGGTTTTTGCTCGCTGCGAGCGAGCCGATTCTCGCCGAATACGCACAGGCGCTCCGATTTCCGGAGCTCGGTCTGAGCGAACAGGAACCCGACGCCATCATGGAGCAGTTCGTCCTGCCTTACTGCGAGCGGTTCGAGGCCGTGGTCGGCCCGCGCTACTGCTCCGACCCGGACGGCGACAAGTTCATCAACTGCGCGCTCGTGGCCCGGGCCGAGGCGCTCGTGAGCGAAGACAAGGCGCTGCTTTCCCTCGCGTCCCGCGTCGCCCGCGTGCCCATCATCCCGGCCGCGGACGCCTGCGCCCGATACTGCCGCTGACCGCGTTTCACCAAGTCAAAGACCGTCAGCCTGCAACCTAGTGTGAGTTGTCCTCTGGCTTCCAGCCTCGCCTGGGAATGCGGCCGGCAAACCGGCGCGTCTGTCCGGCAAGCAGGCGCAGCATCGATTGGGCATTGGCAAGCATGTGCTCGTCATTGTTGAAGAAGACATAACCAGCTTTCGGCCCTGCCGCCTTTATCTTCGCAGCGACTCCCCGCAACTCGGCAGCGGTGTAATCGTGATTGTACCAGCCGGTCCGGCCGTGCATCCGCACGTAGACAAGACCCGCGGAGTTGACGACGTCGCGCTTAAACTCCGGGGCGTCAACCGAGACCAGAGTGATGCCGAGTCGCCGCGCCCAGCCTCCGGTCTCCGCATTGAACCAGGACTCGTGCCGGGGCTCGAGTGCGAACCGCTGGCCCAGCCCTGTCTCCCGGGCAAAGGTCTCGATGCTCCTCGCCCGGTCAGACTTGATGCCGGGATGAAGCTGGAACAGATAGAAGTGAACCAGCGGGTCGAGCGGCCGGAACAACTCCCGGAATTTCATCCATGCTTTCAGAGCGGCCGGATTGAAGCGGTGGGTGTGAGTCGCCAGACGATTGACCTTGATTGACCAGGCAAGGTCCTCGCCCTTACCGGCCCACGCCCTTACCATGTTCGGGAACGGGAACCGGTAGAACGAAGCGTTCAGCTCGACCGCGTTCAGCCTGGACCTGGCGATGTACCAGTCCAAAGTCCGGTCCTCGTTCCAGTCGTAGAACCAGCCGGACGTTCCGACGAAAACCTTCATCTCGCTGTCTTTGTTTCTACCTGTTATGTTACGTCGTGCGACGCGCAAATCAACCAGCGCCGGCCCAGCGCTCCGCAACTCATCCTCGATCCTGATTCCGACGTTGAATGGCACAAGGATGCGCGTACGCTTGGGCCGGCCAGATCGCGGCTCTCACCCGTTGGGTGCTGTCATTCCGTTCGTTCCTGCGGTGCCGCAGGCACACGAGGGCGTCCGCGCCCGAGTCGAGGAATCTCGCCTGAGAGACCCCTCGACTCACTGCATTCGCTCGGGGTGACACGTGGCTCAATGTAGGAACTAGGGCTCGACCGCGAGCTTGACTCAGCGACGTGCGACCGCAATAATCATCTCGATGCGCACCTCATCCACGCCGGCCGACATCTATGTCGAGCCCCTCAACCCGAAGCAGATCGAGACATACCGGCGCATGACCGGAGAACAGAGACTACTGCTGTCGCTCGACATGACCAGGACGATGTGGCGAATCGTGGCCGACGCGATCCGCGACAGCGCGCCAGGCATTTCTGAGCGCGAGATGAAGGTCAGAATCAGGGAACGGCGGACGTGGGTGAATTCGAGACCGCGCTGACTCAGGTCGTCGGGGCCCTGAACCAGTTGAACCTGCCGTACATGCTGACCGGTGCCGTTGCTGTCGCCTACCATGGCCAGCCCCGTACGACGCACGACATCGACATCGTCATACTCGTTGCGGCATCCGACGTCGCGCGCGTTGCGGCCGCACTGCGGCCCGACTTCTCGGTCGACGAAGAGTCCATCAGGGCTGCCTTGCGGGAACACAGTATGTTCAACGCCATCCACGAAGAAACCGGGTTCAAAGTTGACTTCTGGATGCTCAAGAGCGGCGAGTACGACCGAGCCTCCTTTGCGCGCCGGGTCCGAGTCAACCTGCTGGGGACCGAGATGCTCATGCCGACGCCGGAGGATGTGATTGTCGCCAAGCTGGAATGGCATCGAATGTCCGACATCGACAAGCACTATTTCGACGCGCTGGGAATCGCCGCCGTGCAGAAAGGTCGGCTGGACACCGCATACATCGCCCGCTGGTGCGAAGCTAGAGCGCTCACCGACCTCTGGCATCGCATCGAACGCGAAGCCGGCGCCTGACTGCTGGACCGGGCCCGCCAACCGTCACGCCATCTCCGCTCAGATCTCCGGGCTGCGCGTGAATCCCGGCAGTGAACTCTTGGCTCTTGACTCCTGCCTTTCGACCTAGCGCCGCCCCGGCACTCACGGTCCGCCCACGGCCTGCGCAAGGAAGTCCTCCCGGACATCTGCGTTCAGGTCTTCGGGCCGATGTCGAACTACAGCCGCGTCCGCACCCGCCGCCAATCTCCGGAGGCGCGGCACCCGACTCCTATTCGTCCGCCCGGTCTACAATCCAGAGTCCGGAATCCTGAACCTTAGGTAGGGTTGCGGTTGACAGACTTCGGAATCCTAATTAGTGACGTGTTCCCGGAATACCCGTACCTGGCCACTCGCGGGCTACGTCCGCGCCGCCCTTGACGCGCTTCGGACTAGGAATCGGGGAAGTGTCCCATGTGCGCTCTGCTCCCGTATGACGGCAGGTGCGGAAACGACACGCTGACCAGGCCGCTCGCAGTAGGGCATCCCGGAATAGTGGCGGAGAAGAATGCAGTCGGGCGTGCATCCTTCACGATTGCGCCGAACCCGCTGGCGAGGACTGCGACCGTGCGCTACAGCCTGCCCGAGGCGGGACTGGTGACGCTCGACGTGTACGACGTGACCGGCAGAGCAGTCCTGTCGCGGACGATTGCGCCCAGAGGGATTGGGACCGAGGCATTCGACCTGCGCGAGCTAAAGGCAGGCGTGTACATGGTGAAGGTCAAGGCCGACGGCTTCAGCAGCACACAGAAACTGGTGGTCGAGCGCTAGAGCCAGGACAGATACTACCTCCTTTCAGAGGCTGCCCGCGTCACTACGGGCAGCCTCGCCACGAGTTCGTCGGTTGCGGACGGTGGGGTGGACATCGCAGCACGAGCGGCGGCCGTTGCCGGGCCTGGTGCAGAGACCGTAGCGAGGCAGGCTCAGGGATGAGGAGCGGGCGCCGTTGCGGGGCAAGGGCAAGGGTAAGGAGCGGAGTCTGTAGCAGAACCCGGAGCGCGGCGAGGAGCTGGGGCTTGACCTCGGCCTGCGCAGTGGTGGGACCGGCGTCGTGGGTCAGCCTGACCCGAAACCCCGCGAGCTACGCGCCACCTTCTGGAGCAGTTCGGCGATGGTCCCGACCCAGAAGCGGCGGTGGAGTTCGTCGGACTGGGCGACGTCCTGAAGAGGAGTATGCAGCATACAGCACCCAGCATACAGGTCGGACTCGGAAATCCCTACATGCTGTGTTCTGTCTACTGCCTACTTCTGCGGAAATCCCTGTCTACTGTATTCTGTCTGCTGTCTACTTCGGCAAGCATCCCGATTCGTCCCCATCACTCGCTCGCCGAAGTTCGTTGGTTCGGCGGATTCGCACATCGTTCATCGCTTCCGGCCACGAACCAACGATGTACGAACTAACGACGAACGACACCCGACCGGCTCAATCCTCACGCCCCGTCCGACCGATTGTCGAGAGCTACATCCGAGAAACGATGAACGAAGAACGCCTGAGCGATCAGCTAGCTGCGTGAGATGCGGGCGGGCGTGTCAAATGGCTGGTCGAACTGAGTGCCGGAAACTCTCTTCTCCCCGATTCCAGTCAACCTCGACTTTCACCGGCACGTCCGCATGGATTCTGACCCTGGGCGCCTCGTCCTCGCGCCGGCGCGCGTCGCATTCCAGGCTGACCGTTCCCTTCTTACCGAAGGGATAGTTGCGGACGCCATGCGCTTCCAGCCGGTTGATGTGCCAGACCAGCCTGCCTTCATCGGGAAATGCCTGCACCCCGAGCACGTACTCCAGCAGCACGGCAATCGGGCCGAGCG
>Ga0116202_10001147_pt1 | contig 15482 bp, 10 predicted proteins | sample LakKivw325mmetaG_FD_94479 | JGI IMG/M metagenome (GOLD analysis project Ga0116202, IMG submission 94479) | Anoxic lake water microbial communities from Lake Kivu, Rwanda to study Microbial Dark Matter (Phase II) - Lake Kivu water 325m metaG | ecosystem: Environmental > Aquatic > Freshwater >...
CTTCGGTAATGATCCCGGCCTGCCCGCCAGTCAGAGACACGGCCTTCAGCCCAAGCTCGTGCAGCGCGATAGCCATAAACGCGCTTGACGCCTGCTCACCCGTAGCCAGCAGCTTGTCTAGCTCGCGGTCGTTCGGTGAAGCAGACAACGATTTCGCCATGCTGATGAGGTCGTCGGTTGTGTCTCCCATTGCGGATACGACAACCACGACTTTTGCGGTCTGAGCCCGCTTGGCGATTCTCTTTGCCACATTGGCGATCTTCTCTGTCGTGGCAACGGAGCTTCCGCCATATTTCTGGACAACAATCACGACGCTATACCGCCTTCCATTATGTCTAGATGCCGTCCCGGCATCCTTCGATTCGACGCAGAAACGTTGGATGATAGATTACCACAGATACCCGTCTGCACGCAAGGTTGACGAGCAGCCCCGCTAAGTTGTAGATTATGCATGCTCTGAGCAAGGAGGTGTGGTAGTGCAGCAACTTTGGGCGCCGTGGCGGTTGGAATACATAGTGGGGTCGGAAAAGCCGGAGGAATGCATCTTCTGTCACTTCCCCAAACAAGATCAGGATCGCGAGAACCGCATTCTCCTCCGCGGAGAGCACTCATTCGTGATTATGAATGCGTTCCCCTACTCCAACGGCCACCTGCTGGTCCCGCCGTACCGTCACGTTGCCGACATGTCCGAACTGACGGACGCGGAAAGTCTGGAAATCATGCAGCTCACGCGAAGGAGCCTGAGTGCTTTGAAGGCAACCTGCAGACCGGACGGGTTCAACGTTGGTGTCAATCTCGGAACCGCGGCCGGGGCCGGAATCGCTGACCACCTGCATCTGCACATAGTGCCTCGATGGAACGGAGACACCAATTTCATGCCCGTCTTTGCGGACGTAAAGGTGATTCCGGAGGCGCTGGAGGTTACCTACGACAAGCTGAGAGCCGAGTTTGACAGGCAATAACTGGCGTTCTTCGGGACAGTCGCTGCCAACGCCAGCAGGTGTAACACATTGGATGACAATGAAACCTTGCGACAACTAGAAGACCTGAAGTCCGAGTGCGCGGAATGCACGAAGTGCGGGCTCGCCAATACAAGAAACAGCGTGGTGTTTGGCGAAGGCAACCCTCTGTCACCTCTGATGATTGTGGGCGAGGGCCCGGGACAGACGGAGGACTTGACCGGACGGCCATTTGTCGGAAGAGCTGGAGCGCTGCTGGATGAGTGTCTGGCCGAGTGCAAGATGAGCCGAAAACACGTGTTTATCTGCAACGTCGTGAAATGCCGAGCCTGCATCCAGGAGAACGGCCGATTCCGCAACAGGCCTCCCGCACCGGAAGAGATCGCGACATGCACACCGTGGCTGATGAGGCAGATTGAGCTTATCAAGCCACTGGTCATCCTGTCGGTCGGCGCGCCATCCGCGAAGTTCATCATTAAGAAAGACTTCGCGATGACCAAAGAAAGGGGCATCTTCTTCGACACCCCTTATGCGCAGACTGCGATAGCCGCACTCCATCCCGCCTATATCCTGCGCCAGCAATCCACGTCCTACGATGGCGGGAAATCACTGCTGGTTGCGGACATCGAGGCCGCACGAAAGAAGGTAGTTGAGCTGCGGAAGGCGACGGAGGAATAACTGCCTGCCATGCTTCGCGGACGTTTTTCCCAAAGCCTTCCGGCTTTCAACGTCGGGGCACGCGCCCGCGAAGTATCCATTCTGTGTTTCGGAAGACGAGTGTCCCGAAGCAACAATATCCGATCAGCGCAAACCGAGGATTGAATGAAGCACTACAAGTATCTCATTGTTGGCGGGGGAATAGCGGCAGATGCCGCAGCCAAGGCTGTCCGCAAGATCGATGTCGAGTCTTCGATAGGCATGCTGGCTGATGAGCCTGATCTACCCTACAGGCGGCCACTGCTCTCAAAGCAATTGTGGAAAGGACGGCCAATAGAGAGCGTCTGGCTCAAAACCGAGGCCCAGGGAGTCAGTGTGCATCTGAGCTGCGGGGCAGCATCGATCGACCCCAAGACAAAACAGGTTACGGACGAACACGGTGAGGTCTACGGTTACGACAAGCTTCTCATAGCCACCGGCGGCTCCCCAAGAAGACTGCCTTTCGGCGAAGACCATATCATCTACTTCCGCAGCCTCCGCGACTACTACGAACTGGCGGGCATCTCCGAACACCACGAGCGATTTCTGATTCTTGGCGCCGGATTCACTGGCTCAGAACTGGCCGGGGTGCTCACTGAAGCCGGCAAGCGAGTCACAATGGTCTTTCCCGAACCGCTCATCGGCGACCGGGTGTTTCCCAAGGGTCTCTGCGAACGCATCACGCGCCATTTCGAGGACAAGGGCGTGACTGTATATGCAGACGACGTGCCGGTGTCAGTCGAACGCGATGGGGATGGGCTGTTGACCACAACGAGAGATGGCCGCCGGATATGCTCGGACGGAGTAGTTGCCGGTCTGGGAATGATACCGAATACCCAGATAGCAGAGCAGGCAGGTCTCGAGGTCTCCAATGGCATTACCACAAACGAGTTCCTGCAGACGTCCGAGCCGGACATATTTGCTGCCGGGGATGTGGCCAATTTCAACAGCTCGGTGCTTGGCAAACGCATTCGTGTTGAACACGTAGACAACGCGGTAGCGATGGGCCGGTGCGCCGGAGAGGGGATGGCAGGCCAGCTCAGATCGTACTGCTACGTGCCATACTTCTACGCCGACATGTTTGACCTGAGCTACAAAGCTGTGGGAGAGATGGACTCAAAGCTGGAGATAATCGAGGACTGGAAAGAGCCTTACGAGAGCGGCGTGCTCTACTATTGCAACGAGGGCAAGGTTTGCGGAGTGCTGTTCTGGAACACTAAGGACAGGCTGGATGATGCACGTGCTCTGATGGCGGAACAGTCTACGTGTCCCGCCGGAGACCTGTTGGGCAGGCTGACCTAGACGCGAGGACAACCCGTTGCTCCTATGCTTCGCGGGCGTCTGCCCCGAAGCGTGCTAACACGCTGTTGTTTCCGTTGTTTCGGGACACCCCTGTCCAGAAGCCCATCGGCTGATATGGGTTATCGCCGCGTTCTGCTTGACGATTCCCTGACGATCAGCCGGGGCTTTATGACAGCCTCCTGCTTCGGCAGCGACTTCTGCTCAATTCGATTGAGAAGAAAACTGAACGCCTTCTCGCACATCTCGGAGGTGGGAAGCTCCAGGGTAGTCAAGGTGACCGGAAGAAACTCAGTGAACTCCAGGCCGTCACAGCCGACCATCGCAGTCTCATCCGGGATCTTTATTCCGTGGCGCAACAGCGCTGACTGGACGGCGAGCGCGATCGAGTCGTTGGAACAGAATACACCGTCTGGGTACCCGTGGGACGCCAGGTATTCGTTTGTGGCATGCCAAGCTTCCGCCATTGTGCCATTCTTCAGTATCAACGGGGTAACTTCTACCCCCAGATCACGGGCAGTGTTGATGACACCTTCGTATCGAGTTCTCCTTAACGTGACACTTGCCTCATTCAACGCAAAGGCGATCTTCCTGCAGCCCGCATCTTTGACCAGATGCTCAGTCGCTTTGGCCGCCCCCCAATAGTTGTCAATCCCGACATAGTCGATCGACGTAACGTAGTTGCCGCCCATGTTCACAACGGGCATGTCGCGGCCCATAGTATCTTTCAGAGATTCGATGACACCCTCCGGCGGATCGACAATCAGCACACCTTCTACAGCCCAGGGCGAGTTTCTGTGAGAGTAGTCTGGGACCGAATCCATCGCGTCGACATTGCGGACAATTACGTCAAAGCCGCGGGAGTTAAGGTGCTGTTGCATCTGGCCTACCACGGATCCGGAAAACTGAGTTTGCAGATGCGGTATCCACAGCCCAACCAGATACGTACGTCCGGTCCTCAACGCCTGGCCGGAGCGGCTCGGCGTCAGACCCAGTTCCCTGGCTTTCGCCAGAACCAGGGAGAAGGCGAACCAGTCGTCGTGTCTAAGCAACTGCAAGCAACTGGGGCTTGCGGAAATGATGTATACGGAAGACTACGACGGCAGGTACTGCGCTTCACACTACGACTGGGACATAGGGCAGTGGTACTACTACCCGGACGGTCTCTTGAGTTATGTGAAGAACGTGGACGTATTCCATTGCCCAAACTACAAACCCAAACCCGCGCACTTCAGGGGTCCCACGGTTATTCCGCGGTCGTGGGGTTACGGAACTATGTCGTGGCTGTGGAGCAAGACAGAAACGGATATTGCGGCTATGCCATACGGTATAGCGGGTACTGTAATAATAGCTGAGTCACATATGGGCACCGCGACCGGTGCCAAGGACGACCTGTACGGCTGGGCCTGTATTCTCGCGGAAGTAGCCGCCGAGATGCAGGATTCCAGGTTTAACAAGCCATCCGGCACGTGGTATCTGATGCGGGTCTCCCACAACAACGGCAGCAATTTCATCTTTGCTGACGGGCACGCCGAGTGGGCCAAGCAGAGCCAGATGCGCATGCACCAGTTCATAGTCCAGGGCCCGGATGACTACCTGTGGGACTACAAAGGAAAGTAGTGTCGGAAGCGAGGACACTCAAAGGAGGTGATAGCACAGCACTAACTGAATAGGACTGCTTTGGGAGGCAATCCCAGAGACATTGCTCCGCATTCCAAGGGAATGAGACAGGAGCACAATAACCACAAACAGAAAGATGAGAAAGACATTCGCTTTGTTATTGGTGATCGGAGTTGCGGCTGTATGCCTGGCGTCTGCCGCAAGTGCGGCGTGGCTCGTTCAACAGAAACCCGCCAACGTGATAAACGTGGCAGGTGGAACGACTTGGACAACCACCTTCGGTGCAACCGAAGCCGACTTTCTTGGCGAGATCTACGCCATAGCCGGCAAGTCGAACAATACTTCGCCGGGAGGCAGCTATGCGATCCCGGTTGAGTGGTCGCTTGGCACTGTCACGCTCGGTGACTGGAGCTGGCAGTTCGGCGGAGTCTGCTACCACTTCCACACCGCAGGCGACTTCGCAGGTGGAACAGCCAGCATCAACTTCGACTACACCTCGGCTCAGCAGGGCAGAGTCCGCGGCACCGTCGGAGTCGGAACAGTCGCGCCCACGGTGGACTCAACCTATGGCGGTTTCAGTGCTTGGCCAATGACATCCTCTGTAGTAGTCTGGGGAGACTATCCTGGACTGGGCGGCTATGGAACGCTCAACAGAACGGTGACGTTCGACCTGCCCGCAGGCCAGGACGTCTATATCGGGGTGAGTGGAAACGCCACCGACTCTGACAAGATATTCCTGAAATCCATCTCGATAACCAATCCGGTTCCTGAGCCCGGCTCGATGCTGGCCCTCGGAAGCGGACTGGTCGGTCTGCTGGGGTTTGCTGCACGCAGAAGGAGATAGACTCCAACGACGCACCTTATCTCGAACTGGATGGGGTATCTCTGCCGGAGATACCCCAGTTTTTGTTACAAGGAAGGACAATGACACTTCGAGAGCGACACCTGAAGCAGAAGACCTGCCAACCTCTGGACAGGCTACCGTGGAAGACAAACGGCCCCTGGGAAGAAACGCTCAAGCGATGGCAGACAGAAGGCCTTGAGGGAGATTGGGCGGAGGTGCTTGGAGTCGAACCCGAGTTCAACCAGGCCCCCGTCAACCTGGGATTCAGCCCCTGGTTTGACGATAGGCTGATCGAAGACAGGCAAGAAACACAGATCCGCCAGGACAAGTGGGGCATGATCTTCGAAACGCGCAAGGACGGCTGCTCGATGCCGCGATGGATTGAACATCCGGTAAAGTGCCGCGCTGATTGGGAGAGGCTGCGAGACGAGCGGCTGAACCCGGACGACCCCACGCGGTTCCCCGAAGACTGGGATGATATCACCTCCAGAATCAACTCCGACGACCGGCGCGTCACAATCCTCGGAGCGTACGAGTATGGGGTTTTCGGGACCGCGAGAACCCTGCTTGGCACGGAAGAGGTGCTGGTGGCGTTCTATGACGATCCGGACTTGATGCGCGAGATATTGGACTATATGACCGACTTCTCGATCGCGATTTTTGAGAAGGTGGTGGTCAAGCTGAATGTCGACGTCGTTCATATCTGGGAGGATATGGCAGGCAAGAACGGCAGCTTGATTTCGCCGAATTTGATCCGTGAGTTCATGCTACCAAACTACCGCAAGGTCAAGCAGTTCGTAGACAGGCACAATATCCCGGCGCTGCCGCGGCGATTCGGATGGCAATCTCAGAGAATTGGTACCTCTGTTTCACGAGGCGGGTGTGAACCGCTATCTTCCGTTCGAAGTGGCGGCCGGAAACGATGTTCTGGACTACCGCCGCAGGTTCCCTGACCTGTGCATGTGCGGCGGAATAGACAAGCGCGTGCTGCCACTGGGCCGAGATGCGTGGCGACCTGATTCGTAAGGGAGCACTTCGAAGTGCTCCCCTACGCTGGACAAGGTGAGGGAGATGCTCAAGTATCCCGGCTACGAACCGGCTGTAGACCACGGCATACCTCCTGATGTATCATGGCAAAACTTCTATGACTTTCACATGGAGTTGAAAGAGCTGATGTTTTCGGATGAGTCGTAAGGGCTGGAGTTGCCTGGGAGTTCTGGCATTCTATCGTGAACACCCGAATTAGCGAACTCTGGCAACAAGCAACACAAGGAGCATGCTAACTGTGGAGACAATGACCGGAAGAGAGCGGATAATGACCGCCCTCAGAAACGAGCAGCCGGACAGGGTGCCTGTAACCCCTGACATCTCGACGATGATACCCATCAAGCTGACCGGCAAGCCTTTCTGGGAAGTGGAGTACAATCAGAACCCATCGTACATGAGCGCGTATGTCGATGCGGCGAAGTTCTTCGGAATTGACGGATGGTTGTTTGATGGAGGCTTCGCTTTCCATCAGAAGAGCAAGATCGAATACCAGAGCGAAGTAGTCAGCAGGACCGAGGAGAAATGGGAAGTCCGCACAGTAATCAGCACGCCGGACGGAGACCTGACCTTCCTCACCGTGTACCCGTGGGACAATTCCTGCACGGTCACTGAAAAACCCATCAAGAACTTCAAGGAAGACTTCAAGAAGATCAGACACCTGTTTTCTGACGTCGTGTCCTGCGACGGGCGCAATTACTGGCAGCTAAAGAAGCAGATGGGCGAGGACGGGATGGTGTGCTGCTGGATAGGAGTCCCCGGATTCCAGAACTACGTTGGCTTGATGAGCCTGGAACAGATCACCTACGCGTATTACGATAGCCCGGAGTTTTTTGAGGAGATGATAGCTCTGCACGAACAAGTCACTCTCCAGAAACTGGAGATGGCAATCGACGCCGGAGTGGACTCTATCCTCACAGGAGGCAGCGGCTCAATAACCATGCAGTCACCCGAGTTGTGGCGCAAACTCTCGCTGCCCAGCATCAAGAGAGTTACCAAGAGATGCAAAGAAGCCGGGATAATCTGTGGAATTCACTCCTGCGGCAAGGAGCGCTATATGGTCGAGACCTGCGCCAACGAAACTGACCTGAACTACATAAACCCGCTTGAGATACCTCCGATGGGTGACTGCGACTTGGCGGAGCTCAAGCAGAACTTCGGTGACAAGATCGCCCTTATGGGGAACCTTCACACAACTGAAGTAATGCTTTACGGCAGCGTAACGCTCGTCAGGCGCGAAAGCCTGAAGGCAATCCTGGCAGCGGGAGAAGGCGGGGGTTTTGTCCTTTCCACGGGCGATCAGTGCGGCAGGGACACTCCTTTTGAGAACATATATGAGATGGTGCGAGTCGTCAAGGAATTCGGCAACTACCCACTCGACTCCGACGCAATCAAGTCGGAACTGGAACGCATCGAGAAAGCGAATCTGAAATGAACCTTTGTGACCTCCGAAACACCTGGCAGCTCCGTCACGAAGAACTGCACTGCGACAAGGATCATTATCCCTCCGTGATATGCAAAGAAGACGGGTGGATGCGTGTGGATAGTCTGCCGTGCGATGTTCACTTGCCGTTGATTGAGAACGGAGTGATAGACGACCCGGTGGTCGCCGACAACTACCTGAAATGCGAGTGGATAGAGTCCAAGTCGTGGTGGTTCAAGAAGGAATTCAGCGCGGGCAGGGAACTGCTCCAGTCACATAACAGCGAGCTGGTGGTGGAGGGTCTGGATGTCAAAGCGGACTTGTTTCTGAACGGATATCACCTTGGCCATCACAGCAGCGCAATGTATCCTTTCCGAAGAGATGTAAGGGACTGCCTGCGAGAAGGCGACAACGTTCTGGCCATACGCGTGACCTCCGGCCTGGAGCACTTCAGCGACCTTGACCTGGCCAAGATAAAGGACTTCATATCGTGCGAGTACAAGCGGGACCGAGCGCCGAGGGGCGATAACAGACGCGTGTTTGTCAGGAAGCCTCAATATGTTTACGGTTGGGACTGGTGCCCAAGGATCGCCACCTGCGGTATCATGGGCGATGCGCGGATAGAAGCCTATGACGAAATAGCAGTGAGGCACGTTAAGTTCACTACACGCGTCATTTCGACCGCAGGGAGAAATCTCCCACAAGGAGATTCCTCACATTCGTTCGGAAGGACAGTCGGGAGTCTCCAGCAAAATGCGGCGCAGGTCACCATTGAAGCTGAGATAGACAACCTGGAGCCGACTACCACGTTGGATGCCAGCGTGGAGGTGGAAATAAGTCTCGAAGGTGTTCCGGTCCAATCTTCGCTGCAGGACGTTTTTCTAACGTCAGGGCTGAACTATGTCACGTTTGAGCTCACGATAGACAACCCGAAGCTGTGGTGGCCAAACGGTATGGGCGAACAGAACCTCTACACGGTGCAGGTACGCGCCACAACAGCAAACGGCAACACCGACTCCCGCGAGTTCAAAGCAGGCATCCGTACAGTCCGACTGAACACTGACCGGATAGACCGGGACGGTCGAATGTTCGCGTTCGAGGTCAACGGGATCACCACATTCTGTAAAGGCGGCAACTGGGAAACGCCTGACTGCATCTACGGGAGAGTGACCGACCATACTTACGAGACGCTCTTGCGGGAGGCACAACAAGCACACTTCAATATGCTCCGTGTCAACGGCGTCAATGCGTATGAGAGGGACTACTTCTATGAGTGCTGTGACCGTTTCGGCATTCTGGTGTGGCAGGATTTCTGCTTCAGTTGTGCCGCGTACCCCGATGAACTGGACTGGTTCAGGCGAGAGGCCGAAAACGAAGTAGACTATCAGACGAAGCGGCTGCGGAACCACCCGTGTATCGCGCTCTGGTGTGGCAACAACGAGTGCAACGGGCTACTCTTGACCTATCAAGACAAGAGCTACTGGGCCGGTGACAAGAAGCCGGCCTCGCCAGGAGGAACAATCCTCTATAACGAGATCATGCCCCGGATCGTGCGATCCAACTGCCCGGACATTCCCTACTGGAACTCGTCTCCTTTCGGAGGCGTTGACCTCCAAAGCAACGAATGCGGCGACAGGCACCATTGGGATTGCTTCATGAACGAGGACATCGAGAAGCGCATCATACCAGAGGAGTACGACGAGATTGCCTGCAAGTTCGTGTCGGAGTTCGGGTGCGTAGGCCCAACACGCAAGTCCTCCCTGCTCAGCTACTACGGCAGTGAAAGCGTAGAAATGGACGATGCGGTGTGGAAACTGCACACGAACACTTTTGAGAAGGGCACTCTGGCGGCGGCCATTCGGAAGCACTACAGCGATCCGGACAACCTTTCGCTAGAGAAGTACCTGTTGTATGGGGGACTGTTTCAGGGTTCAATGTTGGAGTATGCGCTGGATTCAATGCGATGCGCGGAGAACAACTATGGAGCTCTGATCTGGAGCTATAACGACGCCTGGGGCGAGGTGGGATGGGGCATAATCGACTACTATCTCACACGGAAGCTCTCTTACTACTTTGTGAAGCGCGCCCTTGCTCCAAGAAGACTCATCCTGCGAAGCAACGCAGATGTGATAAACGTATTCTGCACCAATGACACTCCGGAATCAGCACAGTTTGACCTTGAGCGCGGTTACACCAGCTTTGAGGGCGTCAAGCGGGACGCCGCTGACATCCGAGTGACTCTGGAACCCTGGTGCAAGGCAGCCCTGGTCGCCCGAATGAACGTGGGGACACACAGCGTTCAGGAGGGATTGTACTATGCAACGGCCAATGCGGACTGCGGCATCATACCGGCAACGCTCAGACAGGCTGACTTCAGGACTCTGCAGTTGTCAGAGCCAACGGTCAAAATCACGGAAGTAAACGAGTTGGAGGGGACAACAGTCTTTACCGTGCAGAGCGACAGATACGCTCACGCTGTACACTTTGGGCTGGACGACACAATCCGGCTTTCGGACGAGTATTTCGATTTGCTTCCCGCAGAGTCAAGACAGGTGACGGTCTATGCGCCGTCATCCGTTCTTTGCGGATGCGGGATCGAGGCAAGCTCGGTCTACTGAGACCAGACTAACGAGACTACACGCTGCACGGAAGGAATCAAAGGAATTGAAACCGTTACTCTCAGTCCTCTTTCTTGCATGGCTCGCCAGTGTCTGCAGGCCGGCCCTGGCCGCTGAGGACAATGTAAAGATCAAACCAGTGCCGCCAGTTCCAAAACAGACGGTGGGCAAGATATCTTCCGCCTACAACTGGATTCTGAAGGATCGCATCAGGGGCATCTACGGATACATCGGCAACTGGCAGAACAAGGAGCTTATGGACAACATCCAGAAAGCTGGCTTCAACACCTTGCTGGTTCACACAATGTCTACGGCAATGTCCGAGAAGGGCTGGCCGGAAGAAGCCGCCCAGTGGGCCAAAGTCCAGAAAGAGCGCAAGCTCCGGATTATCATAAGTTGGCCTTACGGCAGCGATGAACGCTACGGTAACACGCAGTTCGGCGCCTACAACACCGGCACCTCCGAAATATGGACCAAGGGCCCCTGCCCGCTCTCTGAGGAATACTGGAACAAGGTCGTCGGGGACAGAGCCGTCATTGCCGCACAGACAGGACTGACCGGCATGGTAGTCGACATGGAAATGTACGCTGCAGACCACACCCGCTATCCGGGATCGTGTTATTGTGATGAGTGTTGGGGCCGCTTCATCCGCAACCACATCGGAGAGGATTTCCTCGGCAAGATCGACCCAACTAAGCGCGCGGCCTGGACCTCTGACAACGGCTTGTGGGAGGACTATGACAGGTGGCAGGAAAACGAGGTTACCAGGATTCTCAAGGTTATAGAGAAGCGTGTGCACGCGGTTGACCCTGGTTTCATCTTGGGCAATCTGCTTGACCCGGAGAGCCTTCCCGGCATGTCAAGGGGATTCGGAACATCGAGTATGCCCGCCCTGATATTCTCCGAGCTTGAGTACCATGGAAATGTGACAGGTGTGTCTGCAAGGGTCAAGCAGCTTAGAGACCAGGGATATCCCGCACTCTACGTCCCAGGGCTCTGGGTTCAACCCGTAACGCCTCCGCAACTGCCGGAGTTGATAATGGGGTCCGCGCCTCAATCCGCCGGTTACTGGATATGGACAACCGCGGCGTTCCGCGACAACGCTTCGGGGGATTACGCACACGCAAAGGGATACAGTCACGACGACTACTGGAACGTATTCCGGACCTCCAACAACGCCCTGATCGACTGGCTCAGATCGGGAGCCCAAGTGCCCAAAGCACCCGAAAAGGACGTCCCGACAGTGACAGTGCCATTCATATCGGCAGAGCCCGCAACTGATGCCGACTGGTCAAGGGGAGCCTTGATGGAAAACTTCGGTGAAGTCCATTCGGGAAAACCAGCGACTGCAGCTACCACGGTCCGCGCTCTGTGGGACGGCAACCGGGTATATCTGAAGGTAGTCTGCGACGAACCGGCGCCCGAGAAGATGGTGGCGCCGTCCGGCGACCGAGACAACGGGAACCTGTGGATGCAGGAATCGATAGAGGTGTTCTGGATGCGGCCCGACGGGGACAGGATGACCCACATCATCGTCAACAACGCGGGCACCATCGCCGATTCGCTGATGATTGGCATGCGGCCCGAAGCCCCAGGTTGGAACCCGGACATCAAGACGGCAGTGAGCAGTACGGACAAGGGCTGGGAGCTTGTCCTCTCCCTGCCAATTGATCAGGACGGCGCCGGCAAGATCAAAGCCGGAGACAAGCTCCGACTGCAGGTCGGCCGCAACCGACCCGGAGGCGGCGAGACCACTTGCTGGGCGCCGGTAGGCGGAATGTACAAGGCAGCCCCGCACTTGTGGGGAGTGTTGACCCTCAGTGCGGACAAGAACGTGGCGCCTGCTAGATCGAAGGACGAAGACTCAACCCTGGACAATCTATCCCCCCGTCTTTCCTGGATCCGGGACAAGGGCATGCGGATGGGATACAACTATCGCGTGCCGGTGGAGTGGTATGCCAAAGCTGCTGAGGTGGGAATCAACGCGATCATTTCCAGGCTGGAGATCGCCAACGATCCAAGCGGCGACGAACTGGTGGCTGACAAGTCTCCCAACGCGCCTGCGGTGGTCGACTGGCGCACCGTCAGGACCTCATCAATCGCTGCAAAGGACGCAGGCGTCAGATTCTTCTATATGCTGAACCCCGCGGCGTACGAATACAATGTGAACGACGGTTTTCGTGATAATCGCAGGCGCTACAACAATGGGACCGATTTCAGTCCACTGGACGACATCTACTGGACCAGGGTGGTAGAGAACCGGTTCTTGAGGGTCGCCAAACTGCTCCAGGGAGATGAATATCAGATCGATGGTTTCCTGATCGATCCTGAGCTCTATGCGCTCGGAGGCAGGCAGCCGGGATATGATGGTCTGGACTACGGGGACTTTGCTTTGGCGGAGTTCGTGAAGGACTCCTCCGCGAAGTTTGCGTTTGATGGACTCACGATAGAGGAGCGCAAAAGGAAGATAGCTGAGCTTGGACTTAACGAGAGCCTTTCCGAGTTTCAGTTCAACCGGATACGTCAACTAGCCGAAAGCACACGCACTAAGGTGCAGCGGCTAGTGCCTGACGCCATCTTGGGCTTCTTTCTGTGGAGATACGAGAACAATATCTGGCACAGAGCCGTTGCAGCGGGGTTTTCCACCCCAGGTGCGCCGTGCTGGGTTGGTCTGGAGTGCACTTACCCCGGAAGCTTTGACGAAGGCCTGTTGTCCCATCTGAAGAATGTGAGGGCACAGGCGGGAGTGCCGCTCTTGCTCTCTCCGGGCAGTGCCCTTCCCGGCTCTGACGGTCCGCGATATATGGACACCCTCAACACCGTTGCGGCCGGCAACCTTTATAGCAGGGCCATCAATTCGACGGGGGGTTACTGGTTCTGGGCTTTGAGCCGCATCTTCGGCCAGCCCGAAGAGATATCCGTGCCGTTTGACAACATGCTGAGAATCGTGAACGGCGAGCTCGATAAGTACTATGCATCCGGACGCACCTACAAATCGTCCCTGAAGCCGCACGCGTTTCCTGTTGAGCAGCCTGGAAACATCGAGACTCTCAGGAATGAGGTTGGCAATTGGGTTCCAGTGCCTGCCAGCGCGCTTCCCACAGACCCGCCCAGTGCACAGGGCCTTGCTCTTAGGGGTAGCGACCTGGCAGTGGCAGTGCCCGCTGAGACCGGACAGAAGCTGTCCTTTGTTGTCCGAAACCATCGCCTGGCACACTATCCCACGCCTACCTACACTAACGTATTCGCGCCGGACGGTAAGATATCCGAGCTGGAGACTGTACTGGTGGGCAAACAAGCCGAACTAAGCCACAGCGCGGATGCCTCGGGCGTATGGGTGTTGGGAGTCTCGGGAGGGCCACCCGTCGTTCCGAACGCATTTTCCGTACTTCCAACCACGAAATCAGCGGTTGTGGTGCCAGCGGACAGCGTGCTGAGAATGTTCGGATTCTCAAACAGTTTCAGCACCAGCGTGTTCTTCTACGTTCCGAAGGGGTGCAGTACGTTCGATATCCAGCTCTCCGGGGCCGCCGTCCTCCGTCTGTTCGATCCATCAGGCAAGGCGATTCTCGAACACAGCGAGGGCAAGACCAAACCGGTGGTTGTGGACGATGAACAGGAGGGCGCAGTGGCCAAAGGCACCGACAAAGACGCGAACACGATAACCGTGGACGATGACCAGAGCGGCCGGGTATGGTATGTCACGATATCGCAGGCAAACTGGGGATCCTATAGCATCCGGCTTGGCGGCATCCCCGCGGTCTTTTCCGCACGCCCCGAGCAGCTACTGGCGCCGAAACTGTAGCCCGGCAGCAGCGGCAGTTTCCAGGCTTGCACCAACAAACGGACCGGCTGACGATATCAGCCGGTCCGGCTCTTATGCGGTACTCCAACACCTCGGCTTTGCGATCTGCGATGATGATGGATACCTTCTATCTCCTCATCAGTTGGAGGCAGGTTCCCTCCCCCGGCTCAAGGCGTAACGGAATGACGGTCGTGCCCCGGGGAGCGCCTGGAACGGATACTCGTTGATCATTGAGGTTGTCGGCACCAGCAGACCGATCTGCGGTTTGATCACCTCGGTGCTCATTAGTATCGGCTCAAACTCGCGGGCACGGCGCTTTCCTGTGACCAGGGAGGTGGCCGCCTCCCTCACGAAAGCCCCGGTAGCTCCGTAGTCGATGTTGTGCACCATCGATGCCCGCTGGTCGTAGTATCCGTTGTTGTATTCCCATCCGCCAAAAAAGGCGAAAGCCTGGAGGAGCTTGCGCCCCCAAACCGTCTTCCGCCAGAAGCTCAACTCGCCGGTCACCCGGAAGTCTTCCTCGGTCTCCGGGTCGATTAGCCGTGGATAGGTCCATATCCATTCGGTTTCAATCGGTTGTCTGCCCGCATAGAGGCAGAGATCATAGTGCATCCGCAGGGCCGCATAGTTCGGGCTCCAGTTGTTGTGGTGGTCTTCAAAGTAAGACGCAGGCGACGATTTCCAGAGACGATGGCTGTGCACGGTTCCATTCGCGAAGCTGCCTGTGATTGATGAGCCTTCCGTGCCAACGGGAAGGCCCGGAGCCCCGGCCTGAACGCAGCGAATGCAGTGGTCAATGAACTCGCTCCACGACTCCATGCGAAACACCTGGAACTCATATGACAGTGCGCTCGGCTTGAAGCCCTCGGAACTGAAGGGTGACGGAGGAAAGAAAATCTCATCGAAACCGCCGTACGAGGTTCTCCACGCCTGGTTGAGCTTCTCAATAGAGCCAAACTTGCGGGCCAGCTTCGAACGGAAGGCAACCAAGGGCCAACTCGAACCGGCTCGATTGTAGAAGGCTGCCCGCTGGCAACGGTTCACCAGATCACGAAGCAAGTGCAGCTTCACCAGATGCCATCCGTACGGCAGGTTCACTGCGGTCAATGCTTCTTCAACGCGTTTCCACGCTGCCTCGGCCTGCGCCTTCTCGCTCTCCGGGAGTGTGCGTGCC
>Ga0116202_10001148_pt1 | contig 15479 bp, 13 predicted proteins | sample LakKivw325mmetaG_FD_94479 | JGI IMG/M metagenome (GOLD analysis project Ga0116202, IMG submission 94479) | Anoxic lake water microbial communities from Lake Kivu, Rwanda to study Microbial Dark Matter (Phase II) - Lake Kivu water 325m metaG | ecosystem: Environmental > Aquatic > Freshwater >...
CCCCCGTATGTGCTCTGGACTTCCACCAACCTCACCGGCACCTGGACTCCCCTGACCAACATCCCCATCCGCACCCCGCCGGTCAATACGGCGCCCGTACCGCCGACCCCTCCCGACACACCAGCGTTCTTCCGGATTTCCATTACCAACTGACGGAGCCCCCATGCAGATCATCGAACCCCACATCCACATGTACTCCCGCACCACCGATGATTACCAGGCCATGTACAAGGCCGGCATCCGCGTCTGCGTGGAACCTTCCTTCTGGCTCGGCGCCAATCGCCGGTATGCCGGAACATTCTTCGACTACTTCAGCCTCATCCTCGACTTCGAAACCGTCCGTTCCCGCCGGTTCGGCATCGATCACTTCGCCGCCGTCTCCCTGAACCCGAAGGAAGCCGAAGATCCCGGGCTCGCCGACGAGGTGATCGCCGGGCTCGGCGCCTATCTGGATCACCCCCGCTGCGTGGCTCTCGGCGAGATCGGTTTCAACAACATCACCGCCAACGAGGAAAAAGCCTTCGTCGCCCAACTGCGAATCGCCAGGGCCCGCCGCATGCCGGTGATCATCCACCTGCCGCACCAGGACAAACTGCGCGGAACCCGCCGCACGATCGCCATCCTCCGCGACGAAGCCATGGATCCCGACAGGGTCATCCTCGACCACAATACGGAGGACACCATAGCCGTCGCCAAAGATTCCGGATGCTACTGCGGCATGACCGTGTATCCCATCTCCAAGCTGTCGCCCGAACGGGTGTCGGCGATCCTCCGGCAATACGGCAGCGAGCGCATGATCGTGAACGGGTCCGCCGACTGGGGAGTCTCCGATCCCCTGAGTCTCGTGAAGGTGGTGGCGCGCCTGCGGGAGGATGATTTTTCCGGGGAGCCCATCCAGCGGCTGGTCCGGGACAACGCCATGGCGTTCTACAGTGCCTCGCCGAACTGGAAACCGGATTTCGGCATCCAGCCGCTTGACCCGCGTGAATTCCAGCGGTGACCGCTACCCGAGGCCCTGCAGAACCCGTTCCACCACCGCCTCGTGATCGAGCCCCTCGCAGGACACCACCACATCCGCGTACTGGTGATACAGCGGCGCGCGCTCCACGTACAGCGCGTCCAGCGTCTGGCCCGGCAGCATGACCACGCCGCGCGCCGAAAGGTTCCGGAGCCGCGCCCGGATCCTGGCCACAGGAAGATCAAGGTACACCACCCATCCCTGTTGCTTGAGATGACGCATGGCGGCATCGCTGTAGACCACGCTGCCGCCCGTGGCGATCACATGACGCCGGCACTCCAGTCCGAGCACATGCCGTTCCTCGATGGCCCGGAAGACCGCCAGGCCTTCGCGGTCAATGATCTCCTGCAATGGCCGCCCTTCCGCCGCCTGGATGCAGACATCGGTATCGAGGAACGACCGCCCGGTGACTTTCGCCAGCAGCACGCCCACCGTGCTCTTGCCTGCGCCCGGCATGCCGATGAGAACGATATTCCGATCCCCCGGCTCCGTTCTCATTCGCGCGGGGCCCCACTCCGCCGCCCCAGGCCGGCGAGCGTCTTCTTGAGATGCTTGCGCCGGAATTCATCCTCATCCCAGGCTTTCGCGGAAAGTTCCTTCCTCGCACTGAGCCGGAAAAGATGCGTTTGCGCCTCCACCCATTCCCCGTCATCGGCCAGCACATTGACCTCGCCTCGATGGAACAACGCGCCCTGGAACGCATCCAGGCGCCGGAGTATCTCGTCGTCCACGCCCGCATAGAGCACACCCTCGGTGGTCGAATCGGGAAACGGGATCAGCGCCGCCTGGGATATCCCGGCCAGGCGCAGTTGCCGGTACCCGTGGATTTCGCCGAACCGCCGGTCCAGATCGCGGCCCGCCACCTCCCGCGCCAGTTCGCGCAGCATCAGCGGCCCATACACGAAAAGATTCACGGCCATACCGCCACCCCTATTACTCGAATTCCATCCGGACACGGTATTCCGTGTAGTCGCCCGCCTCGATGTACACCCGCAGGATCGTCAGCCGCCCCTCCAGGATGTCGATATCCGCCCCGTACTGCCGGTCGCCGTCGTCCTCGTCCAGCACAACCCGGTACACGCCGGGATTCGCCTCCACGGGCAGATAGGAATCGTCATCCACCTCGCCGCGGGAAATCCCGTTGAGATACAGGTTGATGTCCGACGCCGTGTTGTTCTCCACAATCAGGGCGCCCTTGCCCGGGGAAGGCACAAAATCGAAATCCCCCTCCGATTCGTCACAGCCGGTTCCCGCGGTGAGCGCAACGCTCAACACCGCCGCCGCCAGCCATCGCCGCCAGGATTCCTCCGCCATCCGAATGATCCGCGCGCGCATAGGTCCTCCTTGGAATGAGCACGTGATTGATTCGTTTCCTGCCATGGAGTATCCTGCAGTTATTCGCGATGTCCAGATAAATCGAGGTTCATCACGCCATGGAAACCGTAGTTCTCCTGACCATTTCCAACATCTTCATGACCTTCGCCTGGTACGGGCACCTGAAGTACAAATCGTCGCCGCTCTGGATCGCCATTCTGGCAAGCTGGTCCATCGCCTTCGCGGAGTATTGCTTCCAGGTGCCCGCAAACCGCATCGGTCACGGACGCTTCAACGCCGCCCAGTTGAAAACCATCCAGGAAGTGATCACGCTGGTGGTATTCTGCTTTTTCTCCGTCCTCTATCTGAAGGAAGAGATCCGGTGGAACTACCTGGCCGGCTTCGCCTGCATGATCGCCGCCGTCTTCTTCGTGTTCCACAAGTGGTAACACCATGTCGCGCAAGGAAGACGGCCACACCCGGCGTTACGGCCCCTCCGCACTTTCAAACGCATGATGAACGGATTCGAAGATCTCTTTTGACAATAGCGGGAACGCGTAGTTCTGGAATTCTTGATCGTCCATATAGCGGGTGACAATCTTGTCGTTGTCGGCCATCCGTTGGATCATCAGTTCCTCGATCAACTTCCGAATGCCGAGTTGGAACTTGTCGAGCGGGTTGGCCCGGGCCGTTCGGATGACTTTCTCGTCCTTCACAGCCTTCTCTTTGATCTGCTGGAAGAAGAGCCGGTCCTCTTCCGTAAAACTCGTGCCGAACCGGTCGTTCAGAACCTGGATGATCTCCGACAAGGGCACCTTCACATCCTTGGCCTTTCCGGTCCCGACGTCGGTTGGGCTCTTCACGCACTCTGGCGGCCCCTCTTTGACTTGGATGGCGCCGGAAGATATGCGCTCCAGCCGGTAATACTGCAAGCCGACTTCGTCCCCCAGTTTCAGCACAGTGGTGTCGCGATCCAGTGGCAGGTGGGGCAGAAGGAATCGCCCGTACTGTACAGCATCTCCAACTCGGGGTCAGCATAGGGCACGACCTGGCTCAGGAAGGCGTATATCTGGACGTATCCGCTCAACTTCTCCCGGAACACCGTGCGCTTCTCTTCCTCATCGATCGCCTTGAAACGGTCCACGACGGGCTGCAAGTGCTGCTGCATTCGTGCATGGTCGCCCGCATTCTGCTGCTGCGCGTGCCGGTAGAATATCCGTGCGAACGCCTCGACCTCGCTCCAGAAATAGACTTGGCCTTGGTCTAATTCGTGTTTCAGCGTCTCCAATTTCGACGGGTCTGACGCCTCCTGAAGGCTGGTGGCATCGTAGTACGGCTTGAACGCGCGGTAGATGTCGTCACGCTGGTTCACGAAATCGAGGACGAACGGTTCGTTCTTGCCTGGAATCTTGCGGTTTAAACGGGACAGCGTCTGCACCGCTTGAACGCCGTCCAACCGTTTATCCACATACATGGTGTGGAGAAGCGGTTGGTCGTAGCCGGTCTGGTACTTGTTGGCGACCAAAAGAACTTGGTAATCGGGTGACTCGAAGCGGTCCGGCAACTGCGATTCGCTGATGGACTTGCCGGTCACCACGTCAGGGTTCATGCCGGGTTCGGTGTATTCGACCCCTGTGTCCGGGTCCTTGACCGTGCCGCTGAATGCCACCAAGGGGCGCACGTCGGTGTAGCCGTTCGCGGCAATGTAGCGTTCAAACGCCAGTTTGTAGCGCACGGCGTGCAGGCGGGAAGAAGTCACCACCATCGCCTTGGCGCGGCCGCCAATCTGGTTCTTCACGTGCAACCGGAAGTGTTCAACCATCACCTCGGTCTTCTGCTCGATGTTGTGCGGATGCAGACTCATGAACTTCGCCAGCGCGCGTGCCGCCTTGCGCTTCGGCACGTTCGGGTCGTCCTCTACCGCCTTCACTAGCCGGAAATACGTGTCATACGAGGTGTAGTTCTGGAGCACGTCCAGAATGAACTCCTCCTCGATCGCCTGTCGCATGCTGTAGGTGTGAAAGGCCTCCGGCGTGCCGTTCGCTCCGGGCCGTCCGAATAGTTCGAGGGTCTTGCCTTTGGGCGTAGCGGTGAAAGCGAAGAAGCTCAGATTGGGTTGCCGCCCCCGCGACTGCATGATCTGATTCAAGCGGTCTTCCCAGTCCGGTTCGCCGTCTTCCGGTTCTGGCGCAGCATTCGCGCCAAGAATGGACTTCAATTCCCGCGCCGTCTCGCCGGTCTGACTGGAGTGTGCCTCGTCCACGATCACCGCATATTTTCGGGCGGCGATGGCGGTTTCCCATTCCTTGGCCTGCCGTTTCTCCTCGTCGGTTGCATGGTCCTGGTTCCCTGCCCGCCGCAGCCCATCGGGCGAAGGCGGGTCCGCGCCGAAAGCCCCCGCCTCCTTGGCTTGCGACAGGTGAAGCAGCCCGCGCAACACGAACGGGAACTTCTGCAAGGTGGTAATGACGATCTTGGTGCCGTCAATCAGCGCCGCCGCTAGTTGCTTGGCGTCCTCGTCAATCGCCTTCACCACGCCTTGCGCGTGCTCGATCTGGTAGATGGCGTCCTGCAACTGCTGGTCGAGAATGCGGCGGTCAGTGATGACGACGCAATCATAGGTCTTCTCGTCCTTCTCGTTGTGCAGACTCGCCAGCCGGTGGGAAAGCCAGGAAATGCTGTTGGTCTTTCCGCTTCCCGCTGAATGCTGGATCAGGTAATTGCGGCCCACGCCTTCCCGGCGGGCGGTTGCCACAAGTTTTCGCACGGCGTCGAGTTGGTGGTAACGGGGAAAGATTACCGTCTCTGTCGTGACCCGAATCTTGCCGCCCTTGCCATCGTCCTTCTTCTGATCGCGTTTCTCGATAAACATGAAATGGCCGAGAATATCCAGGAAACTGTCCCGTTGAAGGACCTCCTCCCAGAAATAGCCCGTCCGGTACCCGGATGGATGCTGCGGATTGCCCGCGCCACATTGGATGTCACCCGGATGACTCCCCCGGTTGAACGGCAGGAAATGTGTCCGCTCCTTCGCCAGGCGCGTGGTCATGTGGACCTCGTCCGGGTCAGCGGCGAAGTGTACCAGGGCGCGGTTCTTGAACCGGAACAGTGGAGCGCGCGGATCTCGGTCCTCACGGTACTGGTTCACCGCCTTGCGCCAACTCTGACCGGTCCCGGGATTCTTCAACTCGCACGTCGCCACCGGCAACCCGTTGAGGGCGAACACCATATCTACCGTTGAGTTATCGCCGGGATGGCATGGAGTTTGCCGAGTGATCGTTAGTTGGTTCTTGTTGAACAGGTCAATGATCTCGTAGTTCAGCCCGTGTGCCGGTTTGAAATAGGCCAGTCGGAACGTCTTGCCGTAGAACTTGAACCCGTGCCGAAGCACGTGGAGCGTACCCTTGATGTCCAGCTCCTTGACCAGCGACGCGATGAGCATGGTTTCGAGGCCGGGGCCGTGAAGGTCGCGCATCTGCTGCCACAGTTCCGGTTGCGTATCCTGAAGGAACGCGAAGATCCGCGTCGGAGAGAGCGCACGCTCCTTGTCCCATTCGGCGTTGGCGCCGGACTTCCAACCCGACTGTCCGAGGAGGATTTCCTCCACGTGGGTTTCAAAGTCGCGTTCGGTGGTTTGGCTCACTCTTCCACCCTCTGCTTCGCCAAGAGACCTGCGAGGAGATCGAGTTTCTCCTTCACCTCGACAGGGATGGTTGCCTCCACGTCCTTAACCAACTCATGCAACTCCCCCTTGCGAAGGAGCATCGGCATGCTCACGGCCATGGCCAGTCGCCGAAAGAACTCCTCGGCCAAGTCACTGAGTTTCAGACGGTCGGTCTTGGTCTCCCAGATTAACTTGGCGGCAACGGCATCGAGTCGCCGGTATGTATCATAGTCGGCCTCGCTACCGCCGAACACGCGCTCGACCAACAGCGCCTTCATTGTGGTAGCGATCTGGTCCCGGAAAGCGTTGAACAACTCCATGCCTTGGTATTGCCGCACGGCATACCGCTCCAGAAGTTCGGGCGTGATAAAGTAGTTCTCAGCCTCGTATCGGCGCCAGTAGACGACCTCAAGCCCTTGCTCCTTGAATCCCTGTCTGCCCTTGCCGTCATTGTCAAGAATACCCACGGCCAGAAGGCCGGGTATGAGTTTCAACAGTCCGAGGTAGTGCTCGCGAGGGGCGATGCCAAAGCCGCCTTCGACCTGCTCAATCTCCATCTCCACCGTCGGATCAGGATGCGTGTTCTGGACGTAGTACACGTTCAGCTTGTCGTCCCACACCTTGGCCAACGGGTGCCCGAGTTTGACGGCCAACGCCCGCAGCATATCGAGATCAGTGCTGCCCTCCACATACACCACATAACCGCACTCGCGCGCCCGGATGTAATGCTCGGCTCCATACTGCTTCAGCGTGGCCTTGATCGTAGTCTTGTTGGCCAGGTTGTCCGCATCGCCCCCGAGCAGCAACGTCAGGTTACGATCCAGGGCCTCGTCCAGAACCACTTCTGAATGGGTGACCAAGATGACCTGGCAGCCGTTCTCCTGGGCGATAGCGCGCAGAAGCACATAGACCTGCCGTTGTCGCAGAATCTCCAGATGCGCATCGGGCTCGTCCACCAGTAGGACGCTCTTCTTGTGCGCGAATAGGTACGAGAAGATCAACAGCAACTGCTGGAAGCCGCGCCCGGACATGGAGATATCCAGTTCGCCGCGCACATTGCCATCGGAGTAAAACAAGTCCACGGCGCCACGATCATTCTCCTTAGGCTCCGACACTTTGGCCTTGAAAAGACGCTGCATTAAGTCCGCGATGCGCGCCCAGTCGGTCTTCGACTGCTGATAGACAAGCAGACACAGATTGCGCAACACCTCAGCCGTGCTCCCCCGTCCAAGATGGTAGTCTATCCGGTTCGGTTTCATGACCGCCTCGTCGGAAGCGATGCCCGACATCGAATAAAGCAACGCGACGTCCAGTTTCGCGGCCGCCTGGAGGGCCTCGACCTCCGCCGCCGTTTCGGCCGAAGGCGTACAGTAGATCAACTCGTCGCTGGCGTGGTGCGAGAAGTCCATGGCAATCGGCACGATCCGTTCGCCGTGCTGAAATCCCAGCGTGATGCGCACCTTGTTCCCGGAGACCTTCATGTCGTGCCAGAAGTAGCGGGTCTTGGGCACTGGAACCTGAAGCAGATTCAGGCGGTTGATCGGCTTGCCCGTACGCTTCTTGGCTGTCGAGGTCTCCGACTCCTCGACCCAGACCTTGACCGCCTGCGACCAGAGGGCGATGGCCTGGATCGCGCTCGTCTTGCCGCAGTTGTTCGGCCCAATCAGCACGGCCGGATGATCCAGTTCGATCCGCTGTTTGCCGCTGAATCGCTTGAAGTTCTCCAGCTCAAGGTAATGAAGGAATCTCATGTTATACCTCTTATGCTGCCTCGCCACACCGGTACGCCGGGAATAACCGCCGAACTGCACGCGGGCCGACCAAGTGGTTAAGGATCTTGTAGTTGTGACGTTCGAACCGGATGCGGCCGGCAACGATGGCCGGATGAACACGGGTTCTCACCGCCAAGTCTCGAATGTTCGTGTCCGTCGGCGCCTGAACGACTTGGGATCGTTTCCACTCTTCGGCCGGGATCAGGCAGTTCGCCGCCAGACTGTCCGCCTCCTTTTCCCGCTTGTCAGACGATGGTTTCGCTTCGAGATCGTCCATGAACGTTGACGTATCGCCCTTGGCGAGATGCAGCACCACATGCGCCAGTTCGTGCGCCAGCGTGAACCAGAAGTTGTCGAGGCGGTCATGGCGTAACGTCACAGCGACAATCGGATGGCCGTCATGACGCATCATGGCTGCGCCGTCCAGATGCGTACCCGGCAGGTAGTGCAAGACCACCATGCCGACTCCGGTTCTCGCCAGCAGCCGACGCGCCTGTACAGGTCCGTCATCCAATCCACTGAGACCAACCACCGAACGGATCAAATCCGGTGTCATCGCCTTTGCATCGTAGGCGCCCAACTCCTGCGCTTCCGCGAGTTGAAGCACCCGCGCCTGCCAAGCCCACAAGGCGTGATCGTCGTGTGTACTGCCACGACGGACATGCTGACGGGCCGCCATCGCCATGTCGCGGCAATCCCGGCCGCCAGGAAAAAGAAACGGTCCCAGCACCTCTTCGGCCTTCTCGCACAGGTCATTGGCCCGGCCCCCGAATCCAGGAAACCACTGGCGTTTCAACATTTCGGCAAGCGGGAAGTCCCGCCAATTGATACCGTCGTAAACTGCAGAGAGCGCCTTGGCCGGACTTTGAATCAGCACGTGGGCGGGTATGCCTAGGCCCTTGTGCAGGGTACGGATCATCGCCAGACTCAGCGGCCGTTTGCCACTCAGCACCTCCGACACCTTGCTCTTGTTGCCGATGAACGGCACTAGATCAGCCTGTTTGAGTCCGGCCTGCTCCATCCGGAACTTGAGGGCTTCGATGGGGTCCGGCGGTTCGATGGCGTGGTGAGCGGCCTCATACGCCTCGACCAGGTGAACCAGCAGCTCAACTTCATCCCCCTCGGGCGTGCCGGGGCGGGCGTCGAAGATCTCCTCGATGCGCTCCAAGGCGGCGGCGTGATCCGCCTCATTCTTGATCAGTTTCGCGTTCATCAGATCGTCTCCACGTCAATCCCGTCGTACTGGCGATGCGTTCCCACAAAACGGATGAAAATAGTCTGGCCCGCGTAGTTGATCCGGACCACCAGCCGGAACTTGTTGCCGCAGATATTGAACACCACCCGTTCCGCGTTGATGATGCTGGCGCTCCTGTACTGCTTCTTCAACTCCGCACTATTCCGCCACCCGGCCGCCTCGGCTTCATGAAACCACGCCTTCAGCGCCTGCTCCGCTTCTGGTTCTTGCTCCCAGAACTCGCGCAGTCTCTTTCTCGATATGACGTGCATAGACTACGAGGTTCCCTCTGATGCGTCAACAGAAAAGGTTCCCTTGATGGGAACTTGTTCTTTTCCGGTCCGCCACGTACGCCTTGTCGGCGGCTTCCGCCGCCTTCAGAAGCGTGCTTCCCGCCTCGGGGTATTCCAGCGCCGTCCCGCCCGCTTCGCTCCTGACGCCTGCGTTGAGCCCCGCCAAAACGCCTGTGTCGAGCGCAGTCGAAACGTCAATCTTCCCCGTCACCGCCGCCGTGATCAGCGCCGCGCGGTATTCCTGCAACCGCCCGATCGCTTCCTCCACCTTCGCCGCCAACCGGTCAATCTTGCCGGTCTCCCGGTCGAGGTAGTCGGCAATGGCGCGTTGCTCGGGGAGAGAGGGCACAGGAATCTTCAATGCTGAAATGACATCAACCGAGAGTCCCGGTTGTGCAGCCGAAACCGAATGCTGGTTTAGGTTCATTGTCCGGAGCAATTCGCCCATCCAGAATGGCTCGAACGGCACAAGAGGGCGGACCACTACTGCATGTTCCGAAGCCCAGAACTTGCCTTTGGCGTAATTGACATTTCCACAAAGAGCACCTTGGCGGCCAATCAGAACGTAATGCCCATCGTGCGAATAAGTCGTTGTGTATCCACGCAACCCATTTCCACCATAGACGGGGTATTCGCCTTCGGCATCAATCTCAGTGGACGTTATCGATTCGCCGCTCCTAAGAAGTGCCAGATGTCGGATGCGCTTCACCTCCCACTGCTCCGGCACACTTCCCAGCCATTCGACACCGCTGGGTTTCAGTTTGGCGTCGGGGTTGAGGCCGCGGGTGACGGCGCGGGAGATGAGGGCGGCGCGCTCCTCCTTCAACTTCTCGATCAACTCCCGCTTCTTCGCCACCAGCCGGTCAATCTTTCCCGTCTCCCGGTCCAGGAAATCGGCGATCGCGCGTTGCTCCGTGGGGGAAGGAAGTGGAATCCAAGCATCTCCAATCGACGACTTCGGCAACCCGTAGCGGGTGACGCCACTGGCGGCAATCTGGAATTGCTGATTTACGGCGCACGACTGAAACGCGCGAAGCAGGTAATCCCCGTAGAGTTTGTTGGCATGGGAACGGATAATCGCGAGGTGATAGCCGCAGACCAATTCAGGCGCAGACTGCGTCACCAGGGCCGGCACTGCAATGTCGCTCCATTCTTCCGAGTCTTTGGTGATCACCACATCGCCGACATGCAGGCCAAAACGCCGAATCTCATCAGCGGTCGCTGTAGTCTCCATCAGCCCCATGTCAGGAGTGATATAGTCGTTGTAGTAAACATCCGTGTAATTACAAAGGCATACCGGTAATTCATCTTCGGCGGGGACTTTGTCCACGTTGCTCACCCAGCACGTTGCCGATGTCTTCAACCGCTTCACCTCCCACCCCTCCGGCACATCGCCGAGCCATTGGACGCCCGCCTTCGCCGAGGCTTCGGCGGGCAAGCCGGAAGGTTTGTAGGCAGGATAGGGTTTCCAGGTCATGGGCGATCCCCTGATGGCACAGCGGCCCGGTACTTTTGTTGCGGGTGGTTCGGTTGGCTGGGGATCGTCAATTCAAGTTGTCCGGCGGAGACCGTGGGGCCGAGGAATTCGTTGAGCAAGTAGGTCTGATTGCGGCCCAGAAACCGGGAGAGTTCCGCAGACGAGAGTGGCCGCCAGCGGCACAATTCGACGATTAGTTGACTCACCACTTTCTTCGGAGGTCTTTTGGCGAGTCCTCGCACCGCCTCTGCAAGATGTGGAGGCAGGTCCGCAACCTGTAGAGCCGCCTCTACAGGTTTGCCCGTAACCTGTGGAGCCCCATGCGGAGACTCCACAGATTGTTCCGCGAGGTTGCCAGATTGCGGCGCGAGGTTGCCAGATAACGCCTCCGCCCCGGGTTTCGGGAGTGATTCCTCTGTCCGGCCCTCCCATGAAACCAGCAGCTTCTCGGTGGGCAGGTAATAGGTCTGCGATCCTTTTCCTTTCTGCTGCAGCAACCCGTTCTGGCGCAAGCGTCTGAGGTGCTGGCTTGCCGTAAGCACATCCATGTGGCTGATGGCGCGGAAGGCGGCATTGGTGATCGTTCCCGCCTCGCGCACAAAGATCAGGGCGCGGGCTTCTTCGTCCGTCAATTCGAGGTCCTGGAATTGGCGGAGCCAGTCCCAGTCCTCCGGCGAGAGGAAATGATGGAACAGAAGCGTCACGATGAACTGGTTGCGCTCACGGTCGGACTCGAAGGTGGGTGGCGTCAGCCCGGCATCGTCCATCAACTGGCGCATGACGCGAATGCCGCTGCCTTTGGTTTCGGCAAGGTTGGTGTCGTGCAGCACGGCGGCTATGACCGGGTTACGCGTTTCGGAGCCGGGCTCGCCAAGGCGGTCTTCCGATACCAGGGAGTGTCCGGGATTGCGGATTTCCAATCGGTTGGCGTAACGGATGATCTGAACCGCGCCCTGAACACGGTAACTGCGGTGCATGGCCGCATTGACAACCGCCTCGCGAATGACGCGGTCGGGGATCAGGGGAATGTCCTTTCGATGAAGCTGACCGGCCGGCAGGGAAAACGCCTTGGGGAGGTCGTCAAGAATCGCGGCCCGCGTCCGACGGATAAGCGGAACCAGCGGCACCCGGATTTCGATCGTCTCAAAGCGGCGCTCCGGGTCGGGAATCCACTCGCGGCCGGGAACGCGGATATAGTCCACTCGCATCATCGGAAACCAACGCCGCAACGCCTGCGGAGTTCCGAACAAGAGCAAGCCGGCCACGGTTGGCCGGAGCTCACCCCCTTCGCGGGAGGCGCACCGTAGTGCGTGTAGCAACTCCTCATCGCTCCAACGAAGTTCCTCCGCTGCGGGATTGGCCTCGGCCCTCAGCCGCCGATACTCGGCGATCATTGCCGGGTCCAGAGCGGAAAGATCGGCATCGCGCACCGTCGAGCCGTCAAATGACTCGCCTCTGCGCTCCTGATAAAACACGGCAAGGTCGTCGTCCGTACAACGCACATCTGAAGACCCGATTCGCCGAAAAGCCCCGGCAGGCAAAGGGCGATTCTGAAAGAACACAGGTTTTTCCGCCGGTTCGGCTTCGGGCACAAAAACAGCGAGCAGGTTCTTCCCGTTGACCTGACCGGCTTCGATCTGGATGCGCACTGGTTTGTTGAACGCCGTGGCGCACTGAGTGGTGAGATCTCGGGCAATCTTGTCCGGATCACCGACGCCTGCAGCGATGTACTGGCGAAACAACGAACCTTCGTCCACCATAGCGCCCAAAACAAGCCATCCGCCACCCAGCCCCGGTTCATTGGCAAAGGCGCAAACAGTCTCAAGCGCTGACTTTCCCGTCTCGCTGCCGGCCTTGGCTTCGATGCGTGTGTGCTCGTCAAGTTCGTTCAACTGAGTCAACAGTTCGCGAGGTGTCATTTCGCCACCTCCCCGAGCATCTCCATGATTTCGCCTTCCAGCTTCCGGATGTCGGCCTGAATCGCCTTCAGCGGGCGCGGGGGCTCGTACCGGTAGAAGTGACGGTTGAGCGGGATTTCGTAGCCGACCTTGGTCTTGTTCTCGTCAATCCAGGCGTCGGGGACATGAGGCAGAACCTCGCGCTTGAAATACGTTTCGATGCTTTCCTTGAGCGGCACATTCTCCGTGTCGCGCAGTTCCGCGTCCGGCTCGGGATCGCCGGAGCGGTCGCGACAGATTTCGGCGGATTCGTCGCGTTCACCCAGTGCGCTCAGAACGGCCTTGAGTTCCGATACGTCCAGATGGACGCCGCGTTCACGGTCAACGGCCTTCAGGTCGGCCAGGAATGCCTTGCGGTCCTTGTAGAGTTTCTGCCCGGTCTTCTCGCCAAAGGCTCTCAGCAGCTCTCGGATGGTCTCCTGCCGCTTCTGGCCGGCTTCAATTTCCCTCTGGCGGAGTTCCTCGTTTTTCTTGGCGCTGGTGGCAAGGCTCTTGAAGCCGGACACCTCATCCAGCAGGGCGATACGTTCGCCGGCTGCCAGAAAGTTCAACCGAAGCGGGCGCTCAACGGTGATCTTGTTGAATCCAAAATCCTCGTTGTCGAAAATCTTGCTGACAACGAGTGTCTTTTCCTGGCCTTCTACGGTGAAGGCACGCGTTTCCCCGTCCTTAAATGCGCCATGGATACGGGCGATTTCGGCGATATGGTCGGCGTCGCCATCTTCCGGGTCGCCGATGCGGTGGCGTTTGTTGCCGAGACTCTTCTTCATCTGCACCCAGAAGTTGCGAGCGTCAATCAGTTGAATCTTGCCCTTGCGCTCCCGCTCCTTGCGGTTCGTAAGGACCCAGATATAAGTGGAAATGCCGGTGTTGTAGAAAAGTTGGTCCGGCAACGCGACGACGGCTTCCAACCAGTCGTTTTCGATGATCCAGCGGCGGATTTCCGATTCACCTTGACCGGCGTCGCCGGTGAACAACGGCGAACCGTTGAACACGATGCCGATGCGACTGCCCCCGTCCTTTGGCGCACGGCGTTTGTCGAGCATGTGCTGAAGGAAGAGTAGCGCCCCGTCGTTGATGCGTGGCAGCCCGGCACCAAAGCGCCCTTCATAGCCGAGGGTGTCGCGCTCCTGATCGATGGACTTCTGCTGTTGTTTCCACTCTACGCCGAAGGGCGGATTGGCCAGCATATAGTCGAAGGTCCATTTCTTCCCATCGCGATCCCGCGCGAATCCGTCCTTGGTGAAGGTGTCCCCCAGTACAACATTGTCTGTATCTTCCCCCTTGATGAGCATGTCGGACTTGCACACCGCCCAAGCCTCATCGTTCCAATCCTGACCATAGACCAAAGGACTGGCCTCCTTGTTCAACGTCCTGATGTACTGCTCGGCCACGGAAAGCATCCCCCCGGTGCCGCATGCCGGGTCATAAATCGTCTTTACAACGTGGCTCCGCGCCAAGTCTTTTTCCGGAGACAGAAGCAAGTTCACCATGAGTTTGATAACTTCGCGCGGTGTAAAATGCTCCCCGGCCTCCTCGTTCGATTGCTCTGCACCGATCCGGATCAGTTCTTCGAAGACGTAGCCCATCTGGATGTTGTCAACCTTCTCGATGCCGAGGTCAACTTTCGCAAACGCCTTGATGACCTCATAAAGCAGGTTCTTCTCGGCCATCTTCGTGATCTGCTGATCAAACGCGAACCGTTCCATGATGTCCCGCACGTTCTTGGAGAAACCGTTGATGTAGCTGTTCAGGTTGGGGGCGAGGTTGTTCGGGTCATTCAGCAGGGAATGCTTGGCGTCCTTGTCGAACTGCATCTTCGATAGATTGTAGAAAGGGCGGCCGGTGATGCGGGTAAGGAGACTACGCTGTACGGCCTCGGGTTTGGTCTTGATGGCCTTGAATTCCTCCAACACCTGATCCTTGGTCGGGGCCAAAAGGCAATCGAACCGGCGCAGGACGGTCAAAGGGAGAATTGCCTTTCGGTACTCGTTGCGCTTGTAGGGACCACGGAGCAGGTTGCAGATGCTCCAGATGAAGTTCGCCAGTTGCGAATGTATTTCCGCCGTCATAGCCCGTTTAGCCCTCCACCACAAATCCCAAGTTCTTCAGAGTTTTCCTGAGATTGTCCGATCCGTTCTTCACCCGCACCGTCGTGTACCGGAACTCGCGGCGCTCCGGATAGTCCCGCCGCTGGCGGTCAAACTCCTTGATCCGCTCCGCGTCCGGCAAGGCCGCCGAGGCCCGGAACCGCCGGTCATCCTCGCGGATGTCATACACGCGCGCCACGACCTCCCACAACACGGCTTCGTCCTCGCGGCCACCCGCATCCACCCGGATCTCCGGCACGAGCGGCGGCGGCATCAGCGGCTCATGGGACCAGCAAGGCTCCACCCCGAGGAACCGGCAGGCCTCGCGATAGACCATCACCGTGCCCATCACCTTGCCCTCGAAGGAATGCCCGGCAATGTGCGGCGTGCCGATATCCACCAGCGGTACCATGTCCGTGCGATACCCCGGCTCGCCTTCCCACGTGTCCAGCACCGCGTGCGCCACCTTCCCGGACCGCAGGGCCGCCGCCAGCGCGTCGGTCTTCACAATCGCACCGCGCGCCGCGTTGAGGAAGAGACAGCCGTCGCGCAACTGCCCGAAAAACGACTCGTCCGCCAGGTGCAGCGTCTTGTCCCCGCCTCTCTTCGTCAAGGGCGTGTGCAGGGTCACCACATCCGATCCGGACAGGATACGGTCC
>Ga0116202_10001149_pt1 | contig 15472 bp, 18 predicted proteins | sample LakKivw325mmetaG_FD_94479 | JGI IMG/M metagenome (GOLD analysis project Ga0116202, IMG submission 94479) | Anoxic lake water microbial communities from Lake Kivu, Rwanda to study Microbial Dark Matter (Phase II) - Lake Kivu water 325m metaG | ecosystem: Environmental > Aquatic > Freshwater >...
ATTATCTACTCAATGATGCGAAAGTCGTCACAACCGCAGGCGTGGCTTTCGGTCAAAACGGCGAAGGATACCTGAGAATCTCCTACGCGGCATCTATAGACAACATAAACAAAGGGTTGAGTAGCATCAGCGAGGCGGTTGGGCGTCTGGAAAGGTGACAAGAACGGATTTTCCTCTGGTATCGTCGGCTACGTCACGAGTCAGAATTTCACCTAGATTGCCTGAATTGTGCCCGAGCATTGGTCATGGGGTGGTCAAATGAAGGAAATTAGATTTCACGGGCGGGGCGGACAAGGTGCCGTCGTAGCTTCAGAGCTCCTTGCTGATGCGGCCATGAGGGACGGCAACTACTCGCAATCATTTCCTACGTTCGGTGCTGAAAGAAGAGGAGCGCCCTTGATGGCGTTTACGAGAATAGACGCCAAGCCCATAAGAGTCAGATCCCAAGTCTATGAGCCTGACTACGTTATTGTCCTTGACGCCAGCATTGGCAAGTCCCAAAACATGACAAGTGGGCTGAAACCTGACGGGATTGTGGTGGTGAATAGCCCGCTCTCTCCAGAGGGAATCAAGGAGGCGGGAATAGTCGTCAAAGGGAAGGTATGCGCTATCGACGCCTCTTCCATCGCCAACAAACACACCGGAAGCGCCATCCCAAACACAGTCATCCTAGGCGCTTTCGCGGCTGCGACCAAGGAAGTGCAGCTTCGGTCTCTGTTCGAGGCGGTCAAGAGTCGTTTTCCGGAAGCGATCGCGGAAAGAAACATCCAGGCGATGCAAGAAGCGTACAATTCGGCTAGAACTCAGGGGAGTTAGACATGTCGAAACCTTACTGGACAAAGGAGAACTTCCCAATCACTCCGGTGATTCGCAATCCTGCAGGCTCTCTCGCCTTCAAATGCGGCGAGTGGAGAACGACCACGCCTGTCATCGACACAGAGAAGTGCACAAAGTGCGGGCTCTGTCAGATCTACTGCCCGGACGAAGCGATCTACAAATCCCAAGCTGGCATTTTCGAGGTGAAACTCGATTACTGCAAGGGTTGCGGCATATGCGCAAATGAATGTCCCGCCAAGGCTATCAAGATGGTCGCGGAGGTAGACGAGACTTGATTGTCCGGAAGCTGATGTCTGGAAGCAGGGCTGTAGCTGAAGCGGCCAAGCTTTCAGACGTGAATGTCGTTAGTGCATATCCAATCACGCCGCAGACATCAATCGTCGAGTACTTGTCAGAATCCATAGCGAAGGGCGAGTTGGCCGCGGAGTTCATGCAAGCCGAAAGCGAATTCGGCGCAATGAGTGCATGCATCGGCGCGTCATCTGTCGGTGCAAGAGTATTCACGGCGACATGCTCACAGGGGCTCGCGCTAATGCACGAGTTGAACTATGTTGCGGCCGGCTTGAGGCTACCCATAGTGATGGCGGTAACGAACCGCCAGCTGTCTCAGCCGTTGGGAATGTGGTGTGATCATAGTGACGCAATGGGCGAGAGGGATTCCGGGTGGATACAAATCTACGTGGAGAGTTGCCAAGAAGCTTTGGATACGGTCATCCAAGCTTTCAAGATAGCAGAGGACAAGGGTGTGCTATTGCCAACTATGGTCTGCCTAGACGGATTCATTCTCTCGCATACCTCAGAACCCGTCGAAATCCCTGACTCAGAAGCCATTCGAAAATACTTGCCGCCTTACAGGCCAGATGCAGATTATCATGCGCTCATGGATGTGCAGAAGCCGCTGGCTGCTGGCGGAGGATGTCCGCCTGCCTTCACAATGGAGTTTGACTACAAGAAGTACGAAGCTCAAGAGCACGCCAAAGAAATCATCAGGAAGGCTGATCGCGAATTCGAGCAGACTTTCGGGAGACAATACGTACTCGTGGAAGGTGACAGGTGCGAAGATGCACAGGTCATTCTGGCCGGAATGGGCACCATGATCGGTACAGCCAAAGAGGTGGCTGACAAGCTGCGAAAAGAGAAAGGATGGCCGGTCGGCGTCCTCAAGCTTCGATGCTACAGACCATTTCCGAAGGAAGATGTACAGAGGATAGCATCAAAGGCTAAGGCTCTGGCAACTGTGAGTAGAGCCGTTTCATACGGTATCGGAGCTCCGGTCTACTCTGATCTTGCCACTTGTATGTCGAATCTCGGACAGAAACCGGTTTTGCTCAATTTCATCGCTGGCATGGGAGGCAGGGACATCACGCAGAAGAACATTGAACAGGTCTTCGAAAAAGGAATGAATGCTGCCGAAACTGGAGAAGCTGCAGCCGAGGTTGAATGGCTCGGTTTGAACAAGAACCTGGTTGGAGGTTAGCTCATGTCATCAATCAAACAAGACGGAGTCCTAGTTGCCGGTCATCGAGCCTGCCCGGGTTGCGGTGCAATCTTGGCACTGAGGTACGCGTTGAATGCGCTTGGAAGGAATGTGATAGTGCACGTGGCAACTAGCTGCATGGAAGTCTCCATAATGGGAGGCGGGGTTTTCCCGCGCGGAGAATATCCACTGACTGTCCCGTCGCTACACACAGCCTTCGAGACGAGCGGCGCGGTCGTGTCGGGCATGGATGTTGGGCTAAAGGCATTAGGCAAGAGGCAAGGGGTCAACCTCGTAGCCATCGCGGGAGACGGCGGCACTGCTGACATCGGGCTCCAGACCCTATCAGGTGCTGCCGAACGAGGACACGATTTCATCTACATCTGTTATGACAACGAGGCGTACATGAACACCGGCAACCAGCGCAGCGGCACCACCATGCTCTACGCAGCAACCACAACTTCCCCGGTGGGAACGAAGAAACGAGGAGAACAGCACATTCCGCTGACACTGAGAAAAGATATGCCGGCGATAATGGCGGCTCACGGTGTGCCGTATGTTGCCACCGCATCGATCGCTTATCCTGCTGATCTCATCAAGAAAGTGAAGAAGGCGGCGGATATCCGAGGCCCAAGATACATCCACATTCATGCTCCCTGCCCCACCGGATGGGGATTCCCGGAGAGCAAGACCGTCGAGATGGCAAGGCTCGCCGTTCAGACCGGCTCTTGGGCTCTCTACGAAATCGACAACGGAAAACTGAACGTAACGCTCAGACTCACTCAAAGGAAACCGGTCAAGGAATATCTCGCTCCGCAGAAACGATTCAGGCACCTGAACGATGCTGAGATTGCTCACATACAGGAACTAGTGGATCGTATGTGGGAAGAGCGCTTCTCACAATAGGTGGCATCTTGAGCGTTCACAGATCGCAGCGGTCTAAGTCAGTTTCTCGGAGAAAATGCCAGCCACACCTGCGTTCTTGACCCGTTGCCCTATCTCTTGGACATTCGTTGAGTACAGTCCGAGTTTCTTCATCCTTTCGAAGTACACTCCGCCGGAGAAAGTGTAGCGTTGTTTCTGACCATTTTCTGACTCGGTTTGCGTGTTCACGAAAGATATGAAATCGCCTATGGCCGTCTTTGTTGAAATTTCTCGGCACTCCATTCCCAGCGCTCCTCGCACAGCGTTGTGGCCCGCCAGTGTGCCTGTCACAGCGGCCTCTGTATGTCCGACATGTGGTCCGGCTTTCTCTCCGGCGCAGTAAAGATTGTCAACGCCGTGAACTCTAAGTTTGTTATCCTTAGGTGCCATGGCCATAAATCTGATCGAGTTCCCGATTCCTCCGGATAATGGGTCTTCATATCTGGCATGTTCGAATCCCGGCACTTTCCTAAGATCCTCCAGCGGGAAGAATGGCGTCATCAATTTCGCTGGCCCGGTGTCAAGCAGTACCAAGTTTGCAGCGAACTCTTCCAGCGCATATTGTACGCATGCTTTCGTCTTCAATTTGTCGCGTTTCACGAACTCGTCGGGCAAAGGAACAACAGCAACGCCTTCTTGGCTCAGTTTCCTTTGGATTTCTGAGGAAAGGGCGCCCTTCACATCAGTGGCTCTGGTTTTCCTCTATCTTCCCTACTGCACTAGAATGGTTTCGGCGAGCCTGATCCAGATAGCTGATGAATTGGAGGAATCCTCAAGGGTGTCTGGAGCGGCCTGGGGAAGAACCTTCTACAAGGTCGTGTTGCCCCTCATGAGACGCGGATTGCTCAACAGCTTCCTCTACGCATTCATAAATTCGCTAAGGGAGCTCGGCGCGGTTGTCCTATTGGTTACTGCGCAGTCCATCGTGATAACGACGCTTCTACTGAACCTTCAGTCCCAGCATGCGTTCGCTTTGAATACGGTGGCCGCTGCATCGGTCTTTCTCAGCCTATTCATAATGGTAGCCTTGGTGATTCAGGCCTACGTCCGACGCGCGCCAGGCACCTCTGCAAAGAAGCTATCGAAAGGCTGAAAGGAGAATCAAAGTCAAAAGGAGTATTGTGGCGTCATGAACAAGATAGAAGTCAAACACATGACTAAGAAGTACGGCAACGTCGTGGCCGTGAACGATGTCTCATTGACCGTGGAAGAACGTGAGATATTATCGTTGCTGGGCCCAAGCGGTTGCGGCAAGACCACGGTCCTAAGGGCGATCGCGGGTCTGGAAGACATAGATGAGGGAGAGATTCTCCTAGATGGCAACGTCATTACCTCCCCTAGCAAGAACATCTTTGTCTCACCGGAAAAGCGTCTTCTCGGACTTGTGTTCCAGAGTTACGCGCTTTGGCCACACATGCGAGTTCGAGCGAACGTCGCATATGGGTTGGAGGTCAGGAACATCCCAAAGAAGGACGTAGACAAGAGGGTCAAAGCAGCCCTTGAGACCGTTGGCCTAACCGGCCTGGAAGACAGGTATCCTTCACAGCTCAGCGGCGGACAGCAGCAGCGAGTGGCTCTGGCGAGGAATTTGGCGTATGAACCCAAAGTTCTCCTCTTGGACGAGCCGTTGAGCAATCTCGACCAGAAAGTGCGTGACAGGATGAGGGGAGAACTGCATGTCCTTCTGAAACGGATAGGCATAACAGGAGTGTACGTGACGCACGACCAGGAAGAAGCCTTCGTAATGTCCGACCGGATCATACTAATGAACGACGGAAAAATAGTGCAAGAATCAAGCCCAAGGAGCTTGTATGAGCAACCAGACTCCACCTTCGCGGCGGAGTTCATCGGAAGAGCCAACATACTGAAGATAAACGTCAAGGACGTCAACGAAAAGAAGGGAGTCGTCAACGTCGAGGCTCCTGAGATGGGTGTAGATCTAGTGTGCAGAGGAAGATGCGACAACGTGGCAAAGGGGCCACGCAAAGTCATCATAAGATACAACGAGATCGGAATGTACGAGACCAAACCTGATTTTTCAGAGAACGTGGTTAGAGGGGAGGTTGTTTCTCGGGACTATCGAGGTTCAGTGACGGACCACAATGTTAAAGTTGGTGACTGCCAGCTGACAGTGACGACCCACAAGTTCTGCACTCTGTCCTCTACGGTTGAGAAGAGAGATGTGTATCTCTACATACCGCCAGAAGCCATAAGGCCTCTCAAGATAGACTAGTGTGCCCCGTGGGATCAGCTGTCGTTAGTTTGCCGATGCTGTAGAGTCTTCTATGTACGTAGCACCGAGCAAATCTTCTCTTCCAAATCCTCTAGCCTTTGAGAACTTGAGGATTGACAGGGTACTTCGGAGGTTCGCGGTTCAGTACCCTGACCACGTCCTCGGCAACCCAGACGCTGATTCTTCTCGAAGCGTCTTGGGCAACGCCAGCAATGTGCGGACTCAGAATTACATTTTCGAGTGTTAGTAGTGGGTTGTTTGGGTCCGGGGGCTCCTTCTCGAACACATCCAGGGCGGCGCCGGCGATTCGTTTGTCGCGTAGGGCGCTGATGAGTGCTTGCTCGTTCACGATTGGGCCTCGGGCGACGTTGACCAGGTACGCCGTCGGCTTCAACAGGGCGAGGGCCTTCTCGCCGATCAGGCCTCGCGTCTCATCAGTTAATGCACAGCAGATCACAATGAAATCCGACCGGGTCAAGAGTGGCTCTAAGGTGAGCAGCTCGACGCCAAGCTCACCCGCTCTTTCCTTCGGCACGTATGGATCGAAAACCAGAACAGACATACCCAAACCACGCGCCAAGCCCGCAATGCAGGTTCCAATTCGTCCCAGACCTACGAGACCCAGCGTCTTTTCGGCGAGCTCCATGCCTGAATAGTGAAGTCTCATCTCCCAATCGTGCTTCCTGACAGCGTTGTCGGTCTGTGTGATTTGTTTAGCTAGGGCGAACATCAAACCGATGACGTGCTCAGCCACAGAGAGTGTATTAGCTCCTGGAGTATATGTTACCACGACGCCCTTCTCAGTGGCGGCTTCCACGTCAATGTTCTCATATCCAACTCCGAACCTACCAACCACCTTGAGTCTTCTTGCGTTCTCTAGGACTCTCCTCGTGACAAAGGCTGGAACACGCACGATCATTCCATCAACATCGCTGGCCTCGTTCGTCAAAACGTCTTCTGACACTGACGATGAGAATTTAACCTCTGCAACCTTCTCTAGTATCTTAATTCCAGCTGGGTCAATCTTGTCGGTAAGAAGCACCTTGAAACGTGCCATGACAATTCTCTCCGAATGTCGTTGGATCCGTGACCTGTTCTTCGAGCCGTTCGGGATTCCAGCACGTAAGCAGCTAATGAGACTTGCGTTGACTCGTCAGGCTTGCCGCGAGGACGAGATCACATTCGAGTGCGGAGGAATTCAGCGTATTTTCTGAGGGCGCCCATGGACTCTACTGCTCTTTCCGGCGTTTCATACACAGGAACGCCGCTCTCTTCAAGTCCCATAACAAGATCTTCGGCCGACTTGTCCGCTGTCCACGACAGGAGCAATGGCTTACCACAGGTCTTTGCGACTGTTAAGTGTGCAGTGACGACCTCTTCAGCGTACTTCCTCGGCTTGGACCCCACGATAATAGATATCGCTCCATCAACAGACTTCTGGTTCAACAGGATGCTGAGTATCTCTCCACTGATTGTCGGGCTTACCTGCGGCGTCGTATCCACGGGGTTCAACGCGCTAGCAAATGACGGGATGAGTGCTCTTATGGCTCGTCGCGTGTCGTCCCCTATCTCAGCCAGTTCGAGACTTTCCTGTTCACATGTGTCAGTTGCGGCGACACCTGGACCGCCCGCGTTCGTGACCACCACGATTCTGTTCCCTTTGGGCAAGGGTTGAGTGGCAAATGCTTTGGCGAAATCGAACATTTGAGTCGTGTTGTTCGCCTTGATCACGCCCGACTGCTTGAAAGCGGCATCATATATCGCGCTTGACCCTGTGAGCGCGCCCGTGTGAGATTTGGCCGCTTGGGAGCCTCTGCTGCTCCTGCCTATCTTCATAATGACTATCGGCTTCACCGCGGTTACTCGCCTAGCCGTCTTCATGAATTTCCTCCCGTCCTTCACGCCCTCCATGTACATGACAATCACTCGGGTCTTTGGATCGCTTGCAAAGTATTCGAACACGTCAGATTCGTCAATATCGGACATGTTGCCAAAGCTCACGAGCTTGTCAAAACCTATGCCTCTTCCTTGAGCCCAAGAATATAGCGAGGCGCCAAAAGCTCCGCTCTGCGATACAAACGCGATGTTCCCCGTTCTCAACGTCTTGGGGTCAATGACTCTGGATATTGTTGCGTCAATGCATTCGGACGCGTCCACGATCCCGAGACAATTCGGCCCCAAGATCCTTGTTCCTCCCTCCCTCGCGGCCGCCAGCGTTTCTTGCTCCAGTGCCTCGCCCTGAGATCCGGTCTCTCTGAACCCAGCCGATATGATGATCGCAGCTTTGATTCCTTTTTCACCGCATTCACGTATTACTTTTGGAACCAGAATGGCGGGGACGGTAACCACAGCCAAATCTATCTCGTCGGCGATATTCTTCACGCTGGGGTAGGCCTTGAGCCCAAGCACATCAAGGGCTTCGGGGTTGACCGGAAATATCTTACCTTTGAATCCCCCGTCAATCAGGTTCTTGAGCGTAATGTGTCCAAGCTTTCCAGGCTCTCTCGATGCACCTATCAGTGCCAACGATTTCGGACTGAACATCTTGCGCATGATCTCAGCTGACATGGTGACCCACAATCGCGTTCTTCAGATCAGGACCACAACTGACACGTCATTCACATTTGTGTTTGTCCTTCCAGTCATGACAAGATCCTTCAAAGGCAGAAAAAACCTATAGGAATCATTCTGGGCCAGCAATTCGTCGAATTTGAGGGCGAGTTCTTCAGATCGAGAAATAGTCATTCCATCCGCTATGGCCCCGGCAGCATCTGTTGGGCCGTCTATTCCATCACTCCCAATCGACGCCATGGCAACGCCCTTCAGACCCTGAATCTTCTCGGCACATGCCATAGTGCACTCTTGATTTCTCCCTCCGCGACCTGAGCCGGTGACTGTCACTGTGGTCTCTCCACCCACGATGAACGCGCATGGTCTTCTGAAAGGCTCGTCAAACTGAACGATCTCTCTAGCTAGAGAGCCAATGAATGAGCCGAGGCCTCGTGCTTCTCCGGTGGCGCACGAAGTCAGTATCTCTGCTTTGACGCCTTTCGATTGCAGGTACCTCCTTGCAGAGGTGCATGCAACTCTGCTGTTTCCCATGAAGTGGTAGGTTACTCTGTGGAAGCAGGGATCTCCCGACTTCGGGGACTCGGGAATGCTTCCCTTGGTTCCTTCGTCGAGTATCTTTGTTGCGCTGCTAGGGATAATCTCCCAAAGGTTGTATCTTGTCAGCACCGCGATTGCATCTGAGAAGGTGGTGGCATCAGGCGAGATCGGCCCTGATGCGATTGAATCGAGTCTGTCTCCCACAACGTCGGAGATTATTAGACCTAGAATCCTCCCGGCGTGAGAGCGCTTGGCCAGCCAGCCACCCTTTATCTTCGACAAGTGTTTTCGAACGGTATTGAGTTCGACGATATTCGCGCCAGCATTCATAAGCAATCGAGCGACGGTTCCCTTGTCGTCGATCGTCAGGGGTTCTGTCGGAAGTGACAGAAGGGCGGAGCCCCCGCCCGATATCAGGCAAATGAGAAGATCTCGACTGTTCAGTCCCTCAACCAGTGTGATGAGTGCTTTCGCTGCGTTCACACTGTCCGTGTCAGGAGTCGGGTGAGGGGCTGTGACGAATCTGACCCTCCCCAGCTTGGGTGGTTGCTGTCCGCTTGGTACGACAACTAGCCCGCCTGAGAGCCTGTTCCCCAGGATTGCTTCAAGTGCTTCCGCCATAGCTCCAGAGGCCTTTCCCGCACCGACAACGTAGATGCGGTTGTATGCGTTGAGCGGAACATCCTGGTTTTCCACGCGGAGTCTGTTTCCTCGTCTGTTCACTTTTTGCGAGACAAGAACGTGGGGGTCGACCGACGCGAGAGTGAATTCCAAGGTCTCGAGGACGAGTCGCCGAGCTCGTCTTGTGGCTCCGTCGGTACCGTTGTTGATGAGCTCACCCTTGTTCGATATCAAAGCGGCTTCAGACATGCAAGTCTAGCATGATGCCCTTATGACTCTTGGCCGCTTATCCGAACGGGAAGCGGCCGACAGATACTGCTCTAGGCCAAATTGGCGGAAGCTTCGCTGGAATGATCGGCTCCAAGAAAATGGAGATCGACAGTGCGTTCGGCTACCAGGTGGGCGTTGAGGGGGTCGAAGAGGTGCCTTCGGGCGGGGCGCTCGGCGGTGCTTCGGGAGCAGGAGTAGAGACAGGTTCCGGCATAGGGGCTGGGGGTGGAGCGGGTTTTCGTTTCACAACGCGTTTCTTGGCTGCCTTTCGCGCTTTCTTCTTTATTGACTTCTTAGCTTTCTTCTTCTTTGCCAAGACAAGATTCACTGAGACAATGTTCCGTCTCTGCAAACCTAATAACGCTTGCGCTATTTTCCGGTTTAGGCTGTATTGCCGATGCTTATTTTGCATTCGCGTCTACACAGCTCATGCGGTTGACAGCGCAACGGAATGGCCGAATTCGTGACTAGGAACAACATCTTGCCATATCGTCCACTCATGAGTTGTTCGGGTAATCAAGGATGGAGGGAAGTGAGGCCTACAGAGGGCAAGGAGTCAAGGCGTAGCCCCGATGGGCTCTCCATTCGAGCGCACACTAGGTGGTGATCCGTACCCGCCACAGGCGCTTGGTGAGGCTCATAAGGCCGAGACGGCCATTGTCAAGCCAGGTGTGGATAGTTGGCTGAGGAGATCTCGTTTGAGGACTTCAAGCGACTAGACATGCGAGCGGGAGTCATTACGAGCGTCGAGCGGGTCAAGAGGACGGAGAAACTGTACAAGATCTTGGTGGACTTGGGCACCGTTGGGACCCGGCAGACCGTGTCAAGCTTGGTAGGTTACTACGAGCCGAACGAGCTCGTCGGGAAAAGGGTGATCTTCCTCACGAACTTGAAGCAGACCAAGTTTGCCGGTGAGGTTTCGCAGGGAATGCTCCTGGCAGCCGAGATAGATGGTAAGCTTGCCCTCCTAACAACAGACCGTGAGATTCAATCAGGGGCACGAATCACCTAGCGTTGGCCGAATCTCAGGCCTAGATGGCTTTTCAAACGTCTTAATTACCACACCACATGCTGTACTGGGTCCTCAGAAGACGAATCCAAGAAGGTTACCGAATGCCAAGAAGGGGTCCAACCGAGCAGGATGTCCTACGCATAGTCATGGACAGAGGAAACGAAGGGATTCTCCAGTCGGCCCTATGGAGAGAAATGAAGGCAGACAGCAGAGAAGGCTCAAGGGCGATACTTAGGCTAGAGCGCAAAGGACTGATCGAAAGGAAACGCGAACTGCATACTGGCCGATGGACGTATCGCGTGTTTGCCAGACGCAAGTACTCGAGCATAGACTCCATCATCGACGTACCCTGCTCATTCTGCGACATCGAGGCAAGATGCGCTCAAGAGGGCGCGGAAACCCCAGCAAGGTGCGAAAGAATCAACCAATGGATCGTCGCCTCAGTTAGTGGATCGGCTTCCGGAAGATAGTCTTGTCCAGTCGATGGATCCAGAAACGCCGTAGAGACCAATTCTACAAGCTCGCCAAGGATAAAGGCTACAGAAGCCGAGCGAGCTTCAAGCTCCTCCAAGTGAATAGGAGCTACAGATTCATCAAACGTGGTGGGAACGTCGTCGATCTTGGCGCTGCTCCGGGCGGATGGCTTCAGATCGCACAAGAAGCAGTGGGCGAATCAGGATTCGTTCTCGGAGTGGACAAACAAGAGATCAAACCATTCTCAGGGCACAACATCGTGACAATAGCGGGGGACATTGAGGATCCTACTCTCCCCGATCTGATAATGGAGAAGGTGCCAGGTCGTGTCGATGTCGTGCTTTCCGATGTCTCACCTAATCTGACCGGCTCCTGGGAGATCGACCACGCTCGGCAGATGTACTTGGCGAACCAGTCGCTTGAGATCGCGAGGCGGATCCTACGAAGAGGCGGCACATTCTTCGCAAAGGCATTCCACGGACCAGATCTTCAGGATTTCAGATCGAATCTTGAGCGATCCTTTCAGACGATTAGGATCGTCAAGCCTCCGGCGAGCAGGAGCGACAGCTCAGAGATATACTTCCTAGGACTCAACTACATGGGCGAGAAGCACCCGCCGTCCTCGTCCGAAGAACAGACCGTGAGACTCGTCTCCGAAGAGGATACTGCTAACCGGTCGTGAGCCGCTGCAAGAGAACGTTGGGCAGAGAATCCCTGTTCTCATTCGTCACCTCAATCACCTCGACGGCTCGATCTCTTCGTATCGCCTGAACTAGCGGATCCTGTGCGTTTCGGTGAACGGTCCCCAACAAAGATTTGCCGCAAGCTAGGGCAGCCTGAACTGCGTCTTTGAATCGGCGAGAAGTCAACTCCATAGGGCCTACTTCATCTATTACGATGAGATCCGCATGCTTGATCGCGGAGACTATCGCCTCTGCTCCTATCCTGTCCAGATCTTCGCTCTTCACATGATATTTGCCTATTCTTGGGCCAGTCGCTTCGTTGACGTGGGCGAGCACTCCTGCCTCACCAGTCATGAGGTCCCGTATCTCGAAGCCAACGCGAGTCGACCCGGACCTTAGGTCGGCTGAGGCCATTCCGCCTACCTTGACGCCGCCTTGCTGAATTCTCTGAACAACCTTTCTTACAACAGTACTCTTGCCGACGCCGGGAATGCCTGTGAGGAACACGCGAAAGGTCAAGACCCTCACCCATGCTAGATCTCAAAAGCGAGACAGGCAAGCTATAACTAGCTTACCCAAGAATACCGGCAAGCCTTAGTTGGGCATGACGTGGACGAGTTTGCCCAATGAGTTCTGTCGAACGTCTTCTGGAGGAGCCCGGGTGGGCTGCTGCGGAAGAATGGAACATGCACATGGCGGAGTTTCTGTTCACAGCCTCGGTTACGAATACGCCCAGGGTGATTGATCGGTGTGTTCGGCGGATCCACGCCAACGCCTCGCGATACAAACGGTACGGAATGACAACCTGAATGTCACCTTCCTGCACGGTCTTGCTGCGCATCATGGCGGCGCGATAAGCACGATCAGGGATCCCGCACGACGACGGGCCATGGCAGAACCGTTCCCTTCATGCACGCTTCCACACAGGCCGAGTTCTGGATCGTGCGGGTCATGAAGGGTGGAGGAAGAGGCTACAAGGAGAGAGTCAAACGAACATGTTGAGGTTTCCAGATACCTACAATTCCGCCTCGATGAATGAAGGGAAATATCTGTAAACATTCGAGTATCTGTTCACATCAACCTCCGGGATAGGACAATCACGGAGTCGTCTTGCTGACGTCTTCGGAAGGTACTTGTTGAGGTGCCGGATTTCGCTGAAGGTCAAGTTCGGGGTCTCGATCTGATACGGATCTTCGCCCGATCTAACGAACTGAAGCAGCTTGAGGCCAGATTTCTCGAGCAACGGTGCCTCTCTCTTCTCGTATAGCAGACCCCCGGTAGTGAGCATCTTGACACTGTCCGCGTATTCAAAATTAAAAAGTTGCTCGTATTGTATCTGTCGTTCTTCACGCAGCGTCCCGTTGCGATCAGATAACGTCTTCCGAATCTCGTTGTCAATGATCGTACGGTAGACTTTGGCCGTCCCCCACTCAGCAAGATCTCTATTCCGAATGCCAACGGGTACTTTTTCGTGGAGACATCCTTCCAGCCAATCCAGCCTCTTATCAGGATTGTCCTCTTCTTCAGGTGGTTTCACTCTCGTGTCCACCGTGACAACTATCATGCTGCCGGAAACCGCCTTGAAGCATGCAAACTTGATGTCGGAAAGGACTTCCTGATCCAAACGATTGTCGTAATCCAACCAGAGAATGGTCTTCTTATTCCATGGGAGCCTCGGGAGGACGCTCGCAGCCTTGCCAATGACCACGCGAATGCAGCCATATGGGCAATTGAAGCGACACCTTCGTTCGAATTCACTGTTACCTTCGATACTGATCATCTGTGTGATTCCCAGTGACCTATGGAATAGTCTGAAGTCGCTGAAGAAGTGCGACCCGAAGCCGATGTATCGATAGGAACTCATGCTTCCGAAACTTGTGAGGCACCGAAAAGCCTCCGAGAGCATCTTGCGCTCGACGTTCTTGGCGGGGCGCAAGTCATAGTTGATCTTGCTCCCACTCCCCGGCACGGCTAGCTGCCCTCCATCTTCAAGTAGTAATCGAAGGTCCTTTCTCCAACCTCTCTATATGATTGAACTTTCAGTAGTCGCCTCACGCGATCTATGTCTTTGACGGGTTTCTTGTAGGTGATAGTCCTCATCTCTGGAGCAGGAGGAGGAGCCTTTGGCGCGACGAACCTGTCTGCAACCTCGACCGTTTCGAGTTTGGAGAGTTTCGCAACCTTATCTACTGCCATGTGGAGAGGCCCCGTAGCGCCACCCTCGGCCTTTCCTTCTTTGTCAAGGAGGTTCAGGAAATCTATGACCGGACGCATCAAAGTCACCATCTCGAGCTTGACGCTCGGATAGATCCAAGACTCCTCGTCGAGTCCGGTCTTGGTCGTGTTCCATGGCAGGACGTTTCCGTCGTCTGAGTCGAACTTGACGTAACCCCGGAACCTCGCGAACTGATTATGATATTTGGGAATCGTTGTCTCACCACCTTCTCCCCAGCCCGTGGTGCGTGTCTGGTCCGCGAGTAGGACCATGCGCCCATTGCAGAACACGTACCATCCCGCGTACAATGGATCTTCCCTTCCAGAGCGTCCGAGACCCGCCCATATCCTGACTCGCACACTGGACTTGCTCGGTCTCGGCGCTGGAACAGTCTTCTCGTAGTATGCCGGCCTCAACTGAGGTGACGATAGGAGTTGGGCGAGTCGAAGTACAACGGAAGTGCCGTTGAGGGTGATCTGCATCCCTCTGTCTATGTTCGTCTGATGCCGTTCCCCAATCTCATTTCTGAGTGCGTTAATATTATCCTCAAATCCGAAATACTTCGCCACGCCTTCGTGTAGGGAAGTAATCGTTATGACAGTTCCTCGTTTGTCTGGGGGAGTAGTACCCTCTTTGAGGTCCTTGAACTGGAACGTCCAATTCGTGTCATCTTTTCTCCACTCGTCTACGTCCACGTCAACCGTGAACTGCGAGTTCTCTGAGACAGATTCAATCCTGAACCTATTCCCTAGCTTGAATAGTGCACGTTTCATGCCGACGCCGAACTCACCTACAGAATGTTTCAACTCCGGAGCTTCAGGCGACCTCCCGAAATTGAAGGCATAATCGCGGGCGAGCTCGTACGGAATTCCACCGCAGTTGTCACTAATGGTAAAGTGATCAGGAGCGGCCCCGATGTGAACCCATAGACCTTTGTAACCCTTACCTTTCCGACACCTGATGGCCCCGTCAACAGAATTGTCGATCAGATCGACAATTGCGGCATTGATATTGATATCCCTCACGAGCATTGAGATGAATAGATCCTTTCTTACCCTTGCGTCGATTGTTAGTTGCGGAGAAGCAGACGGCACGGCCCCACGCACCCGGCGTCGACATCTGTTCTTATTAGGTTAATGACTCTTGCGACGGTAAGGAACGAGCAATCGGAAAAGGCGGTTGCGATCGATTGATAAGAGAGCCCAGCACCAGTTGCTCCATGGGGCCAGTCGCGATTGAGGTTTTCGCGGGGGCCGGTGGCGCAGGTTTGGGGCTAACCTGGGCTGGTTTTGACACGCGCGTTGCCGTTGAAATAGATGCAACGAAGGCGGCTACCTATGCGTTAAACCATCCAGGTACGCGCGTACTGGGAGCCGACGGAACGTGCGGGGATGTTCGCAGAGTTACGGGGAAAGACCTTGCCTCCGTCGCAGAGATTGACGACACCCAGCCGGATTTGCTTGTGGGATGTCCCCCGTGTCAAGGCTTTTCTGTGGGTGGAAAGCGAGATCCGAATGACCCCCGCAACCGTCTCTACCTGGAATTCGTTAGGCTGGCCGGGGAACTGCGTGCTCGCTCCGTAGTGTTTGAGAATGTGCCCGGCTTCGTCTCCTTGCAC